>Ga0208790_1001231_pt1 | contig 11328 bp, 6 predicted proteins | sample 10_taG_FD_184083 | JGI IMG/M metagenome (GOLD analysis project Ga0208790, IMG submission 184083) | Marine viral communities from the Subarctic Pacific Ocean - 10_ETSP_OMZ_AT15264 metaG (SPAdes) (version 2) | ecosystem: Environmental > Aquatic > Marine > Oceanic | place: Pacific Ocean | collected... | reverse complement strand
TATCTCTGTGGTATCTCTATCTAAGACGAAACCTTCCTTCTCAAACTGTCCAACAATGTCTTTAGCTTCTTCATATTCAACACGACCAGCCTTATCCATCATCTTCAAGTCACCTGTAACTTTTCCTTCTCCCCACATCTTAGCTAGGTAAGTTATTTTTCTTGATAACTCTATACGATTATCAATTATCTTATCCCACTCGTCATCTTTCATTTTTTCAGGCTTTTTGAGATCAATCGTGCCAACAAGATTCATTAAATTTTTAGGAACGGATTCACCAAAGTTTACATCTAAAATTTCCCATAAAATCTTTTGCTTATCACTAAGATTATCAAGCTTACCATCAACCATATTAAACATTGCTTCTCTATTGCTGGTCTGTCTATAAGAACTCAAAGCCAACAAGAATGAATTTTCTATCGGGTCAATATTCTCAGGATAATTTGTACCATAGTTCTCCACCCTAAGTCTATCCATCACAGCATCAATTTCCTTCTTGATGTCATGTTTTAATTCTGGTGAATTATCTATATCACTTACTTTTAATTCCTCACCGGGAGTTTGCTTAATTGTTTGAATAAGATTTGTCTGTTCATCAAGAGTATCTCTAATTCTATGAGCTAATATAATCTCTTGATATTCAGCATTGCCAATATATTGTGATATATCAGGTAGTCTCGCCATTCTAATTGGGGTGTCTATATCAATTTCATTACCCAACTCATGATCTGTTTCCAGCCCAATCCTTTTTGCTATCCTAACCATTAATTCAGCATATAATTTACCAGTGCCTTCCAATGCTCCCTTTTGAGCTTCCGTTGCAAAGTCATGGAAGTTATCTTCAGATAATTTCACACCTTCTTTTATCTCAATTGACTCAAGCTTGGATTGTATTTCTTCCAGTTGAGTAACAGTAAGATTGTCAAGTTTGATTACACGTTCAAGTAAATTAGGTTCATCAATATTCCTTGACAATGCAGAGTATTCATACAAATTATGAGCCCATCTAACCAAGTTTAATCTTGTTGGTATGTTTTCTTTTAAACCTACCGGTTCTCCCCATTGCCCGCCTTCCTGTTGTTTCCTAAGTTCTTCACTGCTAAATATATTTTCTATCCTGTTAACAACAGGGTTAGCCAACAAACCAGAAAAAGCAGCTCCTAAGTGCATCTGATTATCAAATGCTTTAGCGTAATGAGATATATTTTCGGGATTCATTCCAAGATACTGTAAAGCCAGTGATCTTTCTTCAAACTTGTTTAAATGAGGATGCTTCTCAATAAATAGTGGTTTCTTTAACTTAGTAAACCATGCTCCGACCAGTAGATGAGCCATTATTTCTTCAGGTGGTAAAGCTTTTAAAAGATTGGTATCCATTATGGTGTGCATATTAAAATAAAGAGCACCAAGAGTCATTCTACCCAATGAAGCAATAAAGTCCTCACCAGCATATTTATAAAAGTCTTTCCATACAGTTGGTACATCAACCAAACCGACAACTCTCTTTAATGCATCGACAGCTTCTTCTCTTGGTAAATTCTTATAAGCCCAGTTGCCAGCTTCCTTGCCAATTATTGTATCCTTTAAATAATTATCTCTTGATATAATCTTTAATAGACCATTAACCTGTTCCTCGTTTAGACCTTTATAATTATTAGATGATCCTTTTGTTATGTTATTCAAGGTCTTTCTAAGATTCGTGGCAGTCTTTCTTATGTGAACCTTACCGCCACCACCAACCATTTCAACTGCAGGTAAAAAGGCGGCAAATATAAAGGCATCTTTAACATCAGCAACTGGATCAAATTCCTTTTCACCAGCCAATGAATGAACGCCATCATAAATAAGATTATATATAGCAAATGAAGTTCCCATCTCAGCTGCTCTTGCAACATATTTTGTTATATTACTTTTCTCAGCGACTCCAAACTTTGCGTTCAGACCTTTTTCTATAAGCCTACCAAGGTTATTTATATGTACACCTTCTGTAGTAAGAGCCCTAGTAGCTTCATCACCTACTGTTTTTAAAATATCATCAGTTGCGTCAGGAAACTCTCTTTTTAGGGATTCATATATTGATCCTCTTACAACATCTTTAACCTTACTAACCTCATCCAAACTTAATTCATACTTTGGAAGAATAAATTTCTTCATAACCTGAGGTTCTTTTAAAGCAGTAGAGACTGCTCTCTCAGCTATTTCTCTACTAAGACCTATCTCTGACCTTACAGCAACATCACCAGCTTCTTTGACAGCCTTTCCTACAAGATTTGAAGTTCCAGCTTTAGTGACTGCAGATACACCAGCTCTTACTCCCATTCCTACCCATTTAATTGGAACAAGGAATCCAGCAGCTTCACCAATAACACCACCAACAGTAGCAAGTCCCTCTGTTTTACCTTCTAATAAACTATATGGTTTTTCACCTGTAGCAGCCTTTACACCTATACCCGGAATACCTACAAGAGCACTGTCAACAAAATGCCATAAGGCAGAACCAACTCCATGAAGAACACCTGATGCTTTTTCAGGCTCATCTGGAACATCAAGATCAACCAATACATCGCCTAATAGTTGTTCGTATAGGGATGGGTTCTCTCCAAGACTTCTTTTTTGAGACACCAATGGTTGAACTTGAGTCATGACTCCCTGTTTTTGTTTCTTCAACAGGTCGTCCATGAACTGTTTAGTTAGATTGTCAGGCATATTTTATGAGTATGGACTGTAAGCGCCGCCAGTCGCTTCTCTTTTTATATCCATAAAGGATTCGAGTTTTCTTTCGTTTAATTCCTGTTTAAAAGTTCTTTGGTTTCTTTCAAGTTGTTCTATATCACTGTTAAGTAATGATATTTGTTTTTCAAACTCAGATTTAATCTCGTCTTCTCTATCAATAAAATCTTTTTGTTGTTGCGTTATTTCCCTACCAGCTCCTTGAATAAACTTTATATCTCTTACTTGATTTTCCATATCATCAATCGCTTTTGATATTAATTCTATTTCACCCTGCTTAGTCTTAGCTGAAGTTCCAAACTCTGTAAGCTGCTCATCAAGAGGTAAAGTTGTATCAACATCTGTGACATCTTTCTCTTCAGTTACACCTTCCAATTCCAATGAGGATAGTACTTTAGCGGCATCAGAGTATAAATCTATTTCTTGTATTTCATATTCACCCTTTAAAAATTCTTCAGTTTCTTTTAAGATAAGATTCTGATTATTTAAAAGACGATCCATATCCAAGAAGTCTCCAACAGACTCACTAACACCTTTATCGCTTACATCTGAAAAGTATCCGAGCTTACCAAGAGCTTTAACAATCTTTGTTTCCTTAGCTGTCTTCTTATGTGAAGGGTCTGCCAATGCACTTAAGCTAGAACCTATCTTTAATATCGCTTCAGGGTTTTGAGCTTCTTGAGCTGACCATAATGCAGAAACTAAATCATTGGCCGTATCTTTATCTAATCCTATTTGATATTCATCAGTACCCCAGAAACCACCTGTTCCTATTAACTCATCACGAGCGTTCTTTAAAGCATCTTTATCATCTTTATATTTTGCATACAAACCAGACAAACCTGACTCATAAATAAATTCAGAAGCCTTCTTAGTCATTAACTGCTGATTTACTGAAGTCATTATTTCTAGATTCTTACCAGCTACAGTTATGTCTTGAGCTCTTTGTTGTGAAGCGATTTGCATATAGGCAAGAGCCTCTGAAACCTTACGGCTTTCTCTAGTCTCCTGATATTGTAACATTCTGTTAAATGACGCTAATACGTCATATGCTTCAACTGCCATTTATCCAAACCAACCTGATTCTTCTCTTTTTTTAGCAAAATCTAATTGCTTCATAAGACTTGCCCTATTAGCTGCTATATTTGCTTTTTGACTTTCAAACCATCCTTCGACTTCTCCCATTTTAGAACCCAAAGAAGCCAGTAAACTTTTTTTACCTCTACCAAATGCACCTGAAATACGATCCCACATTATAGATTTTTTATCCTGCGCTCCACCAGCAGTTACCAGACCACTCTTTTCAATTGCTCTATTAGTTTGTTCGTTCAAATCTTCTCTTGCTATACCTGTCTGCGATGATAAATCATCAACTCCCATTCCATACTCAGCCATATTTGCATTAACTTTTGAAGAGTAACCTTGTTGGAGAACCTTTTCTTGTGTATCTAAAGCAACTAACTCATCATTTATATATTGCTGCTCAACTCTTGCCTGGTCTTTTTCTGCTGATTGACCAGATAAATGACTAAAACCCTGTACAGCAAATTGACCAATTGCTAGGGCTGTCATTGGTTCAACAAACTGTTCTTCCAATCCAGTCTCAGGATTAGTAGTTCCAGAACCAACAGCATCCACTAATTTTTCACCTTCCTTACCCATCATACCAATCAATGCTTTTTCTGCAGGGTTAACATGCCATAGTTTACCCTCAGATGTACGAGCTATATCTGTATCTCCATGCCTGCCTTTACTGGCAAGGCTTGAAAGATGATTATCTGCTAGTGATTTGCCAGCCATATTAATACTCATCCTCGGGTGGATTGTACCAGTCAGGGTTAAGAACTGGGGATTTGAAGTTAAGAACTGAGGATTCGAAAGGAACAGCTTCCTCTGAAACCACTGTCATATCTGTTTTTTTGCCACTTTTCTTGGCTGTTTTTGGAGCATCTAATCCCGTCTGATATTCATACATCTTTCGAGCTTCCTCACTCATATTCGTAGGGTCATAAGCACCCGAAACAGCCTTCTTTGAAAAAAGGTTTGATAACTTTTCTTTACCAGCTGCAAAGATAGACTTCTCACCTGTAATATCTCCCAAGTCAAATCCCTTTTTCTCACCATAAAATTGACCAGATGGAGCAGCGGGAGGAGCTTGAGCTGCTTCTTTATACATACTTAAATCAGCTTTTACACCGTATTTAGCCCCTTCTCCTATACCTGAGATAGTTCCTTTTCCTAAAGAATATCTATCTTTACCCTCTCCAAATTTATACTTAGTGCCTTCTTTAAAAGTCCAAGTCTCCTCAGGAGCAAATGACTCAAGATATTTCTTACCCTCAGTCGTTCCAATAAATGATTCATAATCCTCGCCAGTATATGACTCTCTAGCAATTTGACTCTGCACACCAGTTTTAGCAGTCTCAAATTCTTGCTTAGCTTCCCATCCACCAAACAAAGTACTGGTAAGACTTATTCCTTCTGAAACTGTGCCTATAAGTTTCTGTGCCTGTCCTTGACCCCAATCCATAATTTGAAGTTCACCCTTCATCAAATCACCAATGCTTTTTACAGCAGTCTCAGCGGCTTGAACCTTACCTTCAGCTGCGGAAGCCCCTGCGAATGTACTATATAATGAATCTCCGTTTGGCATGGCTTTCCTCTAATTTACTAAACTTTTCATTATTGTTCTAATCGTTTATTTATCATTATGAAGCCCATTCAGTCGTAGAGAAATCTAAAGTAGGGGTTTCTCCAAATGGTTGAAAAAATACGTTTATATTATAATCAGTTCTTATTTTATTAGCAACTGTAGCTCCCGCAGTTGTATCGTATCCAAAAAAATTAATACCCACTACTATACTATAAAAAGTTGAGTCGTGGTGAGTTAAAGCATATAAATCAGGACTTCCACCTTTAGTATTTGTAGTAACTGCAAAACGATGAGAACCAGTTATATGAATTGATTCAACAGGAGAATAAAATAAATTATTTTCAACATCATCTAATGCCCATTTATTATTGTGAGCAGTGTGCTGGTCACTATAAGTTGATGTATTCATTACATATTCAGTGTGATATCCATCTTCACCATAAGACGATGCTGAGTTATTTAAATCATCGGAGATAGAGTTTCCTAAACTTTTTATAGTCTTGGTTCCCATTTGTAAATAATTTGAACCATGACCGTAGGCATTGTTTGAACGACCAATTAATTGAGACCTTATATAACTGTTACATTTTGGATCAGTAATTGATTCAAACCATGTCCCAGATTCTGCGTATCCCGATGGATTATCATGCTGTGTTCCATATACCAAACTTGAACTCAATGTCATTCCACCTGATACCCAAAATAAGAAACAATCAAAATCTCCAAACGATTGATATGTATCAGTGCGGTCTGTTGCTGCTAAATGCGTACTTGCATCTAGGTTGTTAGGGGCGGGAGGTGTTGTATTTCCATACGGATTAGATTCTTTAGAACCCGTAGGAAGAGTCATTCCGCTTGACCAATTAGTATAATATACTTCATTTGTATCGTCTTTATTATCACTGTTGTCATAAGAATTTCTGATATTAACTGTGAGAAAACCTGATATTAATCTATCTGGAGGAACTCGTGCGTATGTTTTATAATTTGCTAATCTTGGAAAATCACCCATTATATTTTACCTTACCAATTATCAAAGCTAGTATCAGCAGTTACTCCAGATATAGAAGCGGCAGCAGCTGAATATATACCTAACAAAGAATAATTATTCTGTTTATCTGCTAAACCCATCGTCATATGGTTTGTGGAATCCGCAGGCTTTATATTAACAGCATAGTCATCAATAAAACAACTTCTAATAACTACATTACCAGTGCCATCACTTCTTGTTAATAATAAATTTGTAGCTGAGTTATGTATGTCCCAGTAGTTTTCAACATCACCAGACCCATCAGACTCAGCAAGTCTTACCCTTGCATCAGCAGAAGCAGCTCCAGTTTCAGTATCTTGAATAGTTAGAACTGGATCAGCTCCTTTCATATGAAGTAACGACTCTGGAGTAGGATCACCTATTCCAACTCGAGCAGTATCCGTTATTCTCATAACTTCAGTTCCATCAAACTGATTAAAAACTAAATCATCACCATCTACATTCAGATTTATATCAATATCTCCTGCAGTACCATCTACATCAATAGTTAATTGTGTTGTTCCAGCATCCTTAAACTCAAAGTTTCCACCCGCAGCATCTAAAACAACATCAGCAGCAGAATCTAACAAAATATCCCCTGAACTTGTTGATTGTAAAGTTACTCCTGTATGACCGTCAACTGTTACAGTTGATCCAGCAGAGTCAACTACGAGAGCTCCAAGTCCTTCAATAGTCGCTCCATCACCTGAATGTGTTATATTAAAGGGGCCACCATCACCCATACTAATGACGGAATTATCTGACGTAAGCGATAAATCATCTCCTACGGTCAAATCTCCTGCAAATGCGCCTGTAAGGTCATCGCTAATAGTTAATGCAGTCGCTAGAGAATTTAGTGTGCTACCAGAACTACCAGCATTAGCAGTCTGAAATATAATATCACCGCCTGCACCAGAACCTTTTCCTTGTCCACCTTGAAATGTAAGAGCTCCACCAGCTATATTATTAGTTGTACCTGCTGTAGTATTACCTGCTGAAATAGTTAATGCTTTTCCCGCTGCATTATGAGCAGTAGCAGTAATTGTATTAGTAGCATTTTGGCCATTGCCATATACAATATCGCCGCCAGTAACAGTCAAATCAGTTCCAACAGTCATAGTAGTTGTAGATTGTAGGGCGGCGCTTGACTTAACAATATCTTCAGTAAGTAATAAAGTCCCAGCACTTGCGCTGCTGTCTATCGTTGAGCCATTTGCTAGTGTTATATCTCCACCTGCGATAGTCAAATTACCAGCAATAATAACATTATGAGATGCATCAATTGAGAATGAGTTATTAGCAAGTGTGACGTCAAAGGCTGCGTCAGTGTTAATAACAAATGCATCCGATGAGTCATCAATACCCATGATTGTCTTCAATGTTGAATGACCCCATACAACACTCCTATCAGTTCCATCAGCATCAGAACCAATTATCATTGTACTTGTCATTGCTCTTGAACCATCAATCAATAAATATTGCTCATGGTCATCATCTCCTAAACCAGCTAAACCATCATGGCTTGAAATTCCTGCTCCGCCTGCAGTTCCTCTAGTCCCTCCTACAATTCTTATTGCTGGCATTTCACCAGAAGAAGCAACTGCTACCCACTCATTTGATTGTTTTACATATTCAACAGTGCCAGATCCATCTATCTGCCTAAAAGAAATATCACCGTCATATCCTTCTTTATCATCTGGCTTGCCGACACCAAGAGTTGGTTGCTTGGACTTCTGATGTAATAACTTTCGTTCTTCTCTTGATAATGGCATTACTTAATATGCTTCATTCTATATACAATTGTTATATCATTAATTTCAAAACCGGCTGGTACAGTTTCACCAGACTGAACTTGAAATCTTAACTGAAAAGATTTTATATTATTTGCTTCAGATGATACGTCAGGTTTTAATACAGCCACCTGCCATCCATTAGCATATGCCAATTCAGCACTTGCAAAGTTAGTTCCATCAGCGAAATCATATGGAAATGTAGCACCTCCATTAACATCATAATCAACAATTACATTTGATACAACATTACCACTAGCTGCTGTTTTATATGTTACATAAACTTTATGTATTTTCTTTCTCACTCCCGGCTCTCCAAAATCAATGTCAGGAGTTTCATATAAAAATCCAGTCGAAGCCTGAGGTGAAGTTTGCCATGTGTTTATATCTGTATCAGTAGAATCAATATAAAATAAGTCCTGATCTGCACTTAATGCAAAGTTTGTCATATGAGTAGTTTCAGCTGTTCTTGCTAAACCACTTGTCCAGGCTTTTAAAACAAAGTCATAAAGAAAGACGTCATTATTCTCATTCTTGATAAGTATTTGTCTTTTCTTTGGTATATAACCAATCTGTGCACTGCCCATATCAGCGTCATCTGCACTACCATCTACTCCGTCTGTAATAAAAGCCTCCCAATCAGTTTCATTTATTATACGGATACCGCCCTGTTCAAGTAGATTATGTACTTGTTTACCATCATATAAATAAACACCATGTATATTAAACCATGCAATTCCTTGATCTGTCCTAACAACATGATAATCATAAGAGCAACCTTTATTCCTATAAGTATCCTCTAAGAACTCTATATTATCAGATATATTAATTACATATAAACTATTCTCTTTAAACTCAAGTATCCTATCAGCAAACGCTTCCAATTTTACTATATTCTCACCATCTTTAATTGCTACATCAATTACACCCATTCCTTGTGGGAATGTATCAAACCTATTTACTTGGCTCTTTAATATTCTATCAGGGTGTGTCTTGCCGTCTTGTTTTATATTCCCTATATAAATACGTCTTCCCTGTATTACAGCTGTCTTGAACTGCGCATCCAATGACTTTGTTTCACTGGAATATCCATTAATATTTTTGAATGTGTCAATAGTGTTGACTGAATCTGGTGATATGCCGCGAACTAAAGCAGTGTTTCCAAGTAAATCACCAGAAGTATTATTAGTATTTTCCATTGAGTAAGCAACAATATCAGCCTCTTGTACCCACTTAAACCCTTTATCTATAAAGTCTAATTCCCCTATAAGAAAATAATTATCATTATCCTCTGACTTCCAATATAATCTAGCTCCACTAATTCTTTTATTAATACCATAGGTACCTCCTGGTTTAGGTATTGTGTAAACATCAAAGTTAAGTAAACATGGACTCCTAACAATAGCTAGCTTATTTACATTAACAGGTGGTATCTCATAATCATCATCGCCAGAAGTATCCCAACTATTATCACTACCATATAAAAGAGCCCCAACAGTAACAGTAGTGGAAGTATTATCTGTAATAACTCCCTCACTACCATCAGTTGTATTCTTAATCAACCTTCCTATTAATTGATCCTGTATAAAAGATTCTCCACTGTCTGTCATAACAGTAGCATGATCACCAGCGTCATGTTCGCCAGAATAAGTTGTATCAATGTCTCCAAACTGATACGGTAATGATTCCTGTTTATTTTCAGCATCATACAACCAAGTATAATGAAATGTGTATGCGCCAGTTGGAAATCCATCTGGAGCTACTGGAATAAACATTGGAGAACCCATCTGCCAAGTGGGTCCATCATCAACTATGTATCCAGTAGACCTTCTGTCAACGATAACATTCCAATAACCAAAAACTTCTCCCCAATCATCAGGTGTTCCTTCAATAGCATCATTAGTGCCCTTCGCACAAACTATAAAATTCCAACAATCAGCCGTTATTTCATCCCTATTAATATGCCATTGATAATTATCAGTACTTGATCCAAGTTTTATTCTGATCTTATCAAGATCATTATATTGCCTGCCGCTTGTGATAAAAAATGGAATAGCCCAGCTCTGTGAATCAGATGGTAGAATACCGTCAGCAATACCGGTATCTGTAGCATTAGATAAGGCGGCTGTGCCAGTAGAACCAGTGATACGAAGATTATTATCTGCAAAAGAATACGGACTATTTTTACTATCAGCTTCTGACCCACCTGCTACAAGAATATCTGAAGCAGTATTTAGTAGTAATGTATTATATTGAACTCCTACCCTAAGGTTAACAGCATTACCTTCAGCAACCTGTGGATTAGCAACACTAGTCGATGATTGAGCAGCACTACCATCAATAACCTCACCTATATACTGGTTCGCAGTTGAATTAACTCCATTAGTATCAGTACCTTGAAATGGAGTAGATATTAAACACTTACCTACAGTTGGAGCTGATATTGACTGATTTGCATCATACCATCCAATCGCCCCAGAATCACCATTTATGCCATTGAACCTCTCATCTGTTATATAACCAAACCATCTAGTACTTTGGCTAAAAGCCTTATCAGCGACTCTAACAACACCATCAGCCGCATAATATACAGGATCAATTGCTCCGCCTGGGCTTATAACATCTGCGTCCCATCCTTCACTATCTTTTGCATCTACTTTATCATCACCACTATCATAACTAAATATAATAGTTTCATCACCAGAGCCGCCATCAAGTTGTCTATCACTGCTTATTACAAACAGTCCTCTATTCTTGGTAGTTAAAGGAGTGTGGGTAAAACTATTACCACTGCCATCAACCTCTGTTGTCGCTCCCATTAATTTTAATCTTCCAACCGAGTCAACTGCACAATCAACAAGATTTGGTGATTGACCTTCTCTTAAATCTCTTGGGTCTGCATCAGAATTTAAACCACCATGGAATTGTTGTATTTTATATGTTTGTTTAGGCATCTTCTTGCTCTATCTCATTCATTATGATATCTTGAGCATGATCAGGTAGATCACATATGCAAGGAGCTTCATCAAACTCAGGATCGTCATGATCAAACATGTCAAGACGTAACCCGCCTTCGGTGCCCTGTATTGGGCCTCCTTCGCTTACTCGTATTTTTTGGTTGAGGG
>Ga0208790_1001228_pt1 | contig 11348 bp, 6 predicted proteins | sample 10_taG_FD_184083 | JGI IMG/M metagenome (GOLD analysis project Ga0208790, IMG submission 184083) | Marine viral communities from the Subarctic Pacific Ocean - 10_ETSP_OMZ_AT15264 metaG (SPAdes) (version 2) | ecosystem: Environmental > Aquatic > Marine > Oceanic | place: Pacific Ocean | collected... | reverse complement strand
CTTCTAATGTCTCTTCGCCTTTTAATTTCTTAATATACTTTTCACTTTCGCGCTCAATTACAAACTGTTTATCGCCAATAGAAATTCCCACTCTACCAACGCCTCTCTCCTTGTTCTGGTTAATAACATTAAGGTTCTTCCGCTCATTTTTCGAAGTAGAGTTAAACAGCGTATACAGGGCAGCATCGACTATGCTAGACTTGCCTGAGTAGTTTTTTCCAAAGATACCCACGATCCCAGATAAGTTAGCAAAATCTATGGAATTGTCTTCGCTATAATTGAACAGATTGTCCCACTGAAAGGAGTCAAGTTTCCAATTAATATTTCGAGCAACCTCTTCAGTTTCTTCTACTGCTCTATTATATTTTGCGTTCAGTGTTAAAACTCTATCTAAAACGTCATCTTCGACTTCATATTCTTTTAAAAATTCTTTAATCAATCTTTTTTGGACTGTTAGATCGCGGAGGTTCTCTTTTATAAAGTCATCATTTGTCAACCCAACATCGGCTCTGTTGCCCAATGCGCGATTCAAAAATGTGATACTTTCTGGCTTAAAGCGGTGCTTCGCAACATCGACTGCTCTCTTCATCTTGTCAAGCGAAAGGTTGTTGTTAGATACCAAGCGAATGCGTGCACCTTGTGGAACATCGATACCCTTCGGCATTCTGCCTTTTGTGGTTAACTCAATTGTGGTAAACGGCTTAGGGTTTTGTAACTCAACATGGCGTACAGTAAAAGAATTTTTATTTTCTATTTCCCAAAGCAAAAATCCTTTATCATTGGTTTCACCATGATTTTGCTGAACCGTGGAGCCGCAATAGCGCACTCGTCCTTCAAAATCAAGCGCTTGGCACTTATGAATGTCTCCAAGCATTGCAAAACTGAACTTCTTAAAGATGTTCAATTCGTGCTCTCCATGTTCCATAATCCAGCCGATATCAGTCTTACAATTACTAATAGCGCCGTGATAGAGAGCTATATTAATTTTATTCGGATTGGTCGGCTCGATCCAATTGTCTTCATCGAATACAGAAAGAATGTTAAAACACAGATCGTCGTTGACGTGAAACTCGCCAGAGTTCTTGAAAAAATGCACATCTGGGTGCTCTAGTGCCTGAATAATTGGTGTAATGGCATCTTGACGACTACTATTTTTTAAGTTGCCGTCGTGATTGCCCGGAACCATTACCAGCGGTGCGATATCCGCCAAGTTTTTTATAAAACCTGTAGCAAGCTCAAAATACTCTGGCGATAATTGCGTCTTTGTGTGAGCTAAGTCTCCACAGTGAACAATGTAATCTGGCTTTTCATTTCGGAGAATATCATATAATTCCTCGAATATAATCTTGTATTCGTAATGATACTTCAGATTTTTGATGTGCGTATCCGCAATGTGTGCAATTTTAATCATATGATCCTATTAAATGCTAGCGATTGCGCTCTCTAACAGATAATCTGTTTCCTGAACGAGCACTGCATTTTGTTTTCTTTGTAGAAACTCTTCTCTTCCCATATCGGATACATCTTCATATCCGCTTATATCTATTTTATACACTTCCAGACCATAAGTCAAGAAAAGTTTTATAATTCTTTTTTCTTTTTTGTCAGCATCTGGATCTAGTGCGAGAAATATCGGCGTATCGTTATGAACGATTTTCATAAACAACTTGGAATTTGGGCGCAGGGTAGAACCAAGTAAGGGTACAGCATTTGGTCCTGCGATGATTGCATCGAATATTCCCTCTGTTATAACTAAGTCAGTATCCCACTCAAGATAAAGCTCATTGAACACCACATCCTTCGACACAGGAGGGTTGAGGTATTTGCGAGGATCCGAACAAAAGCTTCTTGCTACAAAATAGTTCAGATCTCCCCCCTCATTAAACGAAGGAACAATGATACGGTTGGCATATCTACCATCCATACAATATCCCATCTTCCAGTATAAGATGTCTTTATCTAATATATCACGTTTTTTAAGATAATTCAAGGCAGGAGATGCAGATAATGAAGGTTCATTGTTTAAAGAAATAAAGCCGCTTGGCATCCCAAGATATCCAGAAGCCTTTACATCTTTTTTTTCTTCGACAAATAAATCATCAAACTCGTTGATATTGATACGATTTGTTAATTTATCCCACTCTTGAAGCTGATTAAAATCTCCGAACCGCCTTACAAGGCGACGAATGTCTCTACCGAGGGTTTCACATATCCAGCACTTATATACGTTTTTTTCGATATTAACTGATAATTTCTTTTTATAGTGCTTGCAATACGGACACGCGAATAAATACTCGTCATTTGATCTGTAGCTATCGCCAAGAATGGCGGATATAATCTTAAACTTCTTCTGCACAGATATATTATAACCGACGCAAAACTATCTGTCAAGTAATAAAGGTCCAGCGAGAGCAACAACAAGAGCGTCTGCCCTATCATCTGTTCCTGGTTGTGGATTTCCTTGTCTTGTTAAATTATATTGAAACTGCTCTCCGAACCTCTCTGATATATTTTCAATGATTGCTTTTTTCTTTTCTTTGCCTGGAACTTTTCTAGGTACCTTAATTCCGAGAACAGAACGGGCAGAGTTTGGATTAACAAGCGAAGCTTCTATTTCAAATATCTGATTCAAAACATAACAACACATACCATTAAATCGTTGAAGTGTTGCCATTGTAAATGCAGTTGTTTTGCCGCCACGAAACATTATCGCAGGCTGTTCGACGTATACATCATAAACAACATGATGTGCATCGATCTCACGCATGCGCCTTTCAAATTGTACAGCACGCTCCTCCAAAGATAGGTTTGATTTAAACTTTAGCACATCACTTATTACGACTTTTTCTTTGTCTAGTAGTGCAATGCCGATTTTGGAGGAACTTATATCAAGTCCCAGTGTTTTCATTATATATCTAATTTTAACTTAAATGTGAGTTCTCTATCTTCAGTTTTCTTAACTGGTGTTGCAACTTTAGCAATGGCAATTAAATTTTTATCTTCATCATAAATTCCTATTGAAGAAATATACGTGGTCTTTTGAAAGCTTCCTGTAGGATCTGGATATGATGATGAAACTATGTTTTTAATACCTAAATTATTATTCTCTTTATATGATGATGTGGTGGCAAATGAAGCTGTATTTTGATTGTATGTTTTAAAAGTGGGATTGTTTGAATGATTTAGATCGCCTTTTTCTGCATGGGCAAGCATCGTAATAGTTTGTGTTCTAGTGGTGCCCTTAAATGTAAGTCCGAAACTAGATGAAGGGAGCTTCGCGCTAGCGATTCCATCTCCCGCTCCTGCTCCAAAATAAATCCACTTGGGCTTAAAATTAGTAGTGCCACCAGTATATTTTTCACCAGCAAAGCCAGCGTAATCCCCGGTTGCCATATCCCAATTGCCTGTTAATATTACGAACCCTTCATTATACAATACAACGCCAGCGACGGTGCCGGAATTTGTACTATCAGTTGGTCCAACTTGGATAAGTTCTCCGTCTTTGTTTTCATCTTTTAGTTGCCCAACGATGGTGCCACTAACATAAAATTTTAAATCAACTGTTCCTTTTTTAATTTGTGAGCCGAAAATAATTGATGGAATACTTATGAGGTTGACATTTTGTGTTCCTTTATCCCCAAGTGGTCCGTTAAAAGCATAGTGATTGCTCATTGGCTGGTAGTAATTTAAAGTATTTATTAGAGATGTTAGACGACCAGCAGATGATGTTCTCTGTGTTGCAGTTGAAGCGAAGAACTCTCGGACAATACTGGCAGACATTGGATAGCTGCCGGATAATACATCACTGTAGACAAATGCATTAAAATCTGAAGATGAAATTGTTTTAAATGAACTTAGCGAGCTATTTTTGGTAATAAATGGATATATTTTATTGGCGCTTGTACGATCAACGTTAAGCTCGTATAAGCTAACGAATCCTGCTGGGGTGTCGCCAATGTTTGAAACATTAGAACCTACAATCTTGCCCCGACTATTTAGATAGATTTGGCTATCATATATCACGAAGCTACACTCTGGATGCATCTCTAGAGTGTTTCTAAATATATCATTACTTTTGAATTTTTTATAAGCCATTATATTAAATAGCTTTTAACTTAATAATCTAATCGGACGCGAAGAGTTAATTCTGTATTTGGATCCTTCTTCAGCGGCTCGCTCAATTTCGCAACCGCTAACAATTCATTGTCAGAAGAATAAAGTCCAACGGTAGTAATATAAGATACTGGCTGATCTGAGGTGCTGTTTTTAACTCTAATTTGGCTGCTGCTCAAATAAGTGGGGTTAGAACTATAGTTAAACTCATTGTGATTAGCTCGACAGAAATATATTGTTGAGTTTAACTCTACTGTATTGTTGAAAGAAATATTCTGAATTCTGTTTCTAATCGTATCACCTATAAAGTCCATAGTGCCAGCGCTGCTTGTCAGAAGGTTGCCAAACGATGCCGAGAACGGTCTGTCACCGAGCCCCATCATAGTAGCACTGCGGGCGTCGGGTGCGCCCATATCCTGTCCTGGGGTTACTGGATTGGACCAAATTCCGCCAGTAATCATAGCAACTCCAGCTTGATAAAATAACAGCCCATATCCAGATCCTGCATTGGGTTCTGCCGAGGATGTATATAGTATACCATATTCTCCAGCGGGTGAGTTAACATAATAACTACTTGTGGCAGAATAATCTCCTAGAGTAAGAACACCGGTTATGGGAATCCGATGTGTGGCTCCAGCGTTTCCCCCACCGGTAACAAAGGCGGCAGAGAAGCTGCCTTTTTTAATTTCATCTTTTGTTAAAAGACGCGCAAAGTTTAGAAAGAAGACTTCTCTATGTTTGGTGCCACCCGTAGCAAGATTGCCATCTTGATCGAATTCTTGGATTTCTCCGAGTGAATTATGCCCCATCAGTACCTGAGCCATTTGAGAATAAATATTAATCTTCTTGGCGTTTTGTGGCACAGAAGAAGCAGATAGTGTAGAACCTGAAGAATATCCTACTGCAATATCGTAAATGTGATTTGCTGAAGAACTTAAATATGGATAATCATAGACGGACTCGAACATACCATGAGAATACTTCTTGATATTATTATCTGAATAAGTTCCAGAGCTTATTGTTCCTGTTAGCGGGAGCGCTTCGTGAAGTAGTGTTCTCGTATTTGCAGTATCGTTTGCAGTTAGAGTTTTATAAGTGGTTGCCATGTATAAGTCCTATTATATAATTATTGTTTCTTAACAAACCTGATTGGTATATCGACTCTATATCCGGTTGTTGCACCGGTAATACGAATTGTGGTATCTATATGATATACAGCCGAACCCAAAGTGCTTGTGCCACCAAGTTGTGTAAATAGAAACGCACTTGATACCAAATCGACAGAAGGTCCGACTAAAAGCTTAAGTCGTGTTCCGCGAGGTCCGAGAATAACATCACCGCTCATATTTCTTCCAGCATTGCCAAAAAAGTTTGAATTTGTTGTTGTGGACACATAGTAAGATGCGATATTGTCATCATCAATAAAAGATGGTGTTGCTTGCACACCCCCGTCGTCAGCTAAAAATCCCAAGCGATTATCAATTTCAACAATGTATTGTGTTTCAACAAGATCGGCATCTAAATCAATATCGTTTCCATTACCGATGGCATTAGATTCGATTCCCTGGTCAAAAACAAGAGGGGTCGCAGTCTGAGCGAGATTATATCCGTTAATATAAGCGCCCGTATCAGTGATTGCGGTAGTGTCTACCGTATTTTGATCTACGAGGATAGTTGGAACCAAAGTTGTCGCGTTGTTTGCAACACCTACTGTAGTGTTTCTTCGTACTACCGGAAGATAAAGAAGATTGGTTCTTGAGATTGAAAGAAGCTTTGACTTCAATGAAGAAAAGTTATTTGTGAAAGCTTCCAAAACGGGGGTCTGTAAGATTTCAACATCATAATATGCAGAACCACTTGCGTGATTCAGATTATAAGTCGAATAGTTAATTTCGTCGTCTCCAAAGGCAAATTTTGCGATGCTAAAAGAGCCATCGCCTTTTGCCAATCTTAATCTGCCTGTATCTGTTAATACAGCATCAAGGATAATGTCGCCCGAGTTGTCAAGAAATGCCATTTATATATTCTCCATATCGTTATAATTAGTATTTGTTAAGATTAAAATGCCAAAATTTTAGGTATTACCATTGTTAGTTTGATTTGGGTCTGCCAAGCTTGTATATTCAACTTTGCAAGTAAGGTTCAAATCAATTTTCTTTCCAGAATTTTTAGACGTAATTCGTATCTTAAACCTTTGTGGGTTTGTGTTAGACGACCAGACCGATTCTCCTGCTTGCCCAAGCACAACTGTTGGTGTATTATATGCCGTATTACTTTCTCCTTCACCAAAAGTTACCCCGTCCGCTGTTGTTCTATCCGGGAATGTTTGCTTATAGTTAATTAGAGATTGAATTAAATTTGGACTAATTTTTAGATATCTTCTAAATTCTTTTGATGGGGCTATATTGTTATTCTTTTTTAAGGGATCCTCAAATTCATAAATGCTTGTATAAAAGAATGACATGCCATCGAACTCAATCATTTCGACTTGATATACCTCAGTTGGATTTGATCGATTTTGATGTACATCGACGCTTCTAAACATATAATAGTATTTTTGATTAGGTGATATTTTATCAACATACGAAGCTGCTGTTGCGACATCAGAAGTGAGACTCACCAATAAGTTTCCAGCAAAGTCCTGGCAAGAGGTCGGAGGAGTGTCCATTTTATATATTTCAAATGTTTTTGTTGGATCGTCCGATTTAAATGTGATGGGGTCGGTTGGCAGAAGATCCCGAGCCTGTCTATAATTATCTGCAAATGTGGCATCGCTTTGGTTTATGAGTACTGGCTGTAACTCATAGTTTCCAACATTGGAGCTTAAATTAATTAATATCTCATCTACCACACCCTTGTAGGGAATAATATCTACATTTGGCCAAACTGGGGCTGCATCAAGAATTTTGACTGCCCGCGATTCAAAGATCGGGATTCTAACAATTTTGAGAGACGGTCCATATTCGACACCAAATTCAACCAATCGGGTGTTGCCATACGTAGTCGCAGCGTCACCGGGCTGCCACGTACCGGTTTTTACATATCTATATTGTGTTCCCACGATCAGTCGATGGACAAATATCTCATATGAGTATTCTTTATTATATTTAACTTGCGTATCAATATACTTTATAATATCCAGTTCTGTAACATTTGGAACAAAAAATCTTTGAAGTATGCCGGTACCGTTTTTCTTGACGATTTCATATGCTATAGCCTCATTGTGCGCCTCTTTACCCTCCAGCATTTGCTCAAAGGTTCTGAATCGAGATGTCGCAATTTGCTTAATTTTCGCAACCAAGATAAGCGACTGCAAGGTTTTAAGAAAAGTGCTGCACTCATCAGTTTGCCCTTCGGTTTGCTGAGTCTGTCCCGGAAACATTGTATTATCGGGAAAATTGGTCAACACTTCATAGGGATGTTGTGATTCCTCATCGAGATAGTTCGATAGCCACTTTCCAAAATCCATAGTTCTGAGTTGCTCCTGTGGCATAATTTCAGAATTAATAGTGTATTGTGCTATACGATCTGGGTTGGTTGCGGACGTACCTTCTGTCTCGAAATCGGAAGTAACGATTTTTTCTCTAAATATAGCGAAATCCTCCCAATCGGCATATGCGGTTTGTGGGTTACCAGTTTCCGCTATACGATAAACCTCATTCATAACAAATTTTAAAATATCATCTGTCATACCAGTTTCTTCGACAGCGCCGAGGAAATCGCCAGTTATGTCGGTTTTTAGTTCTAAAGTGTTATTCATTGGGTGAACATCATCAAAATCAGATCCTCGCTGTAATGTCGGGATGAATTCTTTTGTAATTCCAATATATTTCAGATGTCTTAAAGCACTTGTGACAGAGGCTGCTTGTCCCTCAGACGACTTGGTTTTTCTATTTCTAACATATTCCATTCCAATGCCAAGCTCTTTAATTAAGGTTGTGGCTGCGCTGGGGGTTTCTGATTTGTCATTTAACACATAAAGGTTTGGAAGCTCTTTCTCGGAATAGGTGTTTGCTGCACTGTCCGCAATTTCATCTTCATAGCCTGAAATGAAAAAGTTATAATCTGAATCTACTCCTGCATAAGAAGGATTGTTAATATTATTCACATATCGCTCTAACTCTGTCTTCGAATATGGAATAGTAATATCAGTAAAGTGATCGGAATAAAAATGATTGAATCTTATTAGTGGAGATGTTCGGGAAAACCCACCAGTTTGTACCTCACCTCCATTAAGAAATTTATCAAAATATCCATCTAAAACAGTGGGATTGGGCTGAAACGAACCGAGTCGTCTGGGTACAAATAAATTGCTTCTGACTCGCATGTCCTGTGTATAAATCTCGGATCCATAAGAATAGGCAGTAGTTGTTGCGGGTCCGATAGTGGGTGTCCCTAATACTTGTATGGTAATGGGAGATTTGCCATAAGCTCTGTTGAATTCAGTTGTTGGATCGTTGTCGCTGGCTTCTCCTAAGTTGCTATTGACATAAACCATTCGTCCATTTTCATCATCAATTGGGCTATATGCGAAGAATTTTCTTGCCTCTAATCGCAATTGATCGTGGGTGTTCGCCTCGTCATTCCCAGGGCGTGTCTGGGAGATATCATCATTTCCCCAACTGGGTACAAGGGATACCCGAGCTTGAGGATCAGCGGTGAGAAGCTCATTGTAAAGTGGATATTCAACAATTTTTTGAGTTTTACCAAGATAGGTTAAATACGCAATTGTGGACGGGGCACCTTGTGTGGTTTCGTCTGTTGTTTCGGTAGTCGTAGGTTGTACAACTGCTTCTTCCTCTTCGGTAACCGGAGCATCGGGGGTGGTATCATCACATTTTTTAATTGCCATAAATTATATACCTCCTATGCGCCTTGACCTTGAACGGGTGGTCTTAACAAAAAATAACGATCAAGAGTCTCTTTGTTCGACTTATCATCGGCTATACCTACGCGAACTCTATTATAACAAAGATAATAACGATTTGCGGCTGGAGTCGTTGTCACAATCAAATCATCAAGAGTCTTAGAATCCCACAGCATCTCTCGTGTCGGATCTCCCTGGGGTGTTGTTCGAAATCCGTTAAAAACCAAAACTCGATTCTGTAAATTGGATACGTCTCCGCTTTTCGTTCGGTTTGCATAACGAGTAGTAACCATCACAGTAAGATCAAGAAAGCTGGTGAGATCAAAATCATACGTTGTATTTTCCAGCGTGGTAGGAGATAGAGCGTCTGCATTGAGGCTGTCGGTCAGTCCTGGACTTTGACCTAAGAAAGAACCCACTCCAACGGTGCTTTGTGGTGTTTGATAAGTGGTTGCTGGGAGTTTGATATTTGCAGAAATACCAGAATCGCCCAACATATCTTGATACGTTCTAGAGGCGCGAGTTTCGTTAAGATCGACTTCTGTTATTGTGGCATTCTGTAAGGTTCCCATATTATAAACAGACAAGAGGCGACCTGTTGGAGCGTTAGTCGTTATGTTATCAATATATTTTTCATTTGTGAATCGAGCATTGATGGTGTTGTCAAAATATTCTTTTAGAGCCATTGTTTGTATTTTAAAAGCAGAGATTGAATTAGATGGTGAGTTCTGAACTGTATCTTCCACGCCCCCACTACTATGTCCCGTGCTCATAAACCTATTGATTTGTTCTAATAACAATTCTAAAAGATTCTCAAACAACAATACACCATCCGGTCCTGCTGGTTTATAGTGTGGTCCGGTAGTGGAATCGCCGCGTGTCCATGCTGTAATAAGATCCATTATTTTATTTTTATATTCCCCCGGATCCGAATGCTGTGACAAATCAACAAAATATCCCAAAGAATCCAAGTATATACCAACAATCCTAGAAAGAGTTTCATATCGCTCCAAGCGTTGGTTTTCTGTGGCTCCTGCCATTATGTGTTGCCCTGACATCGTTTGAGGTGGTGTTGCAGTAGCAGTGAACTTTCTACTTAATCTATCGTATACGCCGGGTATTTGTATTAAATTAACATATTTTCTATATTTAGCGAGTGCCGTTGAAAGATTATTATATATGGTATTTATTAGTGGAATAAAGCCGTCGAGAACCTCAACATCGATTGCATATTGAAATTGTCCAGCGGTTTCTCTACGCATTAACCAATCTATGCCAGTAAAGTATCTCATTAAGGACGAGCTATTAGATGGCATGTCTCCATTCATTAATTCTATTTCTTGTATATCAACCTTCTGGGTCCACCACGGCTGTGTGCCGCCCTGAGTTTCAGGTCTTGGACCTGAGCGTAGATCCAGCATCGCCACCGGAATTTCTAGAGGATCATTTTTTGTTACACGATTGTGTATTGGGGATCCTAAAATATTGAGAGCCGGTTTTTCTTCCACTTGTCGTCTGCTTAATGTAAATTTTGTTATCTCTGAGTTCGCGGCTATTTGCTGCCTTGCGGCAGGGCTCATTTTTTTTATAATACTTGAATATTTGGAATTATCAATTACATATTTGCCGTAGTCAAAGCCAAAAAGATACCTTACGTTTCTGGATGAGTCTTTTGATAATAACAGTTCGGTAAAATAGGAATTTTTGTTGTTTAGTTGGTTTAAAATATCTCGCTGCTCTGGAAACTCAAGCTGGGTTTGAGTTACCCTGGTTAATTCTGCTACTAAAACATCAATTTCATTTCTAATTCTAAAATCTTGAACATTAAATACAGGAGTGAAGACTGGTATTAATTCGTGAGTGTGTGGACCGGCACCTGGGTTTCCATATAGGAAAAGACAGCTTCTTTCGTCTACAGGTCTGTGTTCCTCGGGGACAAGTGACGTTATCGCTATTTTTTTGTTGGGATCTGGGTATTTGGTTGTTACCTGTTCCACCATTTCTCCTGTGAACATTGCAGAGTCTTCTTTACTCCAACATTCGCTCTGTGCCTCTTGAACAATACCGTTGACCACTTTATGTCTGTGCCTAATATTTGACTCTTCTGGGTCAACAGCATATGATGTATATCCGTTTCCATTGGAGTCAAGATCGTTATATGAGTGTACGTGTGCTGGTACTACAAGTGGATTATTATAGGCGTCCACGTACTGCTGACCGGTACGGGGATTAATCGCCACATACGTACCCACTGTTTCGCCTTGAGCTTCTTGTACCCTTAATTGCGACACAACTTGAGAATTTTGAATGACCAATTCTTGTTCGATTGGAGAAGACAAAAATAATACGTTACTAGGCAATGTAACTC
>Ga0208790_1001220_pt1 | contig 11385 bp, 6 predicted proteins | sample 10_taG_FD_184083 | JGI IMG/M metagenome (GOLD analysis project Ga0208790, IMG submission 184083) | Marine viral communities from the Subarctic Pacific Ocean - 10_ETSP_OMZ_AT15264 metaG (SPAdes) (version 2) | ecosystem: Environmental > Aquatic > Marine > Oceanic | place: Pacific Ocean | collected... | reverse complement strand
TCAGTAACCACCACTTTCTGTCGCTCTCCAGCAGGAGAAACTTCCACATCTTCATAGACTGCATCTTTAGCTTCTACCGCAGGAATCTCTTTTGAGACTTCAGCGTTCTTTGCTCCAGCAGATACCCATGCTTCAAAATCTTCAAGTGAAGAATCATAAGCATCAGCACCTCCGTACATATTGCGTAGAAGTTCTCTCTTATAGAAATCTTCTCTGCCATCTACATACGCCTGTAAGTCATCACCACTTAAATCTTTTGGTGCAGTATGTGTGAATTTGCAATCTTCACCATCAGCGTTTACGGTTATATAAATCCATTGAAAATCATTTTTTTTATTTGCACTTGATGTGCTATTTATTGTAATTGCCATTATTTACTCCTATCGTAATTGAACACCATAACATCTTAACCTAACCTCTGTAAAAGTGGCATCTACACCAATCCCAAAATCACCATTGCTATCGCATTGCTGAAAACCAGTTGTAGAAACATAACCATCTGGTGATTGAGTCATACCCCAATTACCTCTCAAATTAGTATTTGTGCCATCGTATGTGAATATTGATTCAGCATCACCATCAGCCGTAGCAATCAAGGAAGCGTCTACTGCTCTAACACCTTTTGGAATTTTACCTTCACTTTGTGCTTCTATATTAAGTGCCCCAGTATTCGATGAAACCGTAGTGGTTCCATCATAATCTGTGAGCTGTAAATATTCTTCAAACCACACAATCTCACCTTGCGGTCTGGTGTAGTTGCCTTCACCTATTGATGAGCCGAATACGAGCATTGGTTGGGAGATGTAGGTTGTACTACCAGCATTATCAGACCTAAATCCACATCTGAAATTTGTTGCCGATGCCGATATGGTTGCTGTTGCTTCTAACCATTCCCATCCAGTACCAGCATTAGAATCTGATGCTGTAGATGTTGACCCATCATAAAGCCTTACATGAACACGGTCTGCCGTATCACTTTTTACCCACGCTCCCATGGTTACTGTTCTTCCAGCAAACCTCTGTGTATGTTCCGCCAATACTTGCAATGTAGCTCCGGGGGTCAATACTTGTGACCCAGCACCCCCAAAAACAATTTTTAGAGAATAAAAAGACCCATCTTTAGTTAGCGTTCCACCGTCATTATGTTGTCTATATACATCATTATTAGTTTCTTTATACCATCCATCCATTGCTAACGCATCAGCCGCCACACAGCCTGGGGTGACTTCGTAGAGAGTGCATGAATCGAAATAAGTATAACCAGTCGCTCGAACGTGCAAATATATATTTAAAGTAGTGGTAATGGCTTCAAAAACAAATGTATGTTGCGTGCTAAAGTCAGATGCGGGAGTAAAATCACCAGAGTCATAAACAAACGCACCCTCCGTTGTAACTCTTGCCGCAACATCCCCTTGGTCAGAATATACCGAAAACTGGTATAGTTTTCCCACAACGACTGTAACATTCTGATTGCACGTTTTAACTCCACTAGCTGATGCAAGTTTTAACCCGTAACCAGTTTTTCCGTTTGAATCAGATGTTTCAGTCCCAGCACTTGTCCACCCTGTAGTGGCAGAATCGAATCCACCATTTGTGACTAAATTATTTACCAATGCGGCATTTGCTCCATCAAGAACAGGAGCCGCACCACTTGTGGCTTCTACCAGCGTACTATTACTCCAAACATCAAAGCCAGAGTTGGTGAGTAGGTTTTCTTTTAAGACACCGCCTACTTCATAGATACCACCATCTGAAGTGATACGCACTGCTTTTGCCGCATTTGTAACGAACGATAAGCTATTATCATTATGGTCATAGTCTATTCTTCCGATTTCATCGCTGGCGGCATCTCCAAAATGTAGAATTGAATTTTTATTTGCCGCAGTAGCTCTTATAACAACATTTGCATTTTGTGTTGCATCTTCAAAAAGTGCTATTGGGTCTCCTCCGCTCTCTTCAACATGAAATAGTCTATCTGGGTCAGTCACTCCAATTCCGACATTGCCTGAACCTTTTATAACTATAGCATCAACAGCAGTTCCTGCCGTTTTCATTCTTATTTTTGTTGTAGCGGAATCTTGATTGTAAGTATTATCTATGTAGAAGTTAGTAGCCCCTGCATCACTATAATCTAAGCGACCTGCATTTGCATCAAGAGTTCCTAATTGAATACTTCCTGAACCCGTTCTTGCCGATGTTTCAACTAATGTATAACCCGAGAACATAGCTTGTGTTGCAGTAGCATCTACTACATGTAGTTTTTCATCTGGACTATCAGTTCCAATTCCGACCCGTGTTGTCGAGATTGATAGTGCTGAATCTGTATCTGCACTATCCTGTATATAGTATGCAGTTTCGTCTGTACCTATAGTGTCGTTAGTTATTCTTAATAATTTTTATGTTGAAGCAACTGTGCTTCCTGTTAATGTTGCCATAATATTCTTCCTTTATAGTTTCCTTGTATTACGCTCATAACTTCCCGCCCGAAACTATTTGACATAGTTATAAGCAAATTCATTTATGTTATATCTTCCCACTTACGGTGTTCATTTTCCCAAACGTCATTCACTAGTTGCCATAAATCCCTAGCAACAGCCGCTGACCTAGTAATGAAACTCCGTAAACCTAATTTTAGTGCTAGCATCTAGCCGATATATGCTACTAGCATCCCAGATGTTATATTAATCTCATTCCATCTGCCAAATATTGTGGCTCCTTGTGGGAAGGTGTTGCTAGCATCTATCTGCGCTCCTAACTCTCCCTGAGTTGTGGTTGCGGCGCCATCAGCTTCATTATGAGCTGCCGCTTCAGTATTTATATATTGGTTTGCATCTTCAGCTTCCAAGCCCCCGCTAGCATCAAATATAGTATCTTCTAAAAATGTTATTGCAATGAATACAGCGGATGTTGGTGGTCTTACAGGCGTAGCTGTACTTGCGTCTACAAATATAGACCCTACCTGACCGAGACTAATATTTCCCGCCGCTACTACAGAAAACTTGCTTTGTTTCGGAAGTTCGTAATTTGCCATAATATTCTCCTTGCTTGTGTGTGCGCCTTACCGCCCGAGAATGGCTGACATGGGCGCATCAATTAATTATTGTGCTAGAACTTAATACAGAATGCTACAATAATGTTACAGATAAATTCAAAAATTATTGAATTTATTGACTGTCTACAGGCTCTAAGCTAAAGGTCGGGCTATTTTCGTCGTATTGAGTTGTTATTCCTTGATGATTTGTCAGTCTATCTAAAATAGCTTTTTCAAATAATTCGACATTATTCAGCATCCATCTCTCGCCTTGTGGCATGTATTGTTTAAATAGCCCCATTGCTTCTTTTTTATTTGCATTATATCTATTGGGCGTTCTTATTAATTCATATAATTCGTTTAGCTCTTCGTCTGGCATACTAGGTAGGGCTTTATTTTTTAATATTTCTAATTTTTCTTGAATTATTTGCTTTTTTTCACTAGGCAACTCTTTCAAACCATTTACGGTTATTAATCCATTTTCATATTTTGCTATTTCGTCAAATGCTTTAACATATCTTCCTAAATTATAATAATTATTTAAAAGAGTGGCTTTGGCTGTTTCTTTTACATAATTATATCCAGCGGTAAAGGCTTGTTGTTTTAACTCCAGCGGTAGTCTATCCCAATTTGTTTTGTCAATTTGATTGTACATAAAGGATTTAAACCCTTTTCCAATATTTTCATGTAGATATGCTAGCTCTTGTGGGCTTAATTCTATCGTATATCCATCACCGTAGTTTAATTTTCCACCTAAATATTTTAAATTAGCTCCCTTATCTGGAAAAACCTTTAAATACTCTTGCTCAACTATATATTCCGGGTCATCTGTTTTATTTTCTGCAACCCTAATATTAATCAACGCTTTTAAATCTGAATCCTTAGGTACTGGATTCCCAAATAAATCATATGCAAGCCTACTAGGGTCTATGTCTTTTTCTGAAAAAACCCAAAATGGTGATAATTCTTTTTTTGAAGCATCTACATATGTTTCCCAAAAACCTCTTTTTTCACCAGTTTCTGTCATTAAATTTCTAGGAAACCTTCTTACCTGTCCGTCTTGTATAGATTTTAACTGTTTTAAAAATGTAGGCGGAAGTTCTCCGGCGGTCTTTCTCGCAACAAACTCTGGAAGGGTCATCCTTCCAGATGCTATATCTGCAACATAGTCCATTTGTAAAAACATTGGAGAATTATTAAGGTACTCCCCCATAGTCCTTCCGGCTTTTTCAAAGGCGGTTTTATTTGAAGCGCTGTGGTCATCATTATATGAAATAGCCGACTGAAAATAAATGCTCCAAGGGTCACCAAGGGTTGAGAGTGGAATATTTGTATCCCCCATAGTCAATGAAAAAGGTCTTTTCCCTAAAACCCTCTGCAAGTCCCTTTCTTCTGGCTCTAAGTCTGCTTGAGAGCCCGTAATCGCTCCTTTTGTTTTTAATGACAACGCAGTTCCTGTGGCAAGCGCAGAGAGTGCGGTACCCAGAGTCGCTCTAGCCATAACTTCTGCTAGCATATCTGAATTTTTTTCTACAGCCCCACTCCCCTTCTTAAATGGATTAACGTGCAATGAGCCCCTGTGCATCTGAACTCCTTTCCAAAAATTATGTGTAGCAAACACAGCAGGGCTATACTCAAACACTTTTGAAAAAACATTTTTATACGTGAGTAGGAAAGGAAGCTCTATATTTAAAAATGCAGAGCCCGGACTATCTTGTTTGGTTCTTAGGCTATTCGCTCTTTTACCTATTCCGGTTTTAAATGGCGCTTGAAATACCATTTCTGCGCCATATTTTTTTGAACGCTTTAACAACCTATCAGATATAGCTCCATCTTCTAATATTTCATTATACCTGTCTGTTACAGATTCGTTAGTAAGCTCTGCTTTTTCTTTCCTAAGCTCTTTAACAGATTCCCGTATTGCAAGCTCATGGAACCTAGCCAATGTCCAAGGTACCCTATATAGGGCATCTAATGCGCCTTGAGTATTTTGGGGTATGCGAGTTAACTTTCCAATCGGAATGTTAATTTTTTTACCACTAGATGTGGTATAAGAAAAATCTGGGATAAACGTACTATAACCCTCGTTTAATAATAACGGATTGTCTCTAAGGTACTCAGGATTTTCCTTCATTATTTCCACAGCGGTTTTTAAGCCACCATTTTCACCAAATAGTGCCTCTCGATAAATTTCCGTACGATTTATTATACTATATTTATTGTAATCAAATTTAGATATACCGCTTTTTTCTCTCTTAGGGTCAAGTATGCTTGACCAACCCAATCTTAACCCAGATTTGTTAGACAATATTTCCATTGCGCTGTGTTGCGCGTTTCCTACGACTGATTTATAAACAGACGTTCCGCTAAGTAGTTTATTATTTCTCAACGCCTCAGCAACCATCCACATTGCTTTTGCCGTAGCGCTTGGGTCTTTTATTTTTGCGCTGTGTATTTTTTCTAAGGCATCAACAAGTAATACGCCTTGTTTTCCTTGTCCATCTGGTGTATTCGTAAGTATTTCAAATATTTTCTCATTTATTTTTGGCTCTATCCCAGCGGCTCTCAACGCCCTACCAGCCTCACTTCTAAATTGTTGAAAAACATCAATAGTTTTGGTGGCAAATTCATTAAAAGTCGGGTCCGACATAAGTTCTGGTTTTTTTGCCATTATTTCAACCATTGTTTTAGTAAGGTCAGCAACGCCAATCATGTGCTCAGAAAAATTCAATGTTTCTAACTGGTCATTAAATATTCGTCTCATTAATTCTGTTTGAACGTCTTTTTTTCTAGAATTTCTACGAATCTCTTTTACGGAGCGAACGTTTCTAATTTTCTTTTCTGTATATTCATATCCAGAGTGTTCAATTAATTCTTTTAATATTTTTAATTGATGTCCTTGATTATAGTTAGGAAACATAGATGGTAAACTAGTTGCCCCAGCGTATTGTAGGTCATCTGTGGTTTTTCTAACTGGTCTAGGCTTTCCTTCTGACTTTTTTGGAGTTTTTAATATATGGTCCGAAACTTCTTGAAGATTTTCTAATTCTGCTCTAAGCTTTAACTCTTCAAAGTTTTCATTGATGTATTTAGTAATACTCTTGTCTTTCAAGCCTACATCAGATAAATAATTTAAAAATTTTGACTTACTTACACCTAACCCGCTAGATGTTCTTCTCCACATCTCTTTTATATTGCTTACAATATCACTATCTAATGACTTTTGTTGTTCTGATTGTTTTGATTTTTTACCACCTATTGCCCCCGGAGATGTTCTTCTCGCAAGTTTTTCAACAGTATCAAGGGCTAATTCCTGAGCGGTCATTTTTCTTCTTAATTCTTTTTTAGACTGCTTAATTCTTTTGTTTCTAGCATCAATACTTAAACGAATTTTTTGCATATAATCAGCCGACCTTCCGGTTTCTTGTGTTATTTGCAAGGTTTCTTTCTCGTTTAATTTTGACAAATCTTTATTAAACAAATCCATAGACTTTGTTTCAAGCATCAATAATTCTTGCATTTGTTTTCCCCTTCCAAATGCAAGCTCATTAATTTCATGTTCAAGTCTTTGAATCTTTATTTTTTCACTATACGCGTTTTCTGGGTTTGGTATTTCCGGTGCGCCCAAATCTTCTTTTTCTATTTTTTTATCAAAACCTTTCGTTGTTTTTTCTAATGGCTGGTCTTTTGTGACCTCAAAAACCTTCGCAACAACCTTACCATCAGGTCTTTCGACATATCGAACAGAGATATTTGTGCCTAAGTGTTTAGATTGTTTTTTATTAACCCAAGAATCAAAATTATCTTTATTCTTTAAAGTAACACCTCTTTCCCCTTTAATTTTTTGCTCATTCTTACCGGGTTGTAATTCAGATGATTTTTCCACCCTAATTATTGGGTTAATTTGCTTTTGTTTTGTTTTTGTTTCTTTTTTCTTTTTTAAATCTGATTTTGATTCCTGAGTTTCTTTTTTTCTAATCTCCAACTTAGATGACGGTTCTTGAGTTGGAACGTCCCTGTCTAAATCGGGCTCTGTTTTAACTTCAGATTTTTGAGCTTGTTTTGTTCTCTCTTTAGACAGGTCAATATCTACACCAGTATTGTCTTTTTGTTTTTGTGTCCTGACTGTTCTTTTTTCTTTTTCCACGATGTCTTTTTCAGAAACTTTTGGAGTTTTTTGAGAATCTTTAACCATTTGCTTAATGGCTGGTCTATAAACATCTTGGGTCTTTACATCTAATGGCAATTCTATTTGCCTCCCAACTTCATAAACAGCTTCATTAAATGTCTCAGTAATCTGTTGCTCAAAGTTTAATTCTAGTTGTTCTGATTTTTCAGCCAATTTTTGCTGATGGACAGTTTCTATTCTTTCTGCAACATCTTCTTTAGATAAAGACTGAATTTTTTCTTTAGAAACTCGACTAGTCTGGTGTATTAACCTCAATGAAAGAATCATTGCGGCGCTATGTATATACGAATCTGTTAATTTTTCCATCAAAGGCTTGTCGCTTTCGTCCATAACAGCACCAGCCGTACCAAAACCAGCTATTTCACCAACCAATTCTCCCACTGTTCCTACGTGCTTGTGCATACCTGATGTGGCTTTCCCAAATACGCCTGCACCAACCCCTCCAGCTATTCCACTGATTGCGCCATGTAAGTATGACTTACTAACCGCGCTTGCATCAAAATCACTTATTCCAGCTTGATTTAATTGGTCAAACAATGACGCCATAGCGGAATGACCACCAACAGCGTTCCCTAATGATGTGGACTTTGCAATATAACCAGCTACGCTTTTTTGAACTAATTTTGCCGCTTTATCTGGTGCAACGCCAGAAGATATTAATTTTTGAGTCATTTTGCTCAGTGAAGGTCCGCCAACCGCATAACCAAGTTTAGCTAGCCTATTGAACGCAAAAGCATCAAGCGGAGTTAAAAAAGAAGCAACAGAACTGGCTACGTCAAACCCAAGACTTTTTTCAACACCAAGTGCTTCCATCTGTTGTTGTATTTCGGGCTCAACTCCAAAAACCTTACCAAGTAGACTTTTCTCCATAGCAACGGCAACTAGTGGAGCTAGCGTATTTTCTTCAAAGTATTTTTTTCTAGCCACAGCATCTGGTCCGTCTTCTGGATATGCTGTTATTTCTGACCACTCTTCTACAGGAGCAGTTCTTTTATCTCCCCGATAGGTGCTTTCTGGTTGCGTTGTAATAAATTGAGCCGTGTTTTTAGCCCAATCGGGTATTATTTCTTCGCCCTGTTTTTGTGGACTATAGTTAACATTTATTGCGCTTTGGTCTCCACCAGATTCAGCTAGCATAATTTCTTTTATAAGCTGTGGGTTATCAAATTTTCCGGGCTGATTAATATATTCAACAACTTCAGGCTGAATATTGTATTTATTAATTAGCTCACTATCTGAAACGCCATCAAATTGTTGGTGACCTTTATTTTGATACGCTACCCAATTACTATAGCCCAAAGGGGACTTCTCTATATTTGATGCTAGGTCTATATGCTCAAATATACTTAAGTCAGAAACTGGCTTACCTGACATTTCCATAGATGCCTTATTCCAGTATTTATCATTAATCTGAAATAAGCTATGGTCTGAACTATCAACACTTTGAGATAGCTCATAATCGTTGTTAGCAACATTTTTCGCAATAGGTTCGGCAGAGTTTGGATTTCTCAAAACTTGATTAAGAATCTCTGTACCAGAATCTCCAACCGTAGTTATAGAAGTATTAGGCAAATTTGGAACCGTATATTCTTTTTCAATTCTATCTAATTCAGCCATATCCAAATCAAGCTCTTCGTCAGTCCAAAGTGTCTGACTATCATCTACGGGCTTATCTATTTTAGTGCCATATTCTAATGCAAATATATCAGACAACTCACTTGAAGTAGATAAGTCGCTCTCGATAAAATCGCCAGCGCTTACACCATACTCTGATGCGAATATATCTGCGAATTTATTCTTTTGTGACATTGACCATACTATTTAATAAGTTTTCAAATTCACTAAAGCCTTTATATCGTTCCCTATGCAACCAAAAAGGCAAATCTATCCCGTGTTTTTCTTCCATTCTTTCAATTTCGTTAAAAAGTTCATCAGCAGGCATTTTTTTTATTTTTTCTATATTCTTTTTATCTACATTTTTAGGAAATAATTTTAAATATTCTTCTTTTAATTTTGGTAAATCCTCTTTTAAATAAACCCTCTTATTCATTCCATAAGCATCTATGGTGTTTTGCAATGCTTTTTTCTCTCTTTTCCTAGCAGTATAATCAAGCTTTGCGCTATCTTTGTCTAGCGCTGAAAATTTATCGCCTAGTCTACTATATATTCTCGCGTTCCCCTTAATAGTATTTCTAGCTGAAGCTATAAGACCGCCTTTCTTGTTGGAAACAAACCGAGATTCTCTTTTACCAAGCTCTCCTCTTAAAAAAGTATTTTCTTCTTTTGTATCTACATCCTGAATATTTCCTTCAAGGTCTGAAACGTTAATATCTGGGTATTTATTTTTAAAACCAGTTATAAAGTCTACAGCCTTATTTTGTTCTGAAATAATTGGCGCTTCACTAGGCTTATTAATCGCATCGTCCCAAGAAACGTATTTTTTACCTCCAGTAATGGGGTCATATATCTCTATAGGCTTTTTCGGTGTTGGCTCGCCTTGAATAAGCATAGACGACTCACCAGTTGCAGGATTGATACTATAGAGGTCTTTATTGACAGTCCTATATATAGGCTTATTAGCCGTCACCTCTGCCTGATAATACTTCTCTCTTTCACCAGCCTTATGCGTTAAATAAGTGCTTAACAAATCTGTAAGCACATTTGCGTTCCATACTTTTTCTCTGTATGCCATGATAAATCCCTGTTAGTAGTTTTGTTTTTCTAACTGTAATTGACGAATCAGGTCTTCTATGCCGTAAATATCTGACATTTCCTTTTGACCTAGATTTAACCTTCTCATATCTGACGTGTATAATGACTCTTCTTCAAAACGCTTGCGCTCTTTAAACACTCTTTCCTTTTCTAGCTCCGCGTTTTCGTCGTAAACGCTTTTCAAGCCTGTTCTTCCAACCCTTTTTCTAGATTCGCTTTCAATAGTATAAGATTCTCCTATAAACTTTTCCAAGCCGGAAAGATAGTCTCTTTTTTCTTTTTGACCCTGCATTTGCCCAATCGCGCCATAATACTCACTGACTTCACTTTTCCTAGAACTTAAGCTCTCTAACATTTTGTCTATTTCCGCCCTAGATTTTTTTGCCTCTTTAGAGCCAGCGGTTTCAAAAAAGCCCCATTTCCCAGAAGCTGGATGCCACGTACCCATAATTATCTCCTCCTACTCAACATACTTAATGCGCCTAAACCCAGACCGACCATCGGATTCATCATCCCAAGAGCTGATAATATACCTGCTCCACCAGACGCTGTTTTAGCTACGGTTGACAAATCTCCCTTACCTTTAGCAATATCTTGTAATCCCGTACCGAGACTATATGCACCGCCAAGAGCCCCCAAGGCTTTACCTGCGGTTCCCATAGTCCCTGTGCTAGCCCCTGTTTCTGACGGCACCTGACTAGGTACTGCCTGAGACACTTTTTGAGCACCTAGCCTTAACCTAGCCTCATCCATAGCCTGTTGGATTACATTTTGAGACGCTTGATTACCAGCTACTCTCTGTACTCCTTGCGGGAGTACACCTTCTGAGATAGCGCTTGCTCCGAAATCTGGTACAAGACCACTCGGACTTACTGGGACTCCAGTAGGCTTCGCAATATCATTAGGATTGGGATAAGATATAGTATCACCACTACTCAACGCTTTAAGCCCACCCTTCTGGCGTACCGTATCTATATAGTCATCACCGCGTCCAAATCCAAACACTTCTTTCAAACTTAGCTCTGGGGATTTCCCGCCAACAATAGCATCCGTTCCCTGCGTCATGTATTTAGCTGATGTCTTGGGGTCTGACATAAAGTCCATAAATTTTAAATTAGGATTTCCCCTTTTTGCAAGTAGAAAGTCTCTTCTAGCCTTAAGGGAGTTTAATCCAGCTTTACCACCCGAGCGCCAGCTTTCAGCCCTAATAGCGTCTTCTTCCTTAGCTCTTTGCATTTTATCGCGTATGCTTTGTATTAAAAACCTAACATCGGATGAAGCTTGGCTAGCCCCACCTTGGTTCATTTCTAGTATTTCTTGTATTGTTGCCATATTATTACCTCTAATAATTAATTATGATGTGTGAGCACTGTCTGATATACTGAAATCAGCAGTCTCTCCAAATGGTTGAAATGATACGTTTATCTGGGGTCTAACAACCGCTTTGTCAGAA
>Ga0208790_1001218_pt1 | contig 11385 bp, 6 predicted proteins | sample 10_taG_FD_184083 | JGI IMG/M metagenome (GOLD analysis project Ga0208790, IMG submission 184083) | Marine viral communities from the Subarctic Pacific Ocean - 10_ETSP_OMZ_AT15264 metaG (SPAdes) (version 2) | ecosystem: Environmental > Aquatic > Marine > Oceanic | place: Pacific Ocean | collected... | reverse complement strand
TACTTCTACCTATACCAATAGACCTAATATTCTGATGCTCCTCACCGCCAGGAGTAGCTCCCCATAAATAACTAACAGCTCTTTCTTCTGTTGATTCATCTTTACTTCTTTTTTCTGCAGATTCAGGACTACGTTCAGGTAAACTATCTAAATTATTACCAATCCACCATGACCACATTTTTTTACGCCAGTATTCATCTTTCTTAGTTAACCCACGTAAGTTAGGTATCCATCGAAAACTATGATTATATTTACCAGCTCCTACCCTCTTATACCATGTTTGTGGAGGTTCTTTATCAGCGTGGGCTCCCTCTAATTGTTGGAAACCTACTTGTAAAGAACGAGAGTGCGTCTTAATGTCATTAGACATCATGAACTCCTATAATTCTTAAAATAAACTAGATAAGCAGTACTAGCGCCCCATAATTCTAACCCAGACGCATAACCAACATCTTCCCAGTTGCGAAGGTGTCTTTCTACAACTTCAACATCACTAGAATTAAAAGTTAAATTGTTGATATCATTAGCTATGTTAAGCATTAAATAATTTAATAATCGTCTTTGTTTATAAGCAGTACCACTTACATCCATTGAGGTATTTCTTTCTACCATAATATGTATATAATAGGCTAAGCCATATATTTCACCCTTACCTGATGAACCACCAAATGTCATACCTTCACCTATAAATCTCTCATCAACGCCACTTGCTTGTAATTCTAAAATAATAGCAGGGAACTCTAAGGCAGCAGCTTCAGGAAATTGGGCATAAACACTTGCATTAGGGTACTTAGTACGTAATTCATCAATAATAGCTCTTTCTACAATATTAATATAATCAACCATTAATAACTCACCCCATAAGCTCGTTTCCTACTACCACGTTTTCCTCGTATACGTACACAATCGAAACACATATAAGAATCTGTATAATCATTAACTCTGTGAACACTCCATTCTGTACTACGATAAAAATTAACATTTCTTATTCGAAATTTATCACCCGTAGCTCCAGACACTGATAATTCAAATTTACGAAGGTTATTATTATAATCTAAAGAACTTCCAGTAGTTACTGTTACCCCATACCGAGTACCTGATATATAAATACTGCTACTTGTAGTACCACTCAGGAAGGGAGTATCGATTGTTATCCAATCACTCGAAGGGATAGTAAATTTAGTATTTGAGTAGGTAATCTCATTATTTGTGGTAGTATTATTTAAATAAGGTTTGAAATCGTGTAATTTTATAGACCCACTTCCACTGATTTGAAAACTAATACGGTCAGCATCCAAAACGTCTCGAGCAGGTGTTGTATAATGTAAAGTGCCACTTATATCTGTTCCTAGTGTAGCAGTTAAACTTTCACCATCACTCTCAAAGGTTACATCAGCTGAACCAGAGGCCCATCCAGTAGTAGTATTAGTAGGAACTTGATAAACTACTCTTTCTACATCAATAAGTTTATCCCATCCCTCTATTTCGTTAAAAGCTACGTTACCACTTGTAAAGTTAGGAAAGTTCTTTAAAGTATCTAATCGAGGAAGATAAATCTTAGCACTACCCACTATGTTATGACCTCCTCGTTCTAATTGGTAGTCCTTTCCAATCTTTAATCTTATATAAGATTGAACACTGGGTAAAAGTAATTCGTTAGTGTCAATTGTATCAGTTTCAGTACCGTAATTATCTCTAGTATAGATAGGAGGGCGATAATAGGTAATTTTTCTTCCTTGACCTGTTCGATATCCTACCATCTTGAGGATTCGTGACATATTGAAGGGTGTCACCTTAGCCATGACTAATACCTCCCATTCATCCCTTTAGGTACTGGCCTAATGTCTTTAGTGCTATCCACACCCGTAACATTCTTATCCCAATTAATCTGTCCCAGATATGGAGCAGCATTATAGGTAGTTTTCTTGATACTAAGACCCAATTTAAAGATAAGCATCTCTAATGCTAAATCTTTGAAATAATCAAATTGGGAATCTTTATATTCTATTTCCACATCACCCATTCGGATACGGTCAATTCCAACACCATTCTCTACCATTGAAGCTAAATAACAACTATAATAAATAACAGCGTTATCATAAGCAGTTGTCTCAGCCAAAACATATGTACTACCCGTTTGTTGTTCGAACCAATCTACAGATAAATTTAACAAGATATCTAATTTTGCGTTGTCCAGTTCTTCGGATTCTAAACCGGCTAATAAACGAACTTTATCTCGTTCCGTAGCCGTCCAACTTATGCTTGCCATTATAATACTCCCATCAACATTGCACCACTACCAGTAGCTGCTGTTAATGCAACACCAACCCACCAGCGCATTTGCGTTCTAATATCATTTTCCCACATCTCATGATGTGTAAGATGATTGGTAAAAAGATTTTCAAATTTATCCATACGGTTATAGATAGTCTTTATTCGCTCGTCCACACGAACTAATAGCTCTTCTCGTTCCCAGTCATCCATACTTATATCTCCTGAATTTTATATATAAAGGTTTGGCTTACGTAACTAGATGATTTGCATTATCTAAAGCCGGACCCCCTAATCTTAAATCCCTATCGTCGGCAGTATCTGTATCTAATCTCTGGTCATAATCATAGCTGTGATGCCATTGTATAATATCGCCAGTACAATCTGTTACTGACCCTGCTACAACTAATTCGTTAGTAGTCACATTCAAATTCTGTATATTTCCTACTATTTCGAAATTAGGTTTTGATTCAAAAACAGTTTTACTAGCGGACGAATGTCCTTTTATTGTAGCACCGGGACCAGCTTTTAATGTCTGTCCGGTCCACCCATCAGTTAAAATTCCTGAACCTGCTGCATGGTCATAATGTAATGTACCATTACCTATATTTAATATAGCATCATCTCTTAATACAACATACTCCTTTACGGTGCACGTATTTCCATTAAGCCTAAGCTCAGGATTTGTACTAGAAGCCTTAATAAGTCTTATACCACCATTCAATGTTACGTCATCAGATAAAGAAAGGGCACCATAATAAACATCCCACGTCGGATAAGTCCCAGCAGTAATGGATAAAGGAGAAGAAGTGTCATCAACAAAACTAGCGATACCAGTAATAGTACCATTAGCAACATCAAAGGAAGAACCATTAGAAACAAAATCACTACCAAATCTACAATATTCTGCGCTTGTGTTATCAAGAGTACCAGATACAACAAAATTACCAGATACATATATAGGATGGTTATTAGCATCTATATCATTAAGTATGGTTGTAGAACCATTGGCTACATTAATTCCTGATATATACTCTGAATTAAGATAATTAAAATATTGTGTTCCAGCTTTATTAAAATTAAGTGTAGAAGCGCCTCCAGCGAATGTTCCTGCTGCTGCCCAAGCTGCTGCATCTGTAGTAGTAACGTGTCCTGTTTTGTACATTACGCCATCACCATTTCCTTCTGCATCTGTAATAGTTCCACCCGAGCCTCCAGTCACATAATTAATATTCGCTGTCAATTTAGTATTATCATCTTCTGGAGTAGTAGTAAACATATTAGCTCTAAGTTCTGTCACTGTTCGTGCTTCTCTCCACATACGCAACATATGATTATGTCCATCAAAAACATAAGCAGTAGAATTAGGGTTACTTCCTATAGCCCACATTCCAGTTCCGTTACCAACACCTAATCCTTTAGTACCTTCTGCTACTAATTTTCCATTAATATATACTTTCTGAGAAGTTCCATCACATACACCAGCAATATGAACCCATGAATTGGCAACTATCCCCAAATCAGTCCAAGTAGGAGCTGAAAGTGAAAGTGTACCACCAGCAAAATCAGAAAATGCAAAGGCCAAATTATCTCCACCATTTTCATTTAGAAGCATCCACTGACCAGTATTAGAAGAACGAGCTAACACCTGATATCCAAAAGAATCAAACTTCCACCATCCTTCAACAGTGAAATTATGTCCAGAACCATAAATAGGATTTTGGTCAGCAGCAGCAGCAAATTGGGCATTGTAAATGCCATCATTATATATACCAGTCTTACCAATAAGACCACCAGCGGTAGTAAAATCTCCTGATAAAGGAATTGTATGTGTATTACCATCTAACTCTGCACCTGTAGCGGTAGTTACATTCACTAAAGGAGTGGCTGATGCTGGATTGCTTAATACATCTAATTTACCTGCACCGACTATAATATTATCAGCAATATGACCGTGTGAGCTACTACCTATCGTTCCTCCATTTAACATCCAGTTTGTAATAGTTGAACTTGTTAGTGTATGTGTATGACCATCGCCAGTCTCTATAAGATTCATATTACCGGCAGTGCTATGTGAAGTGCTTACTGAATCTGCAACAACTAAAGCATTAGTACCACAATCAATCTCTCCTGAACTACTTAATATTCCACTAAACTCAGCTCTCTGTCCATTCAAATCTAAAGTATTATTTTCTCCCACTGTCACATCTGCAAACGAACAATCTCCGTCTAAGATTAATTTTTTTGCGGTTTCTGGGAGTGATAAATCTTTTTGAATGTCTAACCACTTGATATGAGCATTAAGAGGCATATAACCTGCTTGTCCAGCAATCCCCATAAAACGAGGGTAGCTACATGTTGAAGGTATTACTGCTGGAAATAACTCGTTAGCCGAATATATGTATTGTGTAAGAGCGTCAGTCCCATCAAGATATGTTACATCTACATCAGAGGCATATGAATCAGTACCGAATGTAAGTTTCTGTCCTGCGGCATTTAATTTAATCTGCATCTCAGTACCAGCTCCCTCACTACAATCATGTTCAATAATTTTATCTGTATATATTGCCATACTTCCTATTCCACTACCTGCTGCGGATGCTACATCATAGAATGCTGTCTCTGAAGTACCTTGCACATATACTGTGCCCACCTCAACAGCAAAAGTACCGTTGTTATGTGTATATGTTCCAGCGTCATTAAAAGTACCACCGGCACTCATTTTTGTAACTCCTTTTGTTGCTTTATACGTTCCTCCACCTTCTATTGTAAGACTTCCAAAGTTCGTTGCTCCAGTCTCATCGTTCGAATAGCCTATCTGTCCCCCACTTTCTATGGTTACATCACCTGTTACCGTAAGGGTATCTGCCACAGTAACCCGTTTAAAAATACCTTCTTTTACTGTTAAATCTCCCGCTATTGTAAGTGTATCAGCATTAATATCTCTCCATGAGTATTCTCGAGCTGAAGTATCTGCGTTTATTTCGAGGTCGTGAAAAGTATTTTCTTTTATTGTAGTATTTGCTGCTGGTGTAAATATAACTTTTCCAGAGTTAGGCGTAAAACCATTGTCTCCTCTGAGATTTATCCACGATTTAGCACCATCACCCCCAGCTCCAGTAGAAGTAATAGTAGTAGTAGTTGAAGAACCGTCAAGATTAGCTCCAGAACTACCAATCTGTACACTTCCAAATTCACAAACCGAAGCATTACAGGTCAATGTTGTATTGTCAGCAAGGTCTACAGCTCCTGTTACTGTAAGTTCAAAGTCAGTTCCTCCTCCAGATGGCCCGTGAGTATCCAATTCTCCAAGAGTAATAGTTAAATCACCATATATACTCAAATTCCATTCATTCGGGGTAACAGTTATACCAGAACCACTTATTTCAACATTATTAAGACCAAGAGTAGCAGTAGCATTTCCATTGGTTGCTATCGTTGCTCCATCTGCCGCTGTCGTAGCCCATTTAAAGGTTCCACCATTATGAGTAATACGACTCGCAGCTGAGCGCCAATTCCCATATAAAACAGTAGTACCATCTGTAGCACTGTATTCGCCCGCACAAGTAACATCATCCATGAAGGTAACGGCTGAAGAATTGGCTGTGAGAGTACCGTCTATTGTTGTCGTTCCAGTAACTGAAAGAAGCCTATTTGCGCCAGTGTCGAGCTCGGAGTCTGTTGTTATTGTAAGAGTACCATCTAATCTTAGCGTGAAGGTTAATGTAAAAACTACTCCAGTTCTATCTATTTCAAGATTCCTTATCTTTCCGGTCCCATTATTATATATATTTCGACCTGTGGAACCATTACATTTTATATCTAAAATACCTGTAATTATACCAACATTACTAAAGACCGCGGCTACGCCACCATCATCTAGAGTAATAGTCTTTCCGTTTCCATCTATTTCACCACCAGCTTCTATTTCGAGAGAACCCCAAGTATATGAAGTAACTAATTGACACTCGTGAGTAGTATTAGGTATAATAACTTCGTCTCCCGAACCGGGAACTCCTCCCGACCAATTTGCGGCTACTGATGAATCTGTCTCATTGCCACTATCGCCGCCTACCCAAGTTTTTGACATCTATCTATAGATTCTGGACCAGCATATTATAATGCATTACTTGTGAAGCTGTGCCTGAACAAGTAACACCAGCATGCATCAACCCTGTGGTTGATATAGATTTCAAAGAATTCTCTGAACCACTTACGGTGATAGTATCCCCAATTTGAGTCCAACGGCTTCCTCCGAGAGTGCTTGCTGTTGTATCTAATGTCCCGTATACTTTGACCTTTTGTACAGCTGCACCAGAATTAATAAATTGGAAAGATATCCTCTCTACCATTTTAACTGACGCTGTGGGTATCAAAGTCAAATATGTACCATCAGCAGTAGTTGTGCCTGAAGTCGTTGAAAATCGGTCTGAATAATTATCTAGTACCATCAATACTACCTCCTACTTTAACTTCGGCGTTAATGATATATAAAGATTGTGTCTAAGATGTAGGGCATTGGTCACTAACTGACATTGCCCAAGTATTAGCTTCTATACATATAATGTGTGCCATTTTCAATTTAGGGACATCTGTAGCATTACTTACGCCTATAGCAATGTAACTACCAGTATCTACCATATTAATATTTCCAGCAGTTCCGGCTTGTATTTGTACTTGACCGGGTAAAGCACCTGCGTGGGGGTCAGTTATCCCACTAGTTCTAGCAACAACCCAATATTCATCACCTACACTTGGGGATGCAGGTAATGTTAAAGAAATTGTTTGAGCGTCTCCGTGAGCTAAGTAATGACTGTAACTATCAGATAGTGTGGTGTCCGCTGTAATATCATTTTTAATTGCTTTTTGGACTGCAAGGGTAGAACCTGTAACTGCCAAAGTTGATGATACACCTAAATCTCCAGTTACAGTAGTAGTTCCAGAAAGTAAAGTTGTACCTCGTACATCTAATTTTGTAGTAGGTGCAATTGTGCCTATACCTACATTAGCAGTTGGTCCATCTATTGTCATTACAGTAGTTTGACTACCGCCATCATTAACAGAAAATTGAATATCTTTATCTTGGACGAAATTTTTAATATTTAGAATGGATGAACTATTCTGTGCAAATATAGCGGTCTCAGCAGGGGTATCGTCCCAAATACGGAAACCCCCACCACCCCCAGAACCCTGTTGAAGTATAAGGTTAGTATCTGCGTCTGGACTTGCATCATCTGTAATCCACAGTGCTTCAGTTGTGTTAGAGGGATTACCTATACCTACTGTTCCAGATAAGAAAGTTTTACCTCTGACATCTAACACTTGAGCAGGTGTATCTGTACCTATGCCCAAATAACCTTCGTGTGTAAAACGGAACCTCTCAGTTAAAAGGGTATCAGCCGTTGCCGCCCTGAAATCAAGAGTAATATCTCCTGATGTTTTACCACTTGCACTGTCCATTGAACCAAACATACCCCCAAAAGAGTATCCATCATATCCTCCGAATTGCATTCCTATCTTTTCATTTACGTCATTTCCTGTAGTTCCTATATATAATACAGAATGACTATCTCCTATCTCTCCTCCATTAAGACCAAGAGGTTGTGTAGTATTACCTGCATTTGCTCTTATATCGAGTTTCATATAAGGGTCGTCTTCTGCTATACCCATATTATCAGTAAAGTATGATTTACCTGCTACGTGTAATTTCCGTGAGGGTGAACCTACTCCTATTCCAACATCTCCATCAGGGTCAATAGTAATACGTGCAGTTCCTTGCGTCTCAAAAGCTAATGTATTAGCACCAGCCCTATACATCCCTGTATCTTGGTCTCCATAGAAAGTATAAGCAGGTGTATTTGTGCTACCCGTGATAAATGGATTTGCATTATCATTACCAGCAGTAACGTGCAATCCCCCTGAAACTGTAAGAGTGGATGTTGGTGTAACTGTACCTATGCCTACATTACCACCACTAAGTGTAAATTTGGGAGTACCTGCACCAATCCAGAAATTATCATTAGCCATATCTCCTCTAATGAAAGACCAATCACCGGCAGCATTGCCAATTCTTAGAATATCATCAGCTGTACTAGCTCCATCTATTCCTACCTTATAACCGATAGCAATATTTCGGTCTCCTACTAAATTTTTCTCTTGGGTTTCATAACCAATAGCAATATTATATCTACTACCATTAGTTTTATTGAACTGTCCTATTCCGTGACCTGCACTCTGTCCAATAGCAACATTCCCTGTAGTACCATTAGTACCCGAAGCGTACCTCATTGCAAATCTACCAATAGCAACATTTTGAGTACCAGTGCGTAAATATCCAGCGGCCCTTGAACCTATTATAGTATTCTGTGATAATACTTCTGAATATTCACAAACACCACCTTGACCAATGAGGACATCCTCATTCATTGTGACACCATTAGAAGTGCCCCAAGCTCCTAGAGCAACACCTTTACCTGCACCACCACCAATTATAAGAGGTGCATCACCAGAACCAGATAAGTAATAACCAGCTGAATTCCCTATAGTTATAAATCCTTTACTAGTTTGAGCTTTATAGGCTGAATATGCTCCTAAAGATAGTATATAGTCACTGTCAGTTGTTCCTGACATTGTGTAAGCAGCGTAAGCACCGACAATAGTATGTCTACCTTGTGTCTCATTACCTCTCAAATTACTGCCAGCATAATATCCTATAAGAGTATTTTCACCATTCTGGGCTACAATAGCATCTCCAGCATAAGCCCCAATAACAACATTACCATCCCCTCTTGTAATACCTTTACCAGCATTACGTCCTATCAATATTTGATTCGTACCAGAAGTTAAAGCACCTCCAGCATCAAACCCCATTGCAACATTATAACTAGCTGTAGTGACGGCATCTAGAGCATAATACCCAATACCGATATTACTGTTAGCAGTTCTTGTTGTAGTATTTCCATATCCTGCATTATGTCCCATCCAGATATTCTCATTTCCTTCTGGGAAATAACCTGCATTTCTTCCAATACCGATAGTGTAATCTCCTGCTATCGAAGAAAAACCCGCAGTTTTACCTATATAGACTTGACTATTACCTGCGGATGTAGAATCTCCTTGAGCTGTTTGAGCTCCTATATGTACATTATTACTTCCTGTATTATAATATCCGGCTTGGTACCCAATTGCTACAGTTGAATTACTACTACCCGCATTACGATGGGCGCTAGAACCTATAGATACAGCCTGAGAACCACCTGTACGTGACCGCCCAGCTCCATAACCAATTAATGTATTATGTCCATCTGCGTGGTTAAAAACTTCTCCAGCGTAGGTTCCAAAGAAGGCGTTAGCTACCGAGTCTGTAAGAGCTCCTCCTGCGGCATATCCTACTGCTGTATTATAGTCTCCAGTTGTAATGGCGTCTAGGGTGGTTATACCCAAAGCTGTATTATACTCAGCCGTAGAAGTTGTAGATGAAGGGTCATCACCAATCCATATAGAAGTACCCTCAACTAACGCATCAGATAAATCATTAATACTAGATGCTCCTCCTCCTCCTGAATCTAATTGGGTTGTTCCCCAGTATAAATTAGAACCTGATGCCCAGACTGATTTATATCCCGGTGCAGATGTAATACTGCCACTACTTAATGCAATAGCACCAGATACTTCCAGTTTAGCTTCAGGTGAAGATGTACCTATACCTATATTACCAGCTTGGGTTATACCTAAAATAGGAGTAGTGCTAGGTACAGTGGTTCCACTCATTAGGTATAATTTAGAACCCGAAGCGCTTAATTCAAAATCTGCTCCAGAACCAAAACCTAATCTATTCTCACCTTTAATCTGAAAATAATTCAGTTGAGATGTTTCAAAGATAATATTTTGCCCATTGAAGTAAGTATTACCATTGTCACGTAAAGCCATAGTAGCTACATCTCCAGAATTAGCTTTAAACCTAAGATAATCACCATCTTCTGTAATAGTAAAGTAATTAGAACCATCGTAAGCAAGTGTCATTTGTGGATTTCCATTTGGTTCCACAACTGTTAATCTTCCATCACCAATGTGTGTCTTATTACCAATAAGTAATCCTCCCTGACCATCTGTGCGGCCTCCATAATTATAATCACAAGACATTACAATACTTGGAGTGCTTCCTGAAATAGTAGGGTCTATATTACCAGCACCAGCAGCACCAGCAAAAGCAAGACCTAAATCTCCAGCACCTGCATTACGCCAAGCGTTACTTACAAGCCACCTTCGAGCATAAGAAGTCCATCCTGTAGTACCGTGAAATAATAAAGAACCAAAATTACCATACCCTTTTGGCTCAGATGCTCCAGCATAACCAGAAGTGCCTGCTAATATCAATGAGATAGCACGTCCACCACCCATAAAATTATCTTTAGCTCTAATACCTCTTGTAGGACCAAGCACTAAATAAGCTGGTTCTGAGCCAGCACCTCGAGCTTGACCTATATGGTCGTCATAATTACCGATAGATGCTAAATAATAGGCTCCTGAACCATTCATCGGAACCTGAAAGGCTGTTGCTGATATCTCATTATCTGTATTTAAAAATGTATCATTAGTATTTTCTGAAACTTTTACTACCAATCCTTCATTGTATCGGTTACGGTCAGTTACAGCTGCAAAATCTGTACCCATACCTACAGCAGCACCACTTGTGGTTATGGTTTTATAACTACCAGAAGTAATCTTGAAGTGTTTATCTCCAGTGCCCGAAACTGTTAAAGTGTAATCAGGTGAAGTTGTACCTATGCCTACTCGAGCATTGGTAGAGTTATCTAAATACATAGTAGTAGCACCACCAGAAGCTACAAATTTCTGGTCCGCGTGTTTGTATCCATCGTAATTCCAAATAATATCATTATTGCCCGGTTCCATTCTTGCAATTTCTAAACCTCCACCTATAAACACAAGTTTATTACCATTAGCTCCCACTCGGACTTTATCAGCGTCAGATGTACCGTTGTCATTAAAAGATGCCCAACATAATCCATCGTTACTTTCAAGGTTAAGTACATTATTTCCAGAATCACTACTATCTACCTTTAATGTTCCCTTTACATCTAATTTAAAGCCGGG
>Ga0208790_1001215_pt1 | contig 11405 bp, 6 predicted proteins | sample 10_taG_FD_184083 | JGI IMG/M metagenome (GOLD analysis project Ga0208790, IMG submission 184083) | Marine viral communities from the Subarctic Pacific Ocean - 10_ETSP_OMZ_AT15264 metaG (SPAdes) (version 2) | ecosystem: Environmental > Aquatic > Marine > Oceanic | place: Pacific Ocean | collected... | reverse complement strand
GGCAGTTTGGCTTACAAGGAAACCTCAAACATGTTGATGTGGGAATTAGCGCGGGAGACCGATGGTTCATTAGTTTTGATGCTTCAGATTTCGCCAAGCACCCAACCGACCGAACGGGCTTCGACGCAACAGAGTCTCTCCCGACTCATCTCGTTGATTCTGATGGAGACGGAGCATCCGCCCGATGGGGAGCAAACAACACGCAGCGAATGGAGCGACTCATTATCTGGGCACCTTCCGCCGAATCGCATGAACTAACAGAAGTGGTCGCTAACTACACGGCAGGATAATCGATATGGTTCTTCAATACTTAGGTATGGCAGCTAGCGTCGGAGGCTCATTGCTCCAGCGCAGCGAGCAGAAGAAGGCGCAGAGCAAGGCCAGAGAGGAGCGCGAGCGCCTACAGCGGATGGGGGAGCAGCGGCAGCAGGAGGTCGAGAGTGACTTCGAGGCGCTCATCTCAACGCGCCAGATGCAGGCGGCTGCGGAGAACCCTGCGCTCCAAGCTGCTCGCCGAACGATGGTTCGCCAGAAGCAGCGGTCAGCGCAGATACGAATGCGGGCACGGCAGGGCGGTCTGACCCCGGAGCAACTGGAGGCGCACACCCTTGGCGGTGAGTTCGAGGAATACATCGGCGAGAAGACGGCGCGGCTGGCCGAGATCTCGGCGGGCACTGAAGCCATTGAGCGGCTCACGCACGCAAAGGCTCAGGCGGGCAGCGACATCTTCAAGTCAACGCAGGCGGCGACAGCTCCGCTCTTGGGCGAGGAGAATCGTCTCCGTGCGGCGGCTGCTCAATCCGGCATGGGCGCTGCACTCGGCGCACTCGGCGCTGGCCTATCCTTGGCTTCGCAGTATGGCGGGGGAGGGGAGGGGTTAGGAAAGACAGACCCCAATGACCCACTCGATCCCGCTAATACGGTTGGGGCACCCAGCATTGGAGTGCTGGGTGAGAATATTATGCCGCCGATGTCGGCTGGTGGCATAGAGATTCCCGGTATGCCTGCTATCCCTACTGACATCCCAAGTGCTACGGCATCTGGAGCATCCCCAAACCCACTGGGTCTCAATTTCGGCGACATGGCAGCAGAGCTAAAGCCTCTACGCGGATCGTCGCTGGATAAATTCGGGGCGGGGTCAATGTCGGGTACTGCAGACTACCTACATAGGGAGTTTATGCGGCGTAACCAACCACTATTTGGGGTGGGTAGATGACATCACTAGGTGAAGGACTTGCTGTCGGCTTCGGCGCGATGGGGGCACAGGCGGCGGGTGGTGCGCAGGGCTTCACCGCATTCCTGAAGATGTATACTGACCGCAAGGCGCAGCAGGAGGGCCAAAACTTCCAGCGCGAGATGACCGATCGTGACGAGCAGTTCAAGCGCGAGATGGTCGCTCTGCAACTCGGTGGCGAAAGGGAGATGGAGGCCGAAAGGCAGAAGGGCCGCGTTGAGTTAGAGCATATTAGGCAGTCGGCGCTTGGTGGGGAGTTCAACGCCAACAAAGCCTTGGTTCATGCCCAGCTCTCAGGCAATCCAGACCTCAACGCTCGGACGCTTACTTCATACAACCGCGTTGCTGGGCCGCAACAGCAACTGGCTAATAACGCACCTGCTGCCAAGGTCGCCGCAGCGGTGATGAATCTAGTGGGCGGAACATCTGGAGCAGGGGGGCTGAAGTTTATCGCTAGTGCGGGTGACGGCGCAAAGCTTGAACGCGGCCAGCTCACTGAGCTTGGTGGGACATTTGCGCAGGTGGCCCTGACAGGCACCGATCAGGAGGCTGCGGCAGAAGCAGCAAGGGTGAATAGAAAGACCGGCTCAATCCAGGGGGGTGTGAAGGCAATAACGACTGAGTTAGACGAGGTGAATAGGAAGTTATCCACCGGCAAGGCACTTGCGCCTGGGGTTGTGGACGCACTCGCAGCCCAAGTGGAGCAATCGGCGGCTGCACTTGAAAACTGGAGGGCTGAGAACCAAACCTTCCTGACCGTATTGGAGGAGGCCAAGCAGCCTGCAGTCCCTCAAGCGCTTGCGGCTGCTGAAAAGCAGTTAGGGCAGATCCGCACAGCGGTGGACGGTGCAAGAGAGTTATCTGCGACCGAGGAGGCCACGCACGAGACCGGTGTCACAGAAGCGATCGATGCCTATATAAGCGCGGTGGGGTCTGCGGGAGCAAGCCAAACCAAGATAGCTCAGATGGTATATGACTGGGCAACTAAAGGTAAGCCAGACACGCAGAAGGCGTATGGGACTGCGCTGCAATACGCAAAGCTGAATCTCAAGCCCTTTGTAAACAGGAACGGCGTAACCATCGACATGATGGAGCCGCAACTCGACGGGCTGATGGGGCTGCTCAGAACTACGCCGGGTTTGACTATAGAGCATCTCAGTTCCTTAGTTGCTACTGAGTACGGCACGGCTGCTAAAGCCACACGAGTAGGGCCACCTACTGGGCCACCTACTGGGTCACCTACTGGGCCACCTACTGGGCCACCTACTGGGCCAAGGCCATTGGCCACTGCATTGAACTATTTACGTGCGGGGTCGAAGCCAATCGAGGCAAAGAAGCGGCTCTACGACAATGAGCGGGCGCGTGATACCACGCATCGTGATATAGGGAATGCTATTGACAGGCTGCGTGGTGTCTTGGGTGCCAAAGCGTTGGGCAAAAAGGAGTTGATGGTTCAGGTAGAGGATTTGATGCAGAGGGAAGTTACCGAAGAGGGCAAGCCCAACACATTAGCTATAGCCGACAAGCTAGGGAAGTCGATCACAGACCAATACGTGAAATCGCTGAAGAGTCCTGCGGGAGTAGCTGGCATAGCAAATAACCCTGAAACAATACTTCGGACACTCCGCAGCTTAGAGATGGCGCTACCCGCAGAAGGTAAGGAGAAGAACTCTGCGTTTGCCTTCTTGGGGCGTGACATCTCCGACGATTTGAACCAGCGTTACATTACGGCAGCTAGCAGGAACGGCTTTCAGCGTCCAGATTATAAACTGAATCACACTGAAGTTGCTGCTGGCATAGAGGCGAAGAAGACAGGCAATCGGGTCATCTACCGCCAACCAATGTCCACCGTCGATGAGATGGACATGAATCAGATCGTCTCATTCCTGAGTGATTTATCGGGTGGTAGCCGAGACTACATTCGCGGCCTCATAGGCACATGGAATACAGGTTTATTTGGCGCATTCATCGAACAGCGGGGTGGAACTAAGGAAAACTATGCCTTCTTTTACTCGGATGTTCACGGCACACACCGGCGCGGTATTCCGTTCAGCGGTGAAGACTGGGGGATGACTCCCGGCACGATTGAGCGGCATCTGATCACGACAGGTGGCCTACCTGTCACCTGGGAGAGTATGGGTAGAAGCGCCGAGGCGGGGAATATTCCGGGCGTAACTACACATACAGCTTACGGGAACTACCGCACCCAAGTGATGACGAGATCGCCGATGAGGAGGGCGTTCATTGAGCATTTCGAGAGTCAAAGCAACCGAGATGACTTCATAACTAAATCGCTTAGTCACTTGCCAGACGGCGCAGAGCGGGACCAATCAATCGATTACCTCAACCGCTTGTTCGACACGATGACAACTGACGAGAGTAAGGAAGCTCTGGTAAGTGGAGGCGTCGGTTTACCTTGGGTTTGGACCGATCCAAAAATCAGTGTGGGCCTTCAAGCTGGGGTTGCCGCAGCACCGCAGGCATACGCAGATGCTGTCGAACTGCTAGGGAACCGTCATCCGCCCGCGAAAGAGTTGCAGCTCCGTCGAACGGAGGCCGCAACACTCAAAAGTCAAGCAGAGGGCGAGCTGCTGGTAGCCCGCGATGAGATGGAGAAGTATGACGCGCAGATCCACATAAAAGATCAAACTAGAGTGGAGCAGGAAGCCAACGTAGATCACTGGTTCTCTCAGCCCGAGGTAATGAGAGCTGTGGACAATCATTACATGGCTCCATTCAGGCGGGTTCTACTTTCTGCTCTTACGCCGGGGGGTGTTGATGATGCAGAAGCCCTCACGCCACTGAATTCCGTAGGGGTTGGGGAACAGCCGCACACACTGAAGCTGGACCCGAAGTCTATAGCCCAGCGCTTCTCGCATTGGTTCGACGGTTATCAGGGTGGTCCCGGTGGTTTGGATATCGGAGCAAAGACGCCGGGGTTCAAGAAGGGTATTGAAGAGCAGATAGCAACGGCTGCATCACCTTTGATGGCCATCAGGCACTTAGCTAATGGCATCCGCACAGTCATTGACACGTCAGAGCCTTTGTCTAAATGGCTCCCAACGGCGGTTGGAGACCCCAGACTCACTTACGGGGCAGATTTCGTTATTGATCTGGCGGATTACTCTAATGAAGCCATCGAATACCTGGGGTTCAGGTATAGGCAGGCGACTGAATCCCTGCTCGACGCTGACCCACGCTTGGCTCAAGGTCATAGCGCACTCGCGCCGAGGATGCAGGCTCATCTATCAGAAGAGAGTTGGAACAATATGGAGAGTCCTCTAGCTCGCTCTCTAATCACCTTGTTACTCGCCGACGATATAGTTAGCAAGCAGTAGACATGCCGCAAGAACCCGGAACTCTTGATCGGATCTTCAACTCCACAATCGCGTGGCCGCAGCAGATGTTGTGGCGAATGGGCCGCATCATAGCGGATGACGAGGTCGATCTATTCAGTGAGAAGGGCTTATTCGATGCGGCGCTGATACCGATCCTTGGGGTATTCGACGATCACAAGGAAGATGTGATGCCCGATCAGCTCTTCGGTGAGGGCTTCGGCGGTCAATTAGCGGGTTCAATATTTACCGATCCGCTGACCTACCTAACTGGTGGGCTTGCCGCCGCCCCGAAGATTGCGCGTGCGGCACAAGCGGCCAACAAAGCAATGTCTGTTGCCCCGGTGCGCACTGCTCTAGCGGAGGCGGCGGACGCGGGGCAGAAGCTATCGGTAGGCGATTACCACAAATTGTTGGACGAGCTGCCGTTAGACCATCTATCGCACAAGGAACTAAAAGCGGTCACCCAAGCGCAGACTAGAGTGGGTGCCATGCTCCCCGAGATCGGTGAGCGCGGACTGAAGGAGTTCGGTGAAGAAGCGGCCCAGCGGCAAATTGCGTTGGGGCTTCCTGGCCTTACTCGTTTTGGTGCGAAGATCAGCGTGGCCCCCGGCTACGAATCTTGGTGGCGTTTCATGGGGGATAAGACAGCAGAGGGTAGAGTTGCGCTGACCAAGGTATTGCCGGTCGGCGCTGTCATATCCAAGATCCCATTCGCCAACGCGGTCCAAGACATAATTCTAGGTTCTGCCTCGCAGTTTGCCAGGGGCTACAAGGTAGGCAAGCTCCACCACTTCGAGGCTACACTGCCCACTGGCGGCAAAGCGGCGGGCATCGATCAGGCGGCAGCGCGGATGGAGCACTCTGCGTTCATGTCGAAGCTGCTTGAGGCTGGTGGGAAAGAAGACCTAATCAACAACTTCAACGAGATCCGCACCTCATACCCCGACATGCCGGTGGCCGAAGCCTTTGCGCAAGCGGCGATGAAGTATATGCCAGGGCAGCGGAAGGACGCATACGAGGCATGGCACCAGCTTACGGGCAACTCCCTGAATGCGGTCGATGATGTGCTTCCCTTTGCTCACCCGCAGTTCGAGAAGCAGGCGGCAGAGATACTTGATCAGTATAGCGATCTAGGTATCAAGGATTACGAGCGGGCGCAGAACATCATATCGGACCCGAACTTCAACAGCTTACCTGAGATGACGCTGGCGGGTGAAGGGGAGGAGGCCGCGAAAGCTGCCCGAGACGCGATGGCGGAGGCAGCGGCTGGTCGTTTAGGCAACCAACCAGAACTCATCAAGAAGATATCCACGGCTGCATTCACGCACGGGAAGAAGTTCAGGGCACTGGTCGAGAAGGGCTTCCGGTCGGGGACGGAGTCATCGGCATACGCCAAGGCCATACGGGAGTTGCGCAAGCTCGAAGCGTCTAGCGCCGACAAGGTGAAGGAGATGGGTGAGGTCATCTATCATGCCTCACGCGTAGCCGCCCGAGAGAAGGGCATGGACGAGGACACTTTCCTGCGCGTTATGACCATGACGCTGGAAGCGGACGTGCACCCCGATGAGATCGTCAACCAACTGAGGTTTGCTGGCGATAGCACGGAGAACGCCGCCAGGGTAGTGGGTGCGATCGACAATGTATTGGCTCGTCAGCGCCAGCAGCTAATAGCTGTCGAGCAGTTGATGAAGAGTCAAGGATTGGACACCGGTCGGCTGAGTGAGATAGCGGCTTATGCACAACGCCACTTGTTCGACGCAGAGGGGACGCGAGTTCAGCATTTCCTTGACGAGGCTGGCGGCATTGGTGCGGGTAAGCCGATATACCCAGAGGAGATGTTTACTGGACCGCACAGCGGCACAACAGCTTACCCCATACAGACGGGCCGGTATAAGGGCAGGTTCCTTGGCTCGCTTACCGATGACGAGCTAGCGCGGCATCACGATTGGATCACGGCGGAGAAGCACCGCAAGCGGCTGAACAAGAACGATCTCCATCACATGATACGCAGCAACGACGCTCTCCGAAAGTTCGGCGAGGCGCATGGCTTGTCTGACGCGGAGGTATTGGCTGCTGTTGTGGGGAAAGGGGGCAAACCTGCCGACATCTACCGCGCCCGTCTGTGGAAAGACAGGAAGCGTTGGTCGTATGCACAAGCTGACGCATCGTTGGATGACTTCGGTCTCACCATAGTAAACGATGGTAAGGGTGTCTATAGCATCAGGGCATCGGGCACTGCCGACATGCTCCCAGAATCTGCACGCGCCGCGCTTTTCGTTGGCCCGGAGCGTGGAGTCACCCGGCAGATTGCAGAACTGACAGGTAAACGGTATACCACGATCGCCGAAGCAATGCGGGATGCGCGGGGGGCACTGGAGGAGTCAACAGATTGGATTGCTCGTAACGGCCTGATCCCAGCGCCCGCAGCGGTGATACCTGCACGGATTACAAAGACGCAAATCAAGGAGCTACAAGCTGCGGTGGGCGGCAAAGGTAGTTCACTCTGGGCGACATTGAACGGCGGGGCGCGGAAGTTCGACCAAGGCTATTTGCATCAGACTAACCCCGCAATGCACCAAGACTTTATCCAATGGCGGTCCATGAACGGTCTTCGTGGCCGTAAGGCTGGGATGGACATCGGTGTATTTGAACCCATTCGAGATGCGATGCCGCCGCGACCGATCGTCCGCACGCAGATGGAGGAGCAGGTTGGTGACCTGCTAGTGACGCATCACCAAAAGGATATTGAGCCTTGGGCACTCCGGTGGACGCGGGCGAGGTTCCATACGGATGAGCTAAAGCGTGTTGTTGATCACCACCGCACTGCGAACTCAATGGATCGGTTGTATATCAGCCCATCGCTGCTTGAGGATGTGCTCTCGTCTACTGAGGCGGTATCAGCAACGATACGCAACGCGGTAATAGATCAGCTCGGACCTACAGGCAAGAAAATCTACGACGAACTCAGGCTCATGCAGGGGCAAGTCCTGCGGAACACTGTTCGTTCAGGTGTCTATGTCCCAGGCGCACCGCTCGCATACCTTGGCCGCTTCTTCAACAAGGAGGGAAGTGCTCGAATATCCAAGGTCATGGGTGACATGGCCAGTGACGAGGATCTTCGTCGGGTCTTGTCTACCAGCGGCGTGGCTATCCCCGCCAACTATGCGCGTATCACCGATAGCATGACGGTCGAGCAGTTGAACGGGGTGTTCCACGAGCTGGACGCCTTGAGCAAGAGCAAGTCTGCTCACCCGAAGATCGTAAAGTATCGAGATCACCTAGAGGAGATACTCCAGAGTGAGTTGCTCGTGGAGTCGAAATTCAAGCACACCGCCGAGAAGTATGCGGACGATGCTGTCCTATCGCTGATGCAACGCATGGCGCAAAGCGACCAATCGCTTGATCAGGTGAAGTTCTTCGACGATGTATTGCGTGTCTCGGAGAAGCCGGGGCAATCGATGATGGTCGGCGGCAAAGTTATCCGAGTCTACGATGACAAGGGCAGAGCGATCCCGATGAAAGCTCGGCCAGAGATTGAGACCGCAGTCGAGGGTGGCGTAGCGGAGCAGCGGGTAGTCGAGACTGTGCCGGGTGAAATGCGTGCGACCGGTGTTGTCATCGAGACTGACGCAGGCGAGCACATCAACGTCAACTTCGATGGGCTGGGCGAGCAGATGACAGGACTAGGGTTGCTGCCGCTTGGACTCAGCCAAGACGCGGTGGACACAACGTCAAAGGCCATCGTGCGGCGGTTAGGCATGGACAATATGGAGCGCAGTATGCTGACCACATCCGGTCAGATTGCGGCCAAAGCAGACGAGTTAGTGGGACAGCACGTTGTCTGGGGAGCACAGGGACCGGTCTTGTCCTCGCTGAAGGCAGCTAACCAGCTTTACGAGGTGGCTGGTCCTGCGCTGCGCACTTACGACAGCATCAACTACGGCCTGAAGGCGTGGCAGACGGTTTACCGCCTTCCATTCCACATTGCCAACATATCGTCTGGTGTGTTCCAGGCCAATCTCGCTGGCGCGGGGCCAAGGAACGTAGCCGCTGGTTACTTCGACGCTATGCGCGTCCTCTTCGGGGACCAGAAGTGGGCAAAGCTCTACGACCGAAGGCAGCTTACGGCGGGTGTTGATCGTGTGCGCCGTGACGGCGTGCGTAAATTCATACCAGTAACCGAAGTTGTTCGGCTAGCTCGCCGCTTAGGCCACGATGGCTGGGAGAAAATACCGGTCGAAGAGATCAAGCGCCTTGGCTTGGACAACGTCGATGACCTGATGATACCGAACGGTGCTGGCGGTCAGATCCCACTTGCCGAAGTGCTAGCGGTGGCGAACAAGGAGTTGTTGTTCGGCACCTTCTCCAACAACGGTCTGCGCAGCAGTAGAACGGTGGCGGAGCAGATACTGGACATCAAGATCGGGGCGCTAGAGGATGGTTTCTTCAAGCAGCACAAGATCAAGCGCGGTGTCAGGTCAGCGCTGGCCAAGATGGGCACGACTCCGCAGGCATTGCGTGAATCGTCTGAGCTACTCAACCGGCTGGGCGCTACCTTCGCCTTCCTCCGTGAGGGGATGCCACTTGAGCGAGCAGTGAAGATGGCCAAGGAAGCTCATGTCCCCTACGAGCAGATCACCAAGTTTGAGCGTGACTGGGTGAAGCGTGCAATCATGTATTACACCTTCCCAGCCAAGTATGCGAAGACTGCATTCAAGCGCTTCGGTGAGAACCCATCGCAACTCTCTGAGATTGCAAACACCATCAAGCAGGATGGTGTATTCACCACCCAAGAGGGCAAGGCACACCTGAAGGTGGGCGATTACCGCATCGATTTCGGTCGGATGAACGCCAACGCTGAGATGTCCCTGCTGTTCGCTTCTTTCTTCGACAAGCTCGCTTTGCCTGTCTCCTCGGCGCTTCCAGGCACCAATATCTATGGCTCGCACGAACTCGAAGGCGCACTCACCGATGCTGGTCTACTCAGCACTGGCGGTGTCTCTTCCGTGGTCATGCCTGCGCTTCGATCGGTGTTGCCTGCCCGTAAGGAAAGGCAGACCGGCAACTGGTTCGAGGAGGCCACTGACATTATCTGGCCCACCAAGTATGCCTTCCAGATGGCTGGCTATCTACCGGACATGAACGAGAAGAATCCGTATGTCCAATACACAGAGATGGAGAAGTGGATCTCCAGAACAGACTTCGGTTTGGGTGTCAAGAAGGTGCGCCCACAACATGAGGTGCATATAGCTAAGATGCGCTACCATCAAATGCTGGGCAAGCTCAAGTTGCGCTACGCCGCAGCAACAGACCCGGAAGACCGCGAGATGATCAGCGAAAACGTAACGGAACTTAGTCAGCACCTAGTAAACATGATGCAGGCCGAGACGAAATGACCAACCCGAACCTACAGAGCAAGCTGCTTGATCTAGCCACCAAGATCATCCTGATGTTGATCTCGTTCCTGCTCGCCCAGCTCTGGGCCAAGGTCGGCGCGATCGAGGAGAAGGCGACCGGCCACGACAAGGAACTTGCGCAATACATGATTCAGATTGAGCGGCGGTTGACCATCGTCGAGACGAAGGTGAACAAATGAAGAAGCCCACACTACTCACCTCCTTGATCAGCCTCTGCCTCTTGGCCTCCTGCACCGTGCTCATGCCGCCACTGATGGGTGGGCTGGGCGCAGGCGCGGGCGCGGCGATCGGCGGTCCTGGTGGTGCAATCGTTGGCGGCACCGCAGGCGCAGCTACGGGCAGAGTCCTCTTCCCCCCCGAAGAGCCGCCCGCCCCACCTGACGATGTATGGGGCATCCTTTCACTTATTATCGACAAGGCATTTTGGCTTGTGCTCATCGTAGGAGCGATCTGGTTGATCGCCTTCTACAGTCCATCGCCCTCCAAACTATGGGAAAAGATCCGGCGAAAGAAACAAGAGAGCTAACGGATACGGAGTGGTCGTATCTAGCTGGAATCATCGACGGAGAGGGCTGCATCACGGCTTCATCTAACGGGCAAGATCGCATCAGGGTCACGGTCACATCGACCTCACGCGGCTTGATCGACTGGATGATTGCGCGTGTGGGCGGGAGTGTCTGCAACCGCAGGCCAGCCTCCCCCAGACACAAGCCAACCTATGGGTGGGAGGTCTCCTACGTCAAGGCCAACAGCTTTCTTCGGGGCGTGCTGCCTTACCTTTTGATCAAGGCCCGACACGCGGAGCTTGCGCTACAGTTCAGCGACACGATGCACGCTCACGTTGAGGTGACAGACGAGATCAAGAAATTCAGGCGCTGGGTTGTGCGCCAAATCAAGCGAATGAATAGGCGGGGGCCAGTTGTATGATTGTTCTAGGTGTTGATCCAGGTTACCGCAATCTCGGCTTGTCCGTGGTTGAGTTCGATGACGATGGTAAACAGATGCGGGTGCTCGAGTCCAAGAACATGACAGTAGGCAAGGCATCGGCCCCGCTCACCTTCACCAAGTTCCTTTGGCCTGAGTTGGAGCGGTTGCACAAGGCGCACAAGATCGACGGTGTTGCCAGCGAGACGCCACCGTTTATCATGGGGCAGATCAGGACAACCGCCTTCCTTTGGGCAGTGTCCTCGATCATCGTCGCCTGGGCTTATGTCAAGGGCTTGGCCTTCCGCCATGCCTCGCCGATTGCGCTCAAGCGTGGTGTCTGTGCCGTCCTCGAGCTGCCCTGGAACCGTAAATACATACCCAAGAAGAAGGATGTGAAACGCGCCGTCGAGCGACTAGCTGGTGAGCCATTGACCACCTCGCACGAGAACGATGCCGCCTTTGCAGCCGCCCTCATGTTCAGTAACCTTG
>Ga0208790_1001210_pt1 | contig 11432 bp, 9 predicted proteins | sample 10_taG_FD_184083 | JGI IMG/M metagenome (GOLD analysis project Ga0208790, IMG submission 184083) | Marine viral communities from the Subarctic Pacific Ocean - 10_ETSP_OMZ_AT15264 metaG (SPAdes) (version 2) | ecosystem: Environmental > Aquatic > Marine > Oceanic | place: Pacific Ocean | collected... | reverse complement strand
GCTAAAGCAGTTGTGTCCCTTCCTCGGCAGGGATACATCGGCATATATACAGGAAAAACTGCTGAAAATCGATGTTGTTGTTTCGGCGAAACATGGGGAGAGGTCCACCATATCTGATCTGCGATATCCGCGGATCCGTCGTTAAGGCCGAAGCCGGGGGTGCCGAGGCGCGTCTTGTCCTGAGCGGCAACAAATGGTGCGACAAGCTGCGCGATGAGGCCGTTGCTCATGGTCTGGAACGCCTAGCTGCCTACAACGTATACTGCCCAGTCATATCGCACATTAAGGTCAACGGAAAGGAGTTCCTCACTACCATAATCTAGGTTACCAAAAGAAACTGATGTAATGAACGGATTTTGAAGCTTATAGCTGCCAATCACGAGGCCATTACCATCTAGTTCGCTAACCATCACGCCGTTGCCTATGGCGCCGACGGCGTCTGGCTTGTTCGGAGTTCCTGCGCGGACGACACTGGTGCCGCTCGACACCTCATCAGGGAAAACATATCCTGAAAGCGCCAAAACAGACTGCAGCTCTGCATCCATGTCAGGGTCCTGAGAATTAACAAAAGACATCTGTACTTCGTTCCAGTTAATGCGGCCTGGGTAGTAGAAAGTCTTGTCCAGAAACTGATGCTCTGTCACTCCCAATGTCCAGGAGGGCTTTGCAAACGATCGAGCAAAGATTTGCGTGCTTGTGCCGCTTGGTAAGTCAAAAGTAACCAAAAAACGATGTGATCGTTTCGGCTCGCTTTGTACTGAACTCCAGAATTCTGCCATTTTAATATCCTCTTTAAATTAAATAGTGGGGGGAACTAAATCCCCCCCTTTTTATTATCCGAAATCTGCTCCCGCCCTAGTAATTACAAAATCGAGTGCAATGAATTCAATCGCCCTTGTCGGCTTAAGCAAAATCTTAGCATAAAGGATGTTTCTGTCGACCATATCAGGGGTAGTTGTTGAACTATCCAAAACCACTCGGTACTCGGAAAGTCCAAACCTGTTCTTGACTGAGTCAAGGAATGGGTTGACGCGGTTCAAGAACCGGTTCCATGTAACCATTTCGTTTGGATCAAAAAGTATGTTGTTTGCAATCAGCCTTATTTCCTTCTTCAAGTGAATCATCAGGCGACGTACATTAATACGATCAAGGGCTGACGGTGCTGCCTGCAGCGTCTTCTGACCGAACACAACAATGCCTTCGGCCGGGAAAGAAGCAATCGGGTTAACATTCACCTCATAGAGATCGTCTCTCTGTGATGCTGTCAGCTTTTCGAGGACATTAACAACCTTCAGGCCGGCTGAGCTGTTGTTCAGTCCGCCGCGGTTAAAGCCTGCCGGCGCGAACCACAGTTCAGAGCGTGCTGCCGAAGCGGCCAAGACGCCCATCGCGATTGCGGATGGGGGCACCCAAAGACGCTGCTTCGAAGCAGGGTCATCGATCTGCACCCATGGATAGTAGGACGCGGCATAGCTTGAATTAAAGTTGCGGCTCTCAACATGAGTAACAGTGTTAGCAGATGAACCAATGCGGTCAACGAAAGAATCATTATTTTCTGTTGACGCAGTGTATCCACCCTCAAGGTCGATGATCGCCAGGGTATCCTTTCTCTCTTCTGCCATGGCAATGAGATAATCGGTTGTCTGTTCATCGGTGATACCGGGCATTGCTGCCATATTGATGTTTATTTGATCCACATCTCGCACCGAATCAATAGCTTTGCGTAATGTGTAGTACATCGGGTAAGCGCTTGTCGTCTTTGTGTCAATGCTGACATCCAAGGCCCTGGTCTGATTGAAGGGGTCCTTTTCGAAAATGTCAAATCCATCGAAGCCACCGTATAATGGCACTGTAAACTTGTTATATCCCAAATTCAGAGGCTCTGTGTAAGAAGAACTGACAGCCGTCATGGATGTGCCGTCGCGTCGGCCACCTTCAGGGGTGCCGCGGCGGAGGCTGTTGGCGTTCGGCTGCAGCGGGGAGCCGTCTCCAGTAATCCCGTCGTTATATATCCAAAGATCGGAGCCACTATGTGAGACAACTCCACTAGTCCACACCAGATCATCCAGGGAAAACCCGGGAGACAGGACAACATTGGTAGCGGTTGTGCTAGCAGGGGTAATCCTCACCAAATCGCGAATGCTGCCATCAAACACCAAAGTGTTTGCGGCCTGATTTGTCGATAAGCCAAAAAAGGCGTTGGTGTTCTTGCCCAACCGACCGTCAGCTGCGCTGGAGCGCTGGGGGAGTGCTGGGAAAACCAAGCACGAGGCCGAGGTGCCGGTCTCGGCGATCTCGGCCGGGGTGCCGAAATCAACGGCCACGCCTTCGAGGGGGGTATTGGTGGTCAACGCGTTAGTCGGCATCGAGCCGCTAGCGCCATCTGCAATAATAGAAACACATGCGCCGAGAGATCCTGAGCTTCCGAGATCATATGATAATACTTCGCTCGAGCCGCTTTGAAGTTGTGCTGGGGAGTATACGGGGATGCCGCGGAATCCGAACGGAAGCAGCGATGCATCTTGGTCGCCATTTTCAACCATGGAGTCCAACTCAACACGAACGAGGGAGGACAAGACCGGATACTGACCGATCTCGGTCCACTTCTGGTTGACCGCATCATACGAATATGAACGATCACCGATCCTCTTGCCTATAAAGTTAAGGGACGCGGGATTAAGGTCCAAGTTGTTGAACTGTTCTAAAATACGCGGGTCTTCGTCGGTATCCGTTATATCACGTACGAGCAGCGAGAACGTTCCATATGGCTGGAAGAGCGGATTGGAAGACTGCTTAATATCCGAGATAGAAATCTTATAGTGATTCTGGGCATATTCGGTTCCTTCGCGAGAGTGAACACGGAACAGCCGCTGAGCGGTATCATTTACGTCGAAGCTACTTGCAAGGCCTTCGTCCTGGGCCACAATCCAAGGAGTAGCAGGAGATACATACGCTTGCTGGTGATCTCCTCCGTAGACGGAACCGGAAACAAGCCCCAAAACAACCCCAAGAGTACCCGAAAGATTAGTTCGCGTAATTGAGTCGCCCTTATAAAGGTTGCTTATATTATCAATAGCATTTCTTTCATATGTTTCAGCCAAAAAATAATCCCTAAGGTTTGCAGCTGGGGTGATATCGCTATTTAAGAGCTGAGGGTTTGTGTTAAAAACGCTTCGAATATATCGAGAGCTTTTTGGATCCAGGTTAAAAGTAGTGTCCTCAATTCCGTTTGATCCAGAAATTCTTACCCGGTATTCATAAACTGTGCCAGTAGAATCGGTTACTGCAGCGGGTCGGATCATTGCACAAGCAGCTGTCGTTGCGGTGCCGCCGTCGCCGCCTATTTCACCTGTCAACTCTACCGTGGTATCAGATCCTGTGACCTGGAATATCGCCAAGAGGGTGCCTTCTGTCTGGCCAGTCTCAGAGCTGTCGCCCGCAACGAAGAGGCCCAGAGATGCACCAGTGTTGCTCATGAGGCCCGAGGTGGCGGCTGCTAACTTGGGGATATCCCAGCCGGCTTTGCCGGTTCCACCGGATTCTTGATCGCCGACGAGGCGTATAAACGTTAACGGAGCGCCATTAGCCAAATAGGCTTGGGCTGCGTATGCGCCATAAGTGGGATTGGAGTAGTTTCCTTGTCTCCATACATCTCCATTCGCTGCAGCGCCGGGAATGGGATTCCCGAAAATGCTCACAAACTCTGAAAAACTGGATACCCGTGTGGGGACGAGGGCTGGGCCCTTTTCGGCAACCCCAAAAATAACTGGGCCTGCTCCTATAGTGGTTCCCTGGGGGATCGTCGACTGGTCGATTTCATTAATGAAAACACCTGGCGATACAAATCTAAAACTATCTACTGGCATTTTTTGTATTCTCCTACGAAAACGCTAACGTTCATTGATAAATAGTAAAATAAAACTTGAAACCACCTTTACTCTTTATAAAACCCCGAATTATCCAGGAAGTCCTGAACGTCACCAAAAATTACACGTTCGCGGGGGATCTTAACCTCTACTGCATTCTGTCGACGAACAATGTTTGGCTGCTCCTGGTTATCGCCATCGCCAATAAGATATCCCAAAACCTTGAAGTTGATCATGGTCTCATAATTTCGCTGTTTCATTCCCATTGACGAGACGTTGGAGTTGTTAGAAAGATTTCCATCTATAAACGCCTCAAATTTATGACCTTCTTGTTCAATTCGGAAGGGCATGCTGTTGAGGCCCCCTTGTCTGATGAATTTTCTTACTATCTCGTTTGTTTGTTGCTGATATTCTGTTCGAACTGATATTTCGTAGTTCAGTGCTATCCAAGTAGGGAACGGAATAGTAATTGTTTCGTATACTGTGCGCTTTGGCTCGACTTTGGGCCACGTACTTTTATTAAAGTTTCTCTCGGAGTAGGCATTTTGAAACTCCGCAGTCTTTTTCTGATTAATCTTGCGAGCAATTGTAATAGTGCCCCCCATCGCGTCTCGGACGGCTGGAATGTTAGCTGCCGGGATCGCATACTCTGTGGGGCTCTTTTGAATACTCTTTCTGTCCACCGTAATAAGCGGCAAAATCAAAGTTTCTTCTGAATCTCTGAGATCCTTATTATGTTTAAGTTGATAGGCGCGCTCGGCAGTCACCCAGAGCACTGGAACCTTCTTAAACCCCTCATTGGTGGAAACCGAAATGTTTAAAGTTTCATCTACATAATTCAATACAGCTTTATCTATAGTTTCCAGAGAAGATGGAGAAACCTCAATGTCATGCAGCCTAGATTCAACCTTCTTATCGCCAACATAGCTTTTTTTGTTCTTGTTTTTTATCTGTTTTTGTGTGCGTTTGCTGTTTGATTGTGCCACCGGAATGAGCCTCCTTTAACCTACAAGGATGCCAACGGGAACATTCTGCAACACTTTCGTGGCCGAATCTTCCAGAGAGGAGACGGTCGTTCCCAACTGTTCGTAGGTGATCTCATCCAAGATTTGCTTCAGTTCGTCGCGAAGCAAATCTTGCTCGGTTTTAGCTTGCGATAATAATTCTGCAGCGTTCAGCGTTACGCTTTCACCGGGGATTGGTACAACTGCAAACTTGCCTCTAACTTGACCCAAGACTTCCTTGGTCAACGCTAACGCAAAGCGGCGGATCCACTGTTTACCGATAGAGTTGATATTTTCATATGGAATATTTTGAAATGGCAGAGTGTTCATGTTGTTTATGCCATCGATACCCGTCTGCCCCCGGTCGCCAGTTTCCCATGGCTCTAGTTCATCCATAATAGTAAACTGAACCCAGAAGTTTTCTGGGCTCGTGCTGACGGGTCTAGGAAATATGCGCAACATATTATCTCTTATCTCATAAGAATAGTGAGAAATTCTAGTCCACAAAGCATCCTCATAAGCCATGGCCTGAAGTTTGTTCTGCCATGTGGGAATTATTTCAAAAGTTGAATCGTCAGCATATTGACCATAAGTTCTCATATTCCCGACTACAGAAAAACCTCCATAATAGCCATAAAATCTCCACATAGCACGTGGCGTCTTAAAAAAGACTTTTCTAATTACGACTCTTTTGTCTGCTACCTTCCCAAAATACGGAACAGTTGTGTCTGTGGCAGCAGAGGACGATATAAGCACTTGAAGATCGTAATCTTGCAGGCCGGCCACTCTAGCAATCGAGGCCGAATAGATTGGAACTGTGCCGCCTAGCCCAGTCTCGGTGATCATCCGATCTGAAACTTTTCTTACGTACCCATAGTCAAATCGTGGATATTTCAACTCTACATTTGAGCCGGATAGAGCGTGCCCCGCGGTAATTTGACCAAACTGATCAAAACTGGCTGTGGCTGCTCCCAAAAGGCTCGCGAGGGAATTCTTACTCTGATGTAAATTGATTAAATATGAATATTCTAGAACTGCTTCTTCGTATGCTGAGTATATATTTCCTTCCGTCAGTTCAATGTCTAGGACGTCTCCCCCCAGCTTTTTATATGTATATGCCACTTGATCCGTGGCGCCGGAAACAAATGCGGCAGAGGACGCATATACTCCAAAAGGCAATGTCGCCACAACACTGGTTGTACTTCCAGTAATCGGCAAAACATTGGAATTAGTAGTGGAAGCGGGAGTTAGTTTTGGGATCGCCATGAATAGTCCTCTAGTTGTCTAATACTAAATAGAAAGCCCCGCCTCAAAAGAGAGACGGGGCTTAACTATTTTGACCTTACGTCAGGTATGCTACTCTTCAAGTCCGCGGACTACGACTAAGCCATACATATCTGGACGAACCATCTTCTTGGCATATCGAGTCATCACGCCCTTGCGAGGCACGAAGTCTTCAACACCGAAGATCGTCGGGGTGGTCTGCAGCGGCACATAAGGTGCATACACATAACCACTCTCAAGGAAGCTACTACCGCGTCGGCCCACAAGGAGCAGATTACGCGGGAAGTAAGGATCGACGATAACGTCGAACTTCTTCGAAAGCGAACCAACCTTAACAGCACCCGCGTCGCCGCGGTCTGCATCAGCAGTCACATTGGCACGGAAGCCAGCAGTGAACTCAAGGATGTTAGCAACCTCTGGGGATGTAACCACAAAGTTTGCTGCACCACGGAGTGTCTTCCTGTGGATCTGGGCCGAAACATCATTGATTGTCTCAATGAGAGTCTCATACCACTCGCTCACATTACCGGTGAAATCCGGGGGATTTGTTCCATTGGAAGCATCAGCGCCGGTTACACGGTTAAGGAACTGACCGGGTCGTCGAGACCAGAAACGGGTTGCACCCGTCGATCCCTTAACGAGGTCCTCAAGGATCTCGCGATCAATTTCAAGAGCGATCTGCTCAGACAGAATCTGAGTAAGCTCGACCTCTGCATCAAGGTTGTGGTAGGCGTTAAGATCCTGTCCTAACTCCGGGGTCCACTTAGCCTTGAGCTTCTTGGTCATCGCAGTAACAGCCACGCTGTCAACCTTGATGTTGATCTCGGGGATTCCGGGTTCATTTTCCAGTCCCCAGGTATCATCACCCTGGACCGCACCAATTGGGCCCGCGTTGACCATATCATCATTAATGGGGAACGTCAGCGTTGCAGCATTAAGTTCCACGGCGATCTCGGCCATAGAACCAGTGCCCACAGCAAGAATACGAACAACATCTTGCGACGTGGTCGAAAGATCGGCTGACTTGCTGAGTGCTGACAGTCGACGCACACAATTGCGTCCGGCGACGTTGCCGCCGGTGCCGAAGACAACATCGAGACCCACAAGGTCATCGAAGTTCATCTGTGTGGATCCAAGGTCCTGAGACAGAACCGCGAAGGTCGAGCCAGATGTAAGATCTGGATCGAACTTCAGGATCTGAGCACTAACATAGGCCGCAGTCAAGCCACCTAGGCCCGGTGGAAGCGCAATGCCATAGTCGGCAACGTTTGTGTCAACACCACCTTCGCCGTTAATCGTACCCGAGATATCGCATGCGGGAGTTGTAGCCACCGCGGACTGTGTCGGAGAAGAGTAGCCGTTGCGCAAGTTATATGCGCCAGCAGCATCTTCGCCGTCATTGCCGGTCAGGTCAACACCACCAGTGAGTCCGGCGCCGACAACATCGCCACCGTAAAGTGACTTGCCAGCGACGTATCCGAGACGGTCACCAGTGTCGTTGACCGTACCACCATAGGTAAAGTCGAGGAAGAAGATGAGGCCCGAGGGCAAACTCATCGGCTGAACGCTAACGAGATCGTTGGCGATCAGGGAGCCGAATACACGGCGAACGAGGGGGAACGCGACGGCAGCAAAGCCCTCAACGTCTCCACTAGCCATAGTTGTGGTTTCACGGAGAAGCTCACGTGCCTGGTTTTCAAGCAGTCGAGCCATTCCGTTCCGATTGGCGTCGTTTCCGATTCCTTCCAAGAGACCGGTCTGTTCCCACTTGGAGATCAGAGCTGCACCCTCTGTAGAAAGATCGCGATTAACGATACCTTCGGTTAATTTCTGAACAATAGACATTTTATAACCTCCTTATATATTAATAGTTTGAATGTCAATTCTTTGTTAAGCCTGCTAGGCGCAGCATACGATCCATTTTGGGATCTGCAACAGCTGTGCCGTTTGTCTCATTATTTGAGCTGATCAAAAGCGACGTAGGTCTTTGAACCGCTTCACGAAGTGTTTGTGGACGAGTACGACGATTAGTCGGGGATCCCACTGCGTTTTGAATTGTTTCATAGATCATACCCGCTTCTTCAACAGAATTGGCAGACTGAACAGCTTCGGCAATTTGTGTTTTTTGCCGCTCATTCAAGGAGGCGCTATTCAAAGCCTTGTTTTGATAAACAAGCTTAGCATTTTCCAAGTTCAGCTTAGTAAGCTGATACTTGGCTTCTGATAAAAGAGCATCAAGCTCTTTATTAGATACTTTAAGGGTTGTAATTTTCTCTTCGAAAAGGGCCGCATCTGACACTACGTCAGGGGCTGTCGATACTGCCTCGACTTCCTCTTCTTCTTCGAGGTGTTCCGCGCTAGCAGCGGCCATGGCATCATTATTGGCCTGTTCGATGCTGTTGTCGGCTGAATTGATACTCGCCCACCCTTGAGGGCGCGGTACCATATCTACTACCAGTTCTTCGATGAGGTCTGCGAGCATTTCCTCAGTAAGACCTATCTCTTCGTCCTCTTCTAGAGGGCTGCCGGCTTTCCCGCCACCGGATGAAGCAACTGCCGTCGACTTTTCGGCTGCATCTTCGTCATCTTCCATCTGGGCAACATCAGGGTTGACATCACCTTCTTGGAGACCTAGCGCAACTTCTTCCGATGTTGCCATCTCGTCAATAGATGGTTCGATGCCGGCAGACTCTTCCTCAGCAATTCTCGTTTTGAGATGATCAAAATCGATTTCTACAAGCTCGTCGGTAGCTGGAGCATTTACTTCCTCGTTTTGAAAAGCATAGGGGACATCCTCAACAAAAGAGGCATCAGTGTCGGGAGGACTAGCTTCGCCTAGGCCAAGCTCATCTTGCTCTAGCAACGCGTCTAGCGCACCTTTAACTTCAGCCGAATAACGCTCCAAAACAGCGTGTTCCGCATTCTTGAGGGCGGCTTCCTTGAGGGCTTTAGCGTCGACAATGGCTTCTTCTAATAGTGAAGACATAAAATACTCCTAAAAATATATCTTATCGAAAATAAATAGTTCCTAAGATGAGGAAATGACTAATAGTTATCATTTTATAATTATGTATTCTCTAATTTTCCGTAGAGTTTAAGGTTCTCGGGGGTTCCCCCATATCCGTGAGGTGCTTTTACCGCAACGCATGCAACTAAATTACTGTTTCCTGCTATATCAACAGTCCTGGGAGAAGTATACATTGTTGTCCAGCTCACTTCTGCATCATCACTATACTTCCAACTCACGACGCCGCTGTTAACCTCAAGCCTACATGTTCGATAGTTGGTGTTGTTCGCGGTGACTCCATTGGTCCAATTTTGAGAATTATCAACCATCTCGTACCCGGCGGTTGCTCCCGCCGGTGGGACGGGGCCTACGCACGTACCGCACCATGCTTTGGTCCCACCGGCAATGAGCTCCCATGTCCACGTTAACCAATCGCGTGGATCCACGCCGCCGCAATTATCATCGTCGACGTAGCCTAAGCCGACCAGTAGATTCCAAGCGGTGTTGTAGCCTAGGTCGTTTTTCCACTGGACATAGGCGGTACCGCCGACCTCGCCTGATATTTCGGCAACCGACCTGCAAGCAGACTTCCACGAATAAGTCGGATCGAGAGCAGCCTTACCGATTCCCACCCATGGACCCTTCCACCCGCTCGACCTCGATCCGTAATTCATATTGTTGATACTAGTAAATTTTTCAATATTGTCTAGAGCGTAGAGACCCTCGAAGCCGCTGCTAGGTTGCTTGGCATCTCCAGTAACTGAACGAATATCTGCTACAGCAATATTTGATATGATTTTGATATCGGCGGCAGCTACAGTACTAATAACTTTATAATCTGACATTATTAAGCCCCCACATCTAAATACACCTCTTAGTCACTAGACAACTCTACATATGTGCTATCCGGATCAGTGTTTCTCTCTTCATAAATCATGAAGTCCTACGTTCCCCTTCTCAAAACTCGAAGTTTTTTCCACACACAAGTAATTTTGGAATCTCGGGTGGTATTTGTGAAATAAGACGAGAACATAGCGAAGTTCGCTTGATGGCTTGTGGCCGCGCCGTCTGGAGTGAAAGCGAATTGTGTGGTCTGGCCCGGGTTCGCCGTAGTGTTCTCCCACGGGGCGCCATTAGTACCCATTTCTGGGCCCAATTCTTGGCTTAGGCTGCCGTACGCATACGAATCGGTAACAGTTAGGGGTGTTGGGAATGTAGTATTCGGGCCGGCACGTGATGACCAAACGGAGCCCGGGTATGCTACAATCTCAGCAAATGTGTGGGGCTGTGAAGTGGGCGGGGCGCTTTCATCGATCCAGTATTGATTGCCGGCGCCGGCTGGGTCGGTGATATGGCACGTCCCGTTTCTGAAGAACCACTGATTGATGTCTCCCGCTGAGCTTGTTGTTAGCCAACAACTATGCACCCAGTTGCCGGCGGAGGCGCCTCCTGGTGTGGGCTCTCCGGTAGTACCATCAAAAAAGAGAAGGCCACCATAAAAATAGGAAGAGTCAGTACCAGCAGTATTAACAGTAAATTCATGAATGGTTTGAATTGCAACCGTATCGTCGAGGGTATAAGTAAGTCCCGCAGCTGTGAAAACATTCGCGATGGGCGCATATACACATGGTCCGGTTTGTGTGTTGCCAAACCACCGACCCGAAGTAGTCGAGGCTCCGTCGATAATAATCCTTACACCGGTGCCATTTTGAACCGAAACTTCTGAAGAATACGTCGCTACGTTTCCCGCATCCCACGAGACCTCCTCTCCATTACTTCCCGTAAGGATCCGAGGCCAGGAAGTCCCCGTTGTCTGCGCAGTCAAGTCGACGTCGTAGATTGTTTCCCAGTCGACCGCAACATCGGTAGTGTTAACATTTTTCATTTTAGCCACGTCTACTCCATTTATCCTCGACGGTACGCTGGATGTTGACATATCATGCCAACTCTACATAAGTCGCGTCCGGGTTAAAGTAAATCACATTTGCAGTATCAGTACCATAACCCACAACTCTAACATATGAATCGCCCGCAGTCGGAGCAGCGCCACTTAGATAGCCGCCACCCGTAGCGGTTCGTCCCACGCTACTCGATTGGATATACATAGGTCCCCCTTTTATGAAAGAACCGGAATAAAAGGTATGTACATCAAAGTATCCTCTAACCAGAACGCCATGGTCAGCCGCTTTGGTACCCAAAGCTATGCCCAACAGCTGATTGTGGCCACTACCGGTTGTGGCACTATCAACCGATTGCCAACCCCCCTGCTTA
>Ga0208790_1001199_pt1 | contig 11477 bp, 21 predicted proteins | sample 10_taG_FD_184083 | JGI IMG/M metagenome (GOLD analysis project Ga0208790, IMG submission 184083) | Marine viral communities from the Subarctic Pacific Ocean - 10_ETSP_OMZ_AT15264 metaG (SPAdes) (version 2) | ecosystem: Environmental > Aquatic > Marine > Oceanic | place: Pacific Ocean | collected... | reverse complement strand
GGAGGCATTATCAATTTCTTCCATATCATCTACGCAGATTGTTTCTTGTAGATATTCAACCTCTTCTGAGTCGTCATTGTAAACAATAGTTAAGGTGTATATTTTATTTGGCTTTTTCATGTCCTAATATATGGATATATCCTGCCACTTAAAAACCCTAAATGTCTATAAATGGTTTGTAAATAATAATTAACAAGCTGTATATTACAGTATGGGATGGTTCAGTAAAAATAGGGCATATATGGAACTTCGAGAGATTATTAAAGAGAAAGGTATAAAGCAGTCTTGGATAGCTGACAGGCTAGGAATATCAGCACCATACTTATCACTAATACTGAACAGAAAGCGCAGGCTAACTGAGGAGATGGAGAACCATTTCACTGCGTTAGCCGAAAACATAAAGGGAGAACGAAGATGAAAAACGAAACCGTATGGAAGACATTGTCTTCTATAGACGTAAACAACAAAACCGAAAAGAAGGGCAACCTTACATACCTGTCATGGGCATGGGCATGGGGTGAACTTATGAATCATTATCCACAAGCTACATACACTTTTACTGAATGGGAATATCCAGATGGTACACATTATGTTACTAAAGATGTGCTTATCTATGGTGATGGAACTTGCTCTGTTGAGTGTGAGCTCAAGATTGATGACTTAGTTCGCAAGATGTGGCTTCCAGTGATGGACTACAGGAACAATGCCATAGAAAACCCAACTGCACGACAGATCAGCGACACTAAGATGAGATGCCTAGTTAAATGCATGGCTATGCTCGGACTAGGACACTACATCTACGCTGGTGAGGACATACCTCAGGAATCTAATGACAGTCCACCTGCTAGTAATGAGAAAGCTCCTGTTAAGAAAAAGAGTAGGCTCACAAAAGCACAACAGGAAGACTTGGAGAGAATTAGAGAGGTAGTCACCACCCATACAGTGTTCACCAACGATAATGGAGGAACCAATATGCAAAAACAGGTTCTTCAAGTTATTGATGGAGATCCAACAGTTGCGCAGGTCAGTGAGTGGTTAGCGTATGTAGTAGGAGAGGCCAGTCTTTACGACAACGAACAAAAAGATAAGGAGTACCATGGAAGACAGAACACAGATAAAGTTCAGTAACCCTGACATCGACGGAACACCGATACCTCAACTAGTAACTCTAGAGCAAGAGGATCCAATAGAGGGACAAACCACAAAAGACGACGGAACAACATTCACATGGCATAAGTGGTTGTGTACTGGCAGTCAGTATTTTATGGCCTCAGACACTCTTGACGTAATGCTCAAGGTTATTCAAGACAGGGTTGGGAAACCCTTAAAGATAGAGAAGGTTTTAAATCCAAAGGGCGGCTTTCCATTCTTTCAAATCAACGGCATGAGCAAGGATGATCTGGCACAACAGGCTCCACCTCAGGCTATGAGTCCTGCTATGCCTCCACAGATGGCTACAGCGCCAGCATCTAATACAGATGGTGAGCTTGTTAGGCTTGAGCAGAAGCTTGATCAGGTCATTCAAATGCTTAAGAATATACAGACTGAGGAAAAGCTACCTTTCTGATGGCAGTCAAGTTCACAAATACTAAGAAGTGGGATGATGTTTGGTTCTCTGAATTAACAATGGAAGGTAAGGTTATGTTTGTATATCTATGTGATATGTGTGACATAGCTGGATTTCTTGAGATTAATGAGAGATTGATAAGGTTTCACACTGGTATTGAGGATGTGAGAGGGGCTGTAACGTCCCTCTCTAAATCCGTTATCTATAGAGATGGATATATATGGATAATGAAATACATCAAGCACCAGAAGAACCTGCCATTAAACCCTAATAACAACGCTCATAAAGGTATTATATCTTCTATGTCTGATAGAATTCAGTCCTTTCCTGAGATATTTGATGTGCTACCTGAGCAAGACTCCTTAACCTTAAAAGAAAGTCTAATAATAAGGGGCTGTGTAGCCCCTAGTGAGGGGCTCACTAGCCCCACAGGTAAAGGTATAGGTAATGTAATAAACACGGATACCCCTCAAAGCGAATCTCACATTGCAAGGCTTTATAAGTATTTTGTAGGTGAGGAGAACCTTATGGGCGAGAGTGTGACCTCTAAAACAAGGAAGATTTTAGCTGAGGCTTTAAACATCATGGGCGTGGAAGAGTGGAAGACATACTGCGATGCAAGACTCAATGATGAGTACAAGGCCGCCCCAAACAAGTTCTTCTTAGAGGATGGATGGAGAAGATTTCAAGACAAGGCTAAAGCTAAACATAAAGAAACTAAACAGGCTGACACTAGGCGTAAGGAGGTTGAAGATCGAAAGTCTTTACCCCAAGAGGAAGCCCCAACCGAGTTTAAGGAGTTCGTAAAAACCCTTGGAAAACGATCAAGAAAAACTAAAAGAATACATAGCGCTACTTCGTAGGGAGCTAGAACATGTAAAACAACTACTTCAAGAGAGCAACTCTGTAATAAAAGAGTGCCGTAAGGGCTTTGAGACTATTAGCCAGACTGGTAACACACGGGTTGCTGATGTGTTTTTAGAGGGAATGGATGAAGAGTGAGGGCATTGGTATATATAATATTAGCCTTATTTTCCGTATTGTTTTGGGCTATTATACTCTACGGAGGAGTGAGATGGTGGATAGTATAAACACTATCACACCTGATGCCAGCTATATAGGCGTAGAACCTCGCGATATGCGTAAACTGCGCCTGGCTGGTGCATTAGAATTGAGCAGGCATTCCATGTTAGCCTTGATGAGCAATAGCAACGTGCATTCCTGCACATACCACAACAATGTCTGCTCAAGAAATTAATAAAGGAGAAAGAATGATGACAGATAAACACATAGCAGCACTACTTAAAATACAACTAGAACACGATTTAAAAATGGACAAGCTAGATGAGGCCTTAGGAAGACAGTGTGATATACATGAAATATTCCCGCTAGATCTGCTTGATATAGTGGCTGATTTGCTTGGAGTTCCTCAAGACAATTTCTACGAGTTGAATGACAAGTTAAATATGGAAGAATATGTTTTAAAAAATAATGAATATCCAAAGGAATATTATAGTAGGGATTGGGTTTGGGATAGGTGGCTTGAATGTGGGGAGTCAGAAGATCCAATAAACAGTTTTATTAATACTATGAAGAAAGATATCGCAGAATATTATAAGGAGAACAGGGTTGAGCAAAATTAGAGAAGCTATAAATGAAGCCGTTTAAATGTAATAGAAATAACCATCTTTATGACTGTGGATGCCTATCATGTGAATCAAGACTAGCATTTTGTAGATGTTCCTCTTGCATTGAAAGAAAGACGGCATTTTCTGGAGGATTTACAGATCATAACGACTATAGCAAATATCCGCCATTACAACAACTAGTAGATTTAGCAAGCAAATGAGAACTAAGGTTTGCACTCGGTGCAAGGAAGACAAGTCTTTAGACCAGTTCTACAAGAACGCACTGACGAGAGCCTCAATGTGCCACAAGTGCAAGAGAGAGTACAATGTTGAGAGATACGCCAAACAGAAGAAACTACTACAATTATAATGAAAGGCGTAGAAATGAATAAGCGTACAACAACAAGGATGAACTTTATAAGAAACAGTTATGCACAGCTACTATTGTACTACTATAAGATGGGGGCTGGCAGTGTGAGTGAGATAACTGGAACAACCATAACCGAAGCTTTAATAAACACAATTGAGAAGCGCTATGAACAGCTTGGTGGCAACTCAGTAATACTCAAGCTAAGAGAGCATGGGCACTCAAGAAACGGAACGCTAAAAAAAAGGAAACAAAGAGATGAACACAAGTAACCTAAAGTCAATCGTAAGAGGAGCCTATGATATACAGGCTCTTAGAATACAGATGGGAGGCCGTATAGTGGCCAACTTTAAATCAAAGCTGGGCATGGAGCCTAGTGTAAAAGAAGATGCGGCCGATCAGGACGCTAAGAAAGTGCTCGACTATTTAAAGGCTGAGTACAAGCTTATAACAGATGGTATGGCATCACTGCCTAGAACATTCTCTAAAAATGGGGATAGTCTTATATCTAACATGACTGAGCTGGTACTTATTGACCAGTACTTCACGCTAGAGAGGGACGAGGCAAAGCATTTTAGACAGCTAGGTAAGGTGCTGGATGAGTATAAGATATACACTCACTTCTTAAAGGGAGTAAGGGGTGTAGGGCCAGCTATGGCTGGAGTTATTATTTCAGAGATAGACATAGAGAAGGCAAAGTATTCCTCCAGCATATGGAAGTATGCAGGGCTTGATGTAGCTCAAGACGGCAGGGGTCGTAGTAGAAAGAAAGAGCATCTTATTGATACTGAGTACACCAGTAGAGAGGGTGAGGTTAAGACTAAGAAGGGGATCTCATTCAATCCATTCTTAAAGACTAAGCTGGTTGGAGTTCTCGGAAGCTCATTCTTAAGGGCTGGAGTCAAAGACAATCCATATAGAGCTGTGTACGATAATTATAAAGATAGATTAAATAATACTCCTGACCATGATGATAAGTCTAAGGGTCACAAGCATAACATGTGTATTCGTTACATGGTAAAGATGTTTATTATAGATCTATATAAAGTGTGGAGAAAGATTGAGGGACTGGAAGTTCATGCTCCTTATAGTGAGGCTAAGCTTGGACTCAAACATGGCAGAGATAGTGTTTAATACCACTTCCCTAAAGACATCCAAATATCCCAAGTGAACCAACGGCAGGATGACAACCATTATTGCAAAGTGAACCATTACCAGACAGACAACCATATTTGTTTAGTGAACCAATGTGTGCAAGTAGACCACACAAGCCAAGTGAACCAGTTATGCAAAGGCAACCAGAAGGTGAGAGTGAACCAGAACGCATAATGCAAACAAGGTATAAAAGTGAATCAGGAGAATTGAGACAACCACATTTGACAAGTGAGCCAATAAAACCTAGACAGCCGAATAATACAAGTGAACCAAAATCTAATAGAAGGCCAGAACAAATAAGTGAATCAGGGAAATGCAGACATCCAGATGAAAAGAGTGAACCAACCATTGTAAGGCAGCCACATGGAGAGAGTGAACCGAAATGGTACAGATAACCAGTTTAATGAAGTGAACCAACCTAATTTAGACAACCGTTGGATAAAAGTGAACCACAGGAATGGAGACAACCACACTTATCAAGTGAACCACGCGACCGAATACAAACATACACCCAGAGTGTGCCAATAGCAAATAGAACACCATAATCGTGAAGCGAGTCAAATATGTTGAGCAACCCAAAAACAATAAGCGATGAAAATTAGATATATAGAAAAAGTAAGTGTCAGTGATATATTTGCATGTCAGATATGTGGCCATAGAGGCAGGGAAAAATACCTTGCAACACCAGACAGCGTTACACTGGTAGATTGGAGGCAGCTGCATGTATGTAAGAAGTGTGCTAGAAGAGAAACTGGTGGTAAGAACGCTAAAAAGTGGAACAAATTACATGAACAGAGAAGCGGTAGCTGAGGTGAACGAAGATATGCTGTTTGCAGACGGGTTTGATGATGCGCTTGTCGGATACATTGAAAGGGCAGGCATGCCCAGCATTGCCTGTTATGACAAAGATAAATGTATAGAAATATTAGCCACAGACATGACATATGAAGAGGCTGTAGAATATTTTTATTTTAACACAGCGGGTGCTTATGTTGGAGAGAACACGCCATGCTTTTTTACAAGGATAGAAGATGAAGACTAAAAGGAAGCCAAGCAACAACAGGGAGTTAGAGAAGAGGACTGATATACTTATGATGGAAATACAAAAGCAAAACCATGCTATTGATACATTATTTATGACGCTATCCCACTATATAGAGATGAATGGCGACAGTGACAAGATCAGAGAGTTTATTACAAAACAAAACGAGGAGGCCGAAGATGTACGACCAGAGCTTCAAGAATCAAGCAGTTAAAGAGTGTGTCAATGGCCAGCCGCTTTCGGCTACAGCGAGGAAGTATGACATATCACTGTCAGCGCTAAGAGGATGGATAGAAGAGTATAAGGAAAGGATGGCCGAGATGGGGGCAAGACAAGGAAAGCCCGCCATACTGGGGGCCGAGATATTACATGAAGAAGAGGCCACTGTAAAGCGGCCTAATGTTGTGCTGAGCTCTATTAATATAACTATTGATGGGCACGATATTACAATGTCAAAAAGAGATGTGGTTGGGTTGATGGAAGTATTTTATCAGTTTGACAAACGGGAGGAAAAGAGAGACGATGTTTGAATTTGGGAAAAAAAGACAAAAAAAGGACATGGTGGATCCCTAATTATTATTTTAACCCCCCCGAAAAGACACCTGGGGAGGTAAACAATTATAGTTATGGAGACTTTCCAGTATCGATGTGTCCTGAGTGTGAGATAGCTTGGGAGTACGGACTTATTGGGAAAAAGCGCGTCCCCGTATATTATGATGATTTTCCCACATATAAGTTAAAAGAAGTTGAGTGTCCAAAATGTGAGGGAAAAAAATGAGACTGATTGAGATAGAGAAGATTGAAAGAGAGAATGATTTACTAAGATTAAAACTTAAGGAAGCCTGTGACTGGATCAAGAGCACAGGGAATTGGGATAACTACAAAAAAAGGAGTAAGTATGAGACAAGACACAGCAAAAGTACACGAGATGATATCCAAGGCAGTAATAACAAAGAACGCTAACCCAACACTGGTTCAAGCAATACTGAGCTGGTGTAAAGACACTGTTACCACAATCACATATAAGGAAAAGTTTTAATGGCTGACCTTAGCAATATGATTGAAATGGTAAAGTATGTCTTGGAAAGCAACCAAGAGGCACGAGATAACGACGTTCTCTTACAGAAGGTTATTCATTACAATGAGTACAAAAGAAAGGGAATGGAGTATAACTTAAAACAAAGAACATGGCTTGAGCACTTGGACGACATAACCGAGGGCACTATATCAAGACCAGAGACCATAAGACGAGCACGGAGGAAGTGTCAAGAGCTTTATCCAACTACTCGTGGAAGGAAGTATGAATCAAGAAAAGCAAAGCAAAGCGAAGTCAGGGAAGGCCTCAAGTATGCAGAGGAAAGAAAGGCCCAAGAGGAAACCCAGACAACAATCTGGAGTTCTAGAGGTTAAGATGAGACCACTATCACAACAACGCCACAAAGCTAGAAGAGCTGGGAATAAGGTCTTCATGTATGACCCATCATCTAAAGACAAGGTTAAGTTTAAAGAGGAATGCGCTAAATTTGCGCCAAAACACCCCCTAGAAGGAGCTTTATCTGTTTCGATGATATTCAACATGCCTAGACCAAAATCTCACTATAGAACGGGACGTTACTCTCACTTACTAAAAACTGATGCACCTAAGCTACATACATCTAAACCTGACATAGATAACATTGTTAAATTTTATTTAGACGCACTGACTGGTACTTTTTGGAAAGATGATGCGATCGTCTGCGCTCTGGAGGCTACAAAGGTCTACGCAGAAGAGGGTTTGGTGGAAATAGAGTACTGGAACTCTCCAGAATAATCCTTAAATTTTATCTCCTACTTTTAAAGGAATAATATGATAACGACAGAGCTTGATACTGTCTGGATTACATCTGACGGCAAGAAATTTGCGTCTGAAAAAGAGGCAAAGATACACGAACAAAACACTAATAAGGAGAAATTAACATGGCTGGAAAGGCTACAACTAAAGTAAAGAATGGCGTTGATAAAAAAGAGCCTGCAATAAGCATGACTTATATTGACGATATATTATTAAGAATGGAAAAGACAGAGAATGATGTCGAAGGATTGTTGAGCGCATTAGATGAGCTCGGACTTAGAACTAAGAAAGTAGAGTCGAGACTAGGCCTTTGATTGACACCAAAGACTATATTAAGTACATTCGCTCTAACGGCTGCAGAGTATGTGGCAAGTTCCCAGTAGATCCAGATCACTTGGAGGCTAGAGGAATGGGTGGAGCAGGCAAGGGTGGTACAGTTACAAACACGAAGAAAGACTTTAGCTGTATACCACTCTGCCGTGGTCACCATACTGAAAGAGGTAGTCTTGGGAATGAGAAGTTCCAGAACAAGTACAGGATTAATATATGGAAAGACGCACACCAGCTTATAGTATCATATTTTGTTGATTAAAGGAGACAATATGAATTTTGAATGGAAGATGCCAAAAGATGGCAAAAGCACGTTTGAAGAGAAGGTTCACAATCTAGCATGCTTTGAGATTGTTCTTAATATATTTAGAATGAAATCAAGGGCTGGAGATGAAGATACCTCAAGTGAGATGCAGGCCCTTTGTGGCTTTGCGCTTGAGTGTATGTTTGGAGATATGGATCTCAAAGACGATGATCTATTTAATACTATAATGGGCCTCAAAGACAAGAAGGTTGGTAAGTTCAGAAACACCCTATTAAAAGACATGGGAGTCCCTGAAAGTATAATGGACTCTCCAGAGATAGGTGAAGCATAAGTCATTCAGAGCAGTAATAGACGAACCGTATAAGCTTAGAATATTAAACAGAGAGGGCTTTGATAGATTTCTAGGAGAGTTTGATGTAGATACTATGCTAGAGATTGAGGTTAAAGAGGTCGTAAATAGAACCCAGATGCAGAACAGCTACTACTGGGGACAAATAATTGGGAGCCCTTCAAAAGAGGGCTCCTTGCTATCTAATGAGATGTTTCAGGGTTATACTAAGCAGGAGTTACATGAGGCGCTCAAGGACAAATTTGAAGTCAAATCAACTATGGGAATGAGTCAAGAAGACTTTACTGAATATATTAATAAGATTATAAGATGGGCTGCTGAGTTTGCAGATATGTATATTAAGGAGCCTGAAGACGTTTAAAATCTTCTTTTATATACTTCTTCATCCCACCCTAGCCATTGCCATACAAAACCACCTTTAGATCCCTGCATTATAGCTGCTTTAATTTTGCCTAGTTCTGTACTGGCCTTCATATAGTTGTGCCACTCTACATCATTTAAAAGCCTATCTTTCTGAATCTTTTTATAGTGCTCAATCTCCCTCTTTACTACAATTTCTCTACCACGAGCACCACCCCAATCTAAAGTTCCTAAATCCCATCCCCTATGAGCTAGCAGCCTACCAAGGTAAGGCAGGCTTTGTGGGGTTCTCATATCATAATAAAGGCTTTCATTTTTATTAAGGCCAGTTGTAAACCATTTACCTAAAGTAAATAGATCATTTCCAACATCATCTATCTTACTAAGTATTGGTACTAAGCCGCTAAACTTCCTTTGCGCAAATCTGACATTACCTGCCGTTAAACTTCTTTTATTAAAATCATATTTTGACATAAAGAATAGTCTTAATATATTATCAAACATAAGGTCGGTAATCCCCCCAATTGGCTTTCCAAGTATCAAGGCCTTGATTATATCGGGTGGTACATTTGCCATAGTCAATACAACTGCAAGGTGTCCTAAATTTTTCAAACCTTTTAATCTCTGCCCTTTCGTGTTGATTTTATCATACGCTTCATTTCTGAATACATCTAAAGCTTTTATGCCCCATGTTTTTAGCTGGTAAAGCAACTTACCAGAATTACTTCTGAGGTAAGCAGCGGGCATCTCTGATTCAGCCACAGGCTGATGATCTAGTAAAGCCCAATATGCTAAAGATATAACATCATCCTTCTCCTGGTCTTTTAGCTCAGAAAAGTCTTTTTTAAGGATCTCAACAATATCTTTTGCTTTGTCAGAATTTTCTCCAAAGGCAGCATTGATCATATCCATGTTCTTTGCTTTTAATCCGCCCTTACTTCTAGCCTCTGCTCTCATGCTTTCTATAACTGTATTAACCAGCACTTCCTTGCCTAGCCTATCTATTCTGGCAAACCCTGTTCTCTTGAAAATTTTTCCCAATGCTTTACTACTTCTTAGCTGGTCTCTAGAATATTCTGCAGATATTCTATCCATTCCTATATCTTTTGCTGTAATAGTAGACTTTCCTCGTACACCTTTGTTGATAGCTTTTAATAATATGAGAGGATTTTTAGCACGGTATGCTGCGAAGCCAAGGTCGCCAAACTGAGTCAGGGTACTAAGGAGATCTCCTATGGATGCCATGTACACTAAATTTTTAGCATTCTGAATTCCTTCCGATGTAAAATTACTTTTACCAAACTTAGCCATAAAAATATCTTGTATCTCTTTCTCGTTTTCAGTCGTAATAATTGGATCTGTTTTCTCTTGTCCTGCCTTCAATCCCTGTATAAAAGCTCCGATACTTTTTTCATCTAAATTTTCCACATTTGCCCCAACAACACCAGACCCCCTTCCAAATAGTTTTGCCCTAGCAATAGCCTCATTCATTCTAGGCACATAGGACAAAAGAGAGCTTGTTGAGTCTTTATAATATTTAGACATCTCTGCATCTAGGTCTGTAAACTTTCTTTTCTTTAAGTTTTTAGCAGAAGTCGATAGCGTGCCTGTCGTATTTCTGAAATGCATGTTTATAGCGTCTGCTTTCTGTTGTTCTGTAAGCTGTTCTAATTTAATTCCGAGACTTTTAGCTTTATTTAGAAGTGCAAGATCTAATTCCCCCTCTAAGCCACTACCTATTATTAAATTCTCTAAACCCTGATAATCATCTACTTCCCTTGGGTGGTAATTCTTATAATAAGGAATATCGTAAGAAATCTCAGCTTCTAAATCATCAAGCTCTTTCTTAAGGTTTTTATATTTACCAGCCTCTGACTTAGCCTTTTTTTGAGAATCTTTTAATAATTGTGCCTTAGTATCTAAAGGATTATGTTTTACTTTTTGTCGTTTTAGCCAATCTACTATCTCACTCTTCTTCCATGATCTTTTTGGGGTATTCTTAAGGTCTGGCAATACAAAGTCTTTCAATTCTCTGTATCTTGCATATTGCTCTTTATCTAACCCTACTGCTCTTTCATATATTCCATCTAATACGTCACGAAGAAGTTCGTACTCCTCCACCATATCATGTTTTTTAATTAATTTCTGTATTTCACTTTCTTTTCCATTAAGTAATGATATATCTAGCTTGTCATGGTCAACCTTATTAGATTTTCTTAGCTTTTCCATTTTCTCCACAAAACCTTCAATATTTAACATATCTCTACCAGTGTTGATGTCAGCCCTTTCATGGTACTTTCTAATAATCCTCTTAAGTGCTGGATGTATTCTTCCCAATCTTGTTGAGATTGGTATCATTATATCGTGGTAGAATTTTGCAATATGTCCTGACTGCTTATATCCCTTGGACTTTTTAGGAAGACCACCATTCTTTTCAATATAATCCATTAATACTGAATGTGTCTCTTCTGTGGATTCTTCAGAGGGAGCAGCCTCTGGCATATCACCCCTGGGAACCGCCCTGCTGACAACCATATCCTCTAACCTATCATAGGCCTGCTGCATAGGCTTAGAGTCTATAAG
>Ga0208790_1001189_pt1 | contig 11589 bp, 17 predicted proteins | sample 10_taG_FD_184083 | JGI IMG/M metagenome (GOLD analysis project Ga0208790, IMG submission 184083) | Marine viral communities from the Subarctic Pacific Ocean - 10_ETSP_OMZ_AT15264 metaG (SPAdes) (version 2) | ecosystem: Environmental > Aquatic > Marine > Oceanic | place: Pacific Ocean | collected... | reverse complement strand
GAAGAAGAGGAGGAGGTGGTGGAGGAGAAAAGGGGTGGCGAGTTTGTCACTTCAGTAGAGGAGATGACAGAGGTCTTCAACCTGAATAAGGTTCCGAAACTTAAGGGGATAGGATTTACTGAGTACGAGTTCGATCCTGCCAAGGCTAAATTTGAAGGATTCAGCAAGAAGTTTCCCCATCCGATTAAGAATAAGATTGGGGGGCTGGACTATGACACTCAATTGAAGCTGTGGCATAGGCTGAGTTTTGAAGGGAGGAAACGCTTTTCCGAAATGAATTACTCCCCTGAACGAAAGGAGAAGGGCGGCTACTTTGATTACGATACGATGGACTTCAAAAAGCTTCCGGCGGACAGGATTAAAAAAGGCACAATGGAATCTGTGGGGGCTGGCAAAAGGCGGCAACCAAAGATTCTTGATCCTATCATCGGCAAGAGCGGGAGTGATATAGATTACTGGCGGGGTAACCTGATAGAGAAGTATGGCATTTTAGGGCTTATGCCTGACACGCTTCTTGCCAACATAACAGGGCTGGATGAGAAGGTTGAAAAAAAGCTAATTGCAAAGCTTAGGGGTGAAGGTCTTGCTGGTCTTGGGATGTATAAAGGGTACAAGCTCGGCAAGCCACTTGGCCCCAAGGGCAAGGCGGTGGGGGCAGGGGTAGGGTCAGCCATAGGATTCATAATCGGCCAAACTGTAGGACAGATGAGCTTGGGGAGGGTTCCGACTCCGGCAGAGACAGCCAAAGGTATTGTGTATTCAATGATGGGCCTGCCGCCAGCAGCAAGGACTGCGGCTACAGCGGTTCGTCAGGCGGGGCTGGAGGGAATGTTCAATGTATCGGTTAGCGAGAGTGCCAACCAGTTACAGAGCCTGATAGAAGGGGAAGACTATACCCCACCCAACGATCTTAAAAGCCTTGTTGAGAGAAACTGGCTGATGTTTCTGCTCGGTGGAGCGAGCGGTTATGTGAAGACTCCATCAGGTAAATTCAGCCCCAAGGCAAAGCCAAAGGGGGCATCGGCCCACCTTTCTGACAAGGCATTGAGCGTTCTTGAGATGCAAACTCCTGCTGTCAAGAGTGCAATGATGGACTTGATAGAGTCGAGAATTTCGAGGTTCCAGAAGAAGCAAGTGGCAAAGGGGGCCACAAGGGGATCAAAGATCAAGGCTGGATTAGAGAAGCGTTACTTCCAGAAGATAAGGAACAAGCTTGATCAGGGTAAGGAGTTGAGCGAATCAGAACTTGTGAACCTTTCCCAAGCCCTTGGGATCGAAACCAAGCTGATGGGGGGCAAGAAAAATCCTACACTTTCTGGAGCGTTCCTTTGGGATCAGGCATTGCCAGCCCAAAGAGCGACTGCTTTAGGTGTTGATGAAGTAAAGTATCCAGCACTTGCAGCGAAACCTCAGTTCCCGTTTGATAATAAGTACAGTAATGAGGCATCGCTTCGGATCAGCGAGATGATGGAGGAAACCCCTGTAGACAAAACGACAGGATTAATGGGCTTATACGACAAGGCAAGGCGAATGGTTAATACCGAATACGCAGCCCTTGGGGCAGCACAGAGGGCGGCAGAGGCGAGGCGGGGAGGCAGGAAGCTGCCCCTCAACTTGGAGCACCTTGCCGAAACGCATTACAATGCTTCACAAAGAGGTGCTGCTTTTGTCAGGGAGTTTGACAGGGATGTGCTCGATCCAGTGCATAACCTTGGCCTGTCAAAAGAGTTTGACGAATTGATCCTGCTTCAGAGGATTCTTTCGAGGACTAAGAATGGGCTGAGTGCAGAGAGAAGCTTGAGTGTCCATAAGGACTACCTGTCCAGAATCAATGATGAAATTAGTCAGTTTAGTAAAATTATAAAAGGGAAAGGGGAGAAGGATAAGGATTATGACAAATATTTGGAGGCAATAAAAAGCGAGAAGAAGCATATCGAAGAAGTGATATCCAGCCTGAAGTCGAAGCCAGATAAGAAAATAATTTTCGCACTTGATACTGACGGGAAGGGCGGAACCAAATGGTGGACTGAACAGGAGGCAACTCTCGCCATAAACTCCTTAAAGAACAGGTTGGGAAATGGGAACTTTAACCAGTTGTCGAAGTATTTGAAAAAGTTTGAGAAACACAGCAATGACACCGTTAAGAGGGCATTAGCTGATGGGCTTATAGATGTGGACACCTTCAAGAACATAACAAAAGATGGAGACTTCTATGCCCCGTTTGTTCTTGAGAAGTATCTCACGATGAACAGATACAAGAATAGCCTCGCTCGAAATGTTGTATCCCCAACCTTTGACCTTAAGAATGTGCAGGGTATATCCAGCTTGGATGACAAGATAACATCACCGACTGAGGGGCTAAGAAACCAGATAAATGACAGGTTAATTGTTGGCTCGGAGAACAAGATTGTAAAGTCGGTAATGGAAGACTTGAGGGCGGTCAAGCTTGTGAGGGAGATTGAGGATCAGTCAGATATACACTCGCACCTAAAGGAAGGGGAGGGGTATTTCTCACTGCTCGATAACGGGAAGAGGGTTATCTACGCTGTTGATCAGGATGTTGCAGACTCAATCAATCTCCTTAGTGAGGCCAATAAGGGAGGTAATAGGGGGGATGCAGGTTGGTTGATGAAGGGGGCAGGATTGGGAGGCAAGACGATGAGGGCGTTGGTTACGAGGTTTGCTCCTGCTTTTCAAATCAAGAACTTTCTCACTGACGCAGGGAAGAATGCATTGCTATCTGAAACCGGACTTAGAGCAAATCCTCTTGATTGGCTTAACTTCGTAGGGAGGGACTATCCTTTGGCAATGATTTCCGCCTTTAAAGGGCAGGCAGGCAGGCCAGACAGGCTTTACGATCTTGCCGCAAAGACCGGAACATTAGGAACTTCACTGAAGGCTGAGATCGATCCCAACTATATAGGTAAACTAAAGAAGCATCCAAGTCACTCCAAGCCCACCGCATGGAGTGAAGACTTTGTGGAGGCGGGGAAGGGTCGAGCAGCAACCGCAAAAGAAAAGGCAGGTGAATGGCTTTCTTTGGTTTCCGATTCACTTGAGAGAACAGGCAAGCTTGTCCCTCTTAAGAGGATGCTAAGGCAGGAGGGGATCGATGAGGCTGATGAGGCTGCTGTTATTAGGTTCTTTAACCAAAACCCCAAAAAGGTTTATGAAATTATGCGGTTCTCCGGTTCCCCTCTCTTTTCGCGGGGAACAAAGGAAATGAGAGAAGGGAGTCGTATTATTCAGTTTCTTAACCCTGCTCATCAGGGGTTCTCAACTGACATGAATAGACTCACAGACTTCAAATCCCCTGAAGGAAGGAAGGCTATGGCGAGGATGGGGATAGTCGGAACTGGAGCGATGGGGTACTACTTGAATAAGGTTTATTCTCCAGAATTAAGACCTTATTATGAGAGGATTCCAGAACACACAAGGAATAACGGGTTTATTGATTTCGCTGACCCTTCAGACCCTGATAATTATTTTGTCCCCTCAAACGAGGAAGGAAGAGATGAGCCGAAGAAGATGTTGAAATATACCTCATGGCCGAAGAGGGACATCTTTAGGCAGTTTGCAAATGTGACTGAGAGTTTATATAAGGATTTTGTTATTGATGAGGTTGGCGGGAAGGAGATGGCTATTAATGCTTCATTAGCTTTCGGAAGAGACATACCAGCCATAGGCGATGTTGTCGCAGCAGTAGAAACCGAAAAGTTTGGAAGAGCATTTTCATCATTGTCCCCCGCTGTTACAACTGTCTTGGAGAGAGAAGGGAGCGGCGATGAAGATAATAGGTTAGCAAACCTCTACACCGGAGGCAAACTCCTGCCTTACGGTCATGGAAAAGCGAAGTCTCCTGACTTAAGGACAGGCAGGAAAGTTGAGCCATTCTACAATCAGATTTCAGCCCACCTTCAAAGAACCGGAATACCTGTCTTGAAGAATGTGGGGGGTGCAGACCTGAAGCACATTGCTGACAAGTTTTCAGGTGGTGTAATCAGCAACTTTGCCCTTAGCGAACATGAGGAGGAGTTTGTTAAGGGTCATCCTGTTACTAAATTCCTATTCGGCAGCATGGTTCCTGCTCATTATGTCCAGACAATGAGTAAAGCTACCCGTGACGCAGCAGAAAAAGCAATAATTGCCAGCCATGAGGAGAGGCTGAGAGATTTCCTTGTCGCTGAAAGAGCGGCAAAGGGATGGTTTGAGGAGCGATCTGGTTGGGACAAGGGTAAGCTGCTTTTTTTGGGGAGGGAGATTGCTGAAGCAAACTTTCCCACAGATGAAACTGTAGAGAGGTCTGAAAGGGACAGGAACGAACAGAAGAAGACAAGATTTTTAAGGGTGATCAAAAGTAAAACAGATGGAGTTGATTGGAGGCTTCCTCCTGAGTGGAGAAAGATTGCAGGGATGGAAAGGAAGGTCGGAGTCGTTAGGGAGCATATCAGTTCGATGCGGAAAATGGGATACACAGAGAGTGAGGTTGCTGATTGGTTTGAGTCCCTGTTTCAGCAAAAGTTCTTCTCTAACACAGATCAAACGAGGATTGAAGTGATCGGCCATTTGGATACGATCCTGCTGCCTGCCTCTGAGGAGAGGTGATGGTAACTTTATTGGATGGACTTGGAGAATCAGAGAACAGGAAGCGTTGCGGAGCTTGCTGTGGCTGCGAAGTTGGTGTCGTTGGGCTACAGTGTAAGCTTTCCATTTAACTGCACATCATACGACCTAATAGCCGACAAGGATGGGAAGGTGTCGAAGGTGCAGGTTAAGACTGCAACGCTGTCCAAGTACGGCAGCTACAGGTGTCAACTGACTCATGGCTGGACTAAGAAGAAGAAGTATGTCGCCAGCGATTGTGATGTCATTGTCCTCTTTGCCCCCTACTCCAGCGACTTTGATGACATTTACTATGATGGGTTTTATGTCATCCCTATCGAAACAATAATAGAGACAAAGGCATTTCATGCCATACTATTCCCGTCAGGCAGAGGGAGGGGCAACCGTAAGTCCAGCAAGTGGGAGGAGTTTAGGAACGGCTGGTCAACTATATAGTTACTATGGGAGTAAAGAGTCACAAGTTTAGCACGGGGAAGTTCAAGGTTTTGTTTGAGGACATTGACGGGCTATGTGTTGACACAGAGGCTGAGTCAGACGAGAAGGAGAAGACGATCACGATAAGCCCACGGCTTAAGAAGAGATATAAGCTTGAGGTAATCATACATGAGTCTCTCCATGCCGAATATGGAAGTATTAAAAAAAGCAACGAGGAGGAGTGGGTGGACGAAGCCGCCTACAATATCTCCTCGTTGCTCTGGAGGTTGGGCTATCGAGAACGCGAAGACTGAATAAAGCTTTCGTTCTTGGCCTTAACATGGGCAACAACCCTGTCAATTCCAACTTGCCTTAGTCCAGACCTGACAGCCTTAAGCTCAAACCACTCTTTCTTTGCTGCTGGATCGTCCCATCTATGATCCCCGCAAGCAACTTCACCCCTGTGACGCTCAAGTTCCTTCAGCTTCTCGTCTATCATTTCCATACCGAACTTGAGGTCATACGTTGACATGGGCTTACTCATTGGCACATCACCCTTGCTTTCTCCAATGCCTTCTCACGCCTGCTTACCACAAGCTCCCTGTTCAGTTCCTTAAACATACGAGCGGCTCTGTGCGCTGTTTTATAGAACGGGTTGTCCGGTATGTCTCCGACATTGAATACATCATCCATTGCCCTTATCCCGTGGAGCACTGCCCCATGATCCTTGTTCACCATCCCTCCGATCTGTGCTAAAGACGTAGGGGTTGCCTTCCTCATAATCCAGTAGACCATCTGCCTTGCTGTGGTTATGCATGGATGGCCCCTCTTAAGGGTTAAGATTTGTTCCTCACTCACATCGAATGCGGTTGAGCATGATATGAGAGCAAGCTGGAATATTTGGTTATCCTTTTCTTCTAACGGTGTGTTACTTTTCATTTTTGTGTAGATAGTAAACCCTCCCCGAATGAACTGCAAAACATCGGGGAGGGTTTTATTTTAGTTCTTATTGAAACGGATCAGCGTCTGCTGAAACAGTTTCTTGTTTAGGAATAGCACCTGATGGCCTCATGCCAACACGGCTCACCCCACTCTTGTCTTCCTCGCTCCACCCTGATAAATGGATGTTCACGATTCCATCTGCGTCTGCGAGCTTCTCAAGCTCGGAGAGTTTTACCCCTGCCAACTTACCCTTATAATCTGGATGCGTTGGACTAGACTTCTTTTCATTCTTGTACAACCAGCCCTTTCCTTCGAGCTTGATGTATTCCATTTCTGGTTTTTCAGGCATACTTATTTATTCTTTACCTTCTCCCTGACGCTACTCGCCCATCTTTCCACCGTTCCGACGATGGATAGCAACCGTTGCTCAACGGCTGGATCGAGAGGTTCGTCAAGATTGATTTGCCACATGAGGTCTATCTGACCTCCTATACTGTAGCCAAAATTCTTAACCGCTGTGCAGTCCTTTTCTCGTTTGCACCATCGGCAATAGTCACAAAGCCAAGGTGAGCGGGTGATATCGTTAACCGAATCGACTATGGAGTATACAGTGTTCTCAGCCTCTTCCAAGGAAATACTTTTTACCTCAACCTTCCTCGACTTTGAGTAGATAATGTGGCACTTGACCTCCTCGCCTCCGTACTTCTGCATTATGGCGAGGGCATATGCGGCTATCTGAGCGTCATAATCCCTTTCCATTCCGGTCTTAAGGTCGAACAGTTCTCCTCCGGTGGGGGTCTTGAAGTATGCATCGATACTTCCGAACGTAAGCTCCTCACCGTCACGCATGACAGATAGTTTCTGCTCGCTGTGAAGCTCTCTGCCGTCTGCCTTGTCCAGAATATAACGAGCAGACCACACAACCTCTTTATGAAACTGCCTACCTTTAACCTTCATCTCACCTTTGCCTTCCATGCTTTGGTTTTCATCTCAGCAATAATATCTTTTAACTTCTGGTTCTTTGATCTTGTGATCCCAACCTCTATCGCGCTGACCTCGCTCCTGCTTAACCCATTCATTCGGATAGCCTTCATTGCTATGTCCTCCCACTGAGCGATTAACTCTGCGTCTTTCTTGAAATGTTCCATGCAGTTCATAGTAGCGCGATCTTGATTACAAGGAAGACAAAGCCTGCAACAACTATCATCACTGCCACAAACTCAAGGTCACTTCCCTTCATAGGTCAAAGAGTGGCTTGTCTGGTTTCCTGTATCCCGTCCTCCTATGGAAGTCGCAGTCATCACATACTATTCGCTTGAGCCAGTGGCTCATGCCAAACCCCATGCCCTCAAACGCCTCCTCATTGCTGTCCTCCACCATCACAGTGACAGGCTGCTTACACTCCTGACAATTTACTTCATGCTGCATTTGTGTTCCTTCGCTCCTTTCATTGGTATGAAAGCATTCTCGCCAAGCTCCATGTCATGGTCATTAATGCTCTTGGTTGTTGCAGATTCTCTTACATTAAAGTCAACTATATAGTTACCCCTGTTATCGGTGAGCTTGATTGTTAGGATTGTTTTTTCAGGGATGAGGTACACCATGCCTATGAACGGGAGGCAAAGAAACTCACTCAACTTCTTGCCCCTCTTAAGCTTGCCGTATGTCAGCAACCACTCACCATTGTACTTTCCGAACAGTTCGGACTTGGTCATGTTGCGACACTTAACCTCCACTGCTGCTGCCATAAAGTTCTGGCTGTGAAGATACATCACACCGTCGATGGATGCGGGGAGGCGTTTGTCGGTTTCGAGGTATCGGTACTGAGGGTAGAGGTCGCAGAACAACTGGATGCATTCGCGTTCATACTCTAAAGACTTCTGACCGCGAGGAGTGTCTATGTCCATCTTCATCTCCTTGCTAACTCCTTGTAGAATTCCACCTGCTTCTCAAGCTCCTTGACTCGTTCTTCAGTCTTCCGATGAAGGGTGTAGGTGTAGAAAACAAAATCAATAGCCTCCTGCTTTGGGTCTTTGAAGGTTACCCTCTCATCCAGATTTCCCCCGTGCTCCAACTGGCCCTTGTCGAATTTTTCCTTAGCATCCTTGATAAATTCAGCAAGGGTTTCATCTCGTATCTGGTCTGGTGTTCTCTTCGGCATATCAATCTCCCCCCCTCTTGTTGACAGACAGGGTCTTAACGTCCAGCGCAATGACTGCCTCCGATAACTCCTTGCTGCACAGGATGTCCTCCATCTGCTTGTGTAATCTAGACCCTCTCTCAGCCGCTTCACCCGCTGGCTTTGACTTGTAACATGGACACTTAGAGAGTGCAGGCAGTGATGATGGAGGGAAGTCTGGATGGTGTTCCATGTTGCTATTATTAGTAAGGGTGGACAAGTAGCTCACGGCAATATAGCACAGCGAATAGATGCTCTAGAACACCTACGGTCGGGACTTTGCCGAACTTTGCCATCATAACCTGCTGTACCTTCTGTCGCTACCTACCCACCCTTGTTGATTATTTCAAGAAGTCGGAGCTAACGTCAACCGCTTCATCGCGAGTCTTTGCCGCTGGCTTCTTGTAGTTGGAACGCTTGTTCGTTTTTGCGCTCATCTTCTCATCGCCTACGGCGGCGTTACCATCATCATCCAACTCCTCAGAGTCGATGCATAAGGCACTCTCAAGCAGTGACCGCATCCCGTAGGTTTGCGCTGACTTTCTTGACTGCATATCGTCCTTGGAACAGACCAAGGCAACCGTACTGGTCAAGGCTTGATCGCCAAAGATGAGCTTGAGGGTGAGGAAGTCTTGACGAGGGTAGTGGGTTTTGCCTATGACATCCCCTTCCTCATTCATCTTAGCTTCCGTCCGCTCCTGCGAGAACCCACTCTCAAAGTGGACTACTATTCCTTCCTTATTCAAGACCTCCCTGCATGACCTGATGAAGTCCTTAAGCATTGCATAAGTGCTTCCGAAATGCGGGTTAAGCCCTGAGCAAGGGGCTGTCTTGATATTCAACTGCGCTCTGGAGAGCACAGTTCCGATGTGTTCTGATTCTTTATTTGGCATTGTTCTATTAGTTTAAAGTACGCTTCGGCTGTCATTGATACGACCCACTCCTTCAGTTTACCTCCGGTACGATAGCTTGCTACAACTGGTAGCTTCTCACCGCAATCGTCTTTGGCTTGCATGAGTGCAGCCTCTATGTTTGGCCTCTGCGTATATTTCACTTCAAAGTGTAGGCGGGGCAGGTCTTCACAGATAACGTCTGGTGCGGATTCGTCGCCGCTGAACTGCTGACCCCTCCTTGTGTTAGGGTAACCAGCAGACTTTAGCTGATCTCTCCACAACCTTTCTCCACGCTTTCCTTTCTCTTTACTATTCATCTTAAAGTGAGGAGGGTTACACCGTCAAAGGAGGTAGGGCAGGAGATGCCCACAGAATAACAGTGCTTCCCTCCAAAATTATTCGGTGTATTCCCCCACCTTAGCCTGCTCTAAAAGTATCTCGACGATATCTTTTCTAGACCTACCCGTTTCCTTGGCTAACATATTGAGCTTCTTACCAAGCTCACCACTAAGCCTAACGTGCAGGTCGTACTGTGAATCGTCCTTCTTCTTTGAAATAACTGCTGATGTTTCTTCTGACATTGTTCCGTATTCTATACAGATTTTGGTTCATTGTCAAGAACCAATCCACCTGTCTGAGGAGAGGGTTAGGGGTTTAGTATGCTCCCAAAGTACACTGTATACATTGGGCCAAAAGCACCCCCCTCATTTTGGCCCAACTATATAGTTGACGAGGGGGTGGGAGGTATAGGGGATTCTATAAATCCCATAGTTGCCGCTCATTAATTAGGGTAATTGATTGGCAAAAAGATTTGCCGCTCATGTGTGAGTGGCAAAAAGAAAACAGGCCAAGGAGAAAGGAGTAAGACCCTGACCTGTTTGAGTGGGTATCCCGTGAGGGATCACCCATTATTCTTGAACTTAAGCCACTGGTCAAGGAGTTCCTCGACCTCCATCATCGTGCCGTCAGCATCCCCATTGCCCTCCTTGTGGAGAATTGTGACCCCTATTGCGATCAATGCCCTCCCACACTTGTGCCTGCTCGTACCTCTCACCTCCTCAAGATCGACCAAGCTGTGAGCCTGCTCGCAGAATTCCCTGTGCTCCTCCCTCTCCCTCTTGCTAAACATTAACGTCGATCCCTTCCACTTCGTTGCCTGTCCAGAACCAACTCTCACTGTACTCCTCCAGAACCTTTCTCTTTCTATCCATCCTGATGTACTGGAAGTGTCCCGCTACTCCCTTGAAGCAGGCGAAGTCCTTCAAGGGTAGTGTTGATTTTTTAGGATGGCCCTTTGAATTGACCTCGTCCCTTGTCGTAAGCCTAACGTGGGTAGCGTGGCGCGGGGGGCGAGGTATCCTCACCTCCCACTCCCCGCTACCCACGGTTATTATCGGCTTCGCTTTGAACGGCATCAAGTGCGCTCCCTTTATCCAGCCACTGCACCTTGCATCAGCAGCTTGTCAAAGCTGGATGTTATCATACTCTTGATGTCTTGTACAATGTTGAGCGTGTGGCGGCGGGTAACCTTAACCTCACCACAGAACATGAGGTTATCACACACCAGTGGAGCGATCCCTAACACGAGTCCAGCAGGGAACTTCATGTCGTTGGAGTTCCTGATGCCGAGCACATACCTGTATGACTTGCTCAACTCTGTCACATCATTGAACAGTTCAGGCTCCTCGATCATCTGCTTCATCTTCGCCCCTTGAGGGTCGCAGTATTTTTCCAGAAGGCGGCTGGCAATTTGGGTACGTTCCCTGATTGCCTCAAGGCGAGCGTTCTCTGTCTTGAACTTACCTCCCCTTTGCAGGACATGGGTGTAAGCCTGCATCAGCCGCCAGCCAGTGTGGTTTAGGCTGTGCCAATCTCTAAGGATTTCACCTCCCCCGTCTCCAAGCTCACGATTGTATTCCTTCTCGACTGCGAGGAGTTGCGTTTCCTTGAGAGCACCGTGCTCAACCATCCTCACCCACATATGATGCCTGTCCTGTGGTGTTAGCTCAGTGTCTCTGAACAACCTTGCCCGTGCCTCAACTGAGGGAACAGTAAGCTCCTCCAGTTCCAGCAGTCCGAACATACGCTCACCATCAGGAGACACACCGAACTCTCCCTCACCGTGCTTGATACCCCGCCTACTAAGCTCACCGTAGGCGATGTCCAGCAACTGCCCGTGCTCTAGAGCGACGTGGGTTGCTGACTTGTTTTGTGCTTTGATATTTCTAACGTCCGCTTCAGGGGTTAGAACCGACTTACTACTTAGCATTAGTGCCATTGTATTTTACCTTTACTTTTGTTTTGTTTTTGTTGTGGCAGTTTCCTACCGTTAAATTCTAACTATATAGTTCATGTCCACTCATGTACGCATGGACTAGATGGTCATCAACCATCCTGTGGTTATCGTGAGCATACCCCTCCCACCGTTCCTCATAATATTCCAACGTGTTCCTCATGCTTAGGTTAAGCTCACGTTGGGTTTTGATTTGCCATTCTAAATTCCTGACCCTCGATTCCAATGCAACTACCTTATCTTCC
>Ga0208790_1001186_pt1 | contig 11622 bp, 15 predicted proteins | sample 10_taG_FD_184083 | JGI IMG/M metagenome (GOLD analysis project Ga0208790, IMG submission 184083) | Marine viral communities from the Subarctic Pacific Ocean - 10_ETSP_OMZ_AT15264 metaG (SPAdes) (version 2) | ecosystem: Environmental > Aquatic > Marine > Oceanic | place: Pacific Ocean | collected... | reverse complement strand
CAATGCTTTTTCGTAAACCACCAAATGATTGGGAGATGTGGGATATGATGGAGTATGGACAATGAGCGAAGAAGAAAACCAGCCAGTACCACTACCTAGGTTTGTTAAAGGTGGTATAGGAGGGCCAGGAAGGCCTAAGAACGTCATTAATAAGAACCGTATGGTAGGAGAGGTTCTAAACAAACTTAACTTTGAGCCTTTAAAGGAGGCTGTATCCATCTTTAGGGATATAGATACTCCTGTTAAGGTTAAGGCTGACATAGTAATGAAGATAATGCGTCTTGTTTATCCAGAAGTGAAACAAGTCCAAGTGGAAAGTCATAGTGTAGCTAATGCTATGAACCCGATTGCTGAAGCGATGTTGCAAATTCAAGATAAAAAATCAGGGTTTGACTATAATCCGAGGATTGTGCGTGACAAAAAAGACGGAAAAGACGCAGACAAACCTAGTACAGCTAATTAAAAGCCGTACTTGGCGATTAAATAACCTATACCACATAAGACCAAAAGAAGGGAGTTCCTTAATACCCTTTCGCTTGAATTGGTCACAAAAAGAACTCTATAATAATATATGGAATAGGGTTGTTGTGCTTAAAGCACGTCAACTAGGGGTCACAACCTTCTTTGCAGTCCTTTTTTTAGATGATTGCCTGTTTAATCCTAATAGGGAAGCAGGTATTATCGCTGATACAAGGGAAAATGCGGAAGAAATCTTCCGTACCAAGGTCAAAGATGTCTGGGATAACGTGTCTAAAGACATTCCTGCCTTGAGAGAGCTAATACACGATACAATCAAGTTGGAAAGTGAACAAGGTAAGCGTTTGATCTTTAGTAATGGTTCAGCTTTTCGTGTTTCCACTTCGATGAGATCGGGTACACTCTCTCAATTACTGATTACCGAGTATGGTAAGATTTGTGCTAAAGAACCAGAGAAAGCAAGAGAGGTGAGAACGGGTAGTATTGAAACTTTGCCTAGAGATGCCCTGCTTGCGATTGAATCTACGGCTATGGGGAATGAAGGTGACTTCTTTACCAAGTGTCGTGATGCTGAACTGGCTACTATTTCACAAAAAGAACTCACTACGATGGATTATCGGTTCTTTTTCTTCCCTTGGTACAAGGAAAAGGCTTACAGCTTGGAAACAACTGCGCAATTAACACCAGATGTAGTCGATTACTTCAAAAAACAGGAAGCAGAACTTAAATACAAGTTTACGAAAGCACAACAATCATGGTATGCTAAGAAGGTCGCAGAGCTAGGCGATGATGTCAAGCGTGAATATCCTACGACTGCTAAAGAGGCGTTTGAGCAAAGTATCGAAGGAGCATACTTATCACGTCACTTACAATTAGCTTACTTAGAACAACGAGTAACAACCGTACCGTATATTAGAAGTTCACCAGTACACACAAGTTGGGATTTAGGGATCAATGACACCACTTGTATTTGGTTTTTTCAGGTTCACAGGGATACAATCAGGTTTATAGATTACTACGAGAACTCTGATGAAGGGTTATCTCATTATATTAATCTATTAAAAACAAAAGATTATAACTATGGTAAACACCTAGCACCCCATGATATTGAGGTGAGAGATTTTACGATAGGTAAGACAAGGAAAGAGTTTGCTAGGGAGCAAGGACTCATGTTTGACACCGTACCAAGGCCTGCTGACGTGATGGATAAGATCGAAAGCGTCAGAAATTTGTTTCCTCAGTTCTACTTTGATGAAAATAAATGCAGTAGGGGCTTGACTTGTTTGAAGAATTACCGTAAAGAATGGGATGATAAGAACGGCTGTTACAAGAATAGACCGTTACATAATTGGGCTTCTCATGGATTTGATTCTTTGTCAACTTGTTCTTTAGGATTTGAGGCAGGATATTTGACGGTGAAAGATATGCAACCAAGTGCGGTGGCAGAATATGATGTTTTTGAATAGGAGATAATTATGGGCAGTAAAGGATCAATGCCTGCGATGCCTGCACCAGTAATGATGCCAGCACCTAGGGAAGCAGACTACCTGCCTCCTAAGACAGAACTACCAGAACCAGAAGTGGTAACGCAAGCAAAATTAGATGATGAGAAGCGTAAGAAGATGCAACGATTAGCTTCTACGGATACCAGAGAAAACACAATTATGAACGAAGGAGGTGGTCTAGGGGTAGGTGCTGTAGACGAAGAGGACTTAAACCAACCGAGTTTGTTTTATAAAAAGAAAGTGGTTGGAACTAAATCTAATACAGGTTTGTTATCGGCTTGAAAAAAACAACTCATAGTACGGTTAGGTTAGCAGGAGTTGAAGATACTAGCGAATTAGTGGAATTAACTAATGCGATTAATGAGGAGAGTGCATACGGGCTTTCGTATAACAAAGAAAATGCTTTCAAATATCTCTACAATAGTATCTGGTACGAAGGATTTGATATTATAGTTGCTGAGAAGGATGATGAAATAATAGGATATGTAATTGTTGGCACGAGTTTAGAATACCATGATAAACCATTTTGTTATATAGGAAAGTTTTTTGTATTTTTATCTGGGAGAAGAACAGACGCTAGCAGGAAGTTAATAACTTACGCACTAAAGTGGGCTAAAGAGCAGGATTGCACCCATATATTTGTTACGGCTACTGCTGGGCTTGCTGAGAAAGAGCAACAATTATTTATTAATTTAATGAAGAAGTCTGGGTTGGTAGAATGTGGCCCTGTTTTATCACTTAAGATGGAGTAAAATTATGAGTAAGTTTAGTCGTATCTTTGGAGGAGGGCGATCTTCCCCGCCACCGATTGATTATGCTGCAATACAGAGAAGGCAGGACGCAGAGCGTAAACGCTTACAAGATATTAGGGATGAGGAATTTCGTGTATCTGGTATTAAAGATTATATAGACTATATGTATGATAACCCAGAGAATGTTAGCAGGCGATCTGCTACAGGTTCTTTTTATACGGCTATTAGTGAGGGTAAAGTGCCAAGTGAAGCACTTTCTGGTTATGAAACAGATAAAAGCATTGGTGTTCAGGATGTTAAAGACAATACGGATAAATACTTCACTAACAGACCAGCCGTAGCATCCATCAAAAAAGGACGCATCAAGTTAGGGAAGAGGGCTGTTGCAAGGCCAGAAGGCGTTTTGGGTGGTGGTGAAACAGAGAAGAAAACTTTGTTAGGAGCGTAACATGGCATATAGTTACTCCGTTAAAGATATTATTAGGCGGTATGAAGTTTTAAAGGGAGATCGGATGCTATGGGAGCCATTCTTTCGTGATGTAAGAGATTACATAAGACCACGTAAACAAGGCGTAGACAGTTCTACCCATGTTAGTGCTGAACGTCATACCAATAAACTATTCGATTCTTCCGCACCAGAGGCTAGTCGTTTGATGGCTATGTCTATGCAGAATGCCCTTGTTCCACAATCTGTAGTATGGTTTGGATTAGGTATCCCTTCTGGACATCCCCTCTCACAACTAAATAGAGAACCTACCGTTAAGCGATGGTTCCATGATGTAACTCAAAAAATGTTTTTCAGTATGCACGAAAGTAATTTCTACACTGCTATTGGAGAAGCATTTTTAGACTTCACATCTTTCGGGACAATTAATCTATTACTAGAAGAAAATGATTCTTATAACGAAAATTTTGGTGGATTAGTTTTCACTTCCATACCTACTGGACAGTTTGTTTTCGCTGAAGATAAGAGAGGACAACCTGATACGGTATTTTGGGAATACACATTTACAGCACGTCAAGCCAAGCAGATGTTTGGAATGCGTAAACTACCCGACAAGGTAAAAAAGTCTTGCAAAGACAAGCCAGATGAAAAGTTTACATTTGTACGTGTGTTAATGCCTAGGGCTGATTACAAGTCTGGTTCACAAGACGCTCTTCAAAAGCGTTTTGCATCCCTCGATATTCATTTAGATTCAAGAACATTAGTTAGAGAAAGTGGCTTTGATGAACTTCCATATGTTATTGGAAGGTTTGAAAAATCGTCAGGCGAACTATGGGGTAGAAGTCCTGCCGATATAGCGATGCCTGATATTAAAACCTTGAATAAGATTAGGGAGTTAGAGTTGAAAGGACTAGCAACGGCAGTTCATCCACCTTTGATTGCTCCAGATCAGGGTATTATCGGTACGTTCCGTATGACTCCATCAGCCATTAACTATTCCAGAGAACCCGAAAGATTTAAATTCTTGCGATTTGAAGGTAGATTTGATTTATCATCCCTTAAAGCTGACGAACTAAAAAAATCTATTCGGGGCATATTCCTAGCAGACCAGTTGGTATTACCAGAAAAACTCAACATGACTGCTGAAGAGGTAGCTACCGTTAGGGAGCAAATACAGAAGCTACTTGGCCCGACTGTAGCACGATTTGAAAGTGAAGTTTTAACACCATTGATACTACGTAGTTTTGGGTTAATGAGTAGGGCAGGTATTTTACCACCAGCCCCACCTGCATTACAAGAACTAGATGAAATAGAGGTATCTTATGTTGGACAACTGGCGAAGAACCAAAAAATACAAGACGTTACAAGTATCCAAAGATGGCTTGGCGTTGCTGCCAATATGGCATCGTTTTCGCCTGACGTACTTGACCTTATTGATATGGATGAAGCCTTACAAATTATTGGTGAACGAATGGCTGTTCCGAATGAGATTATGCGTTCTCAAGAAGAAATAGCACAGTTAAGACAACAACGACAACAACAAATGCAGATGCAAGAACAACTTGCACAGGCATCACAGGTAGCTGAAGGTGCAGGAAAAGCTGCCCCAATGGTTAAAGCACTAGGAGGTGCGGATGCGTTCCCAGTACAATGAAGAACTGGATGAAATTAGAGATGCAATAGTAAAAACATTTTCTGGAGTCTATGGTGAAAGAGTATTAAAGTTTTTAGACGATATGTACTCTAACCAGATTTCAGCAGTACCGAATGATCCTTATTCTACCTATTACCATGAAGGTGGAAGGGGGTTGGTTTTAGGAATAAAGTCGCAAATCAAAGCGTTTAAAGAAGTTAAACAACAAGCAAAAAATTATAGTGAGTGATTGGAATTTTGATTGTGATAAATGTGGGGCGTGTTGTAAAGCCATTGGTTGTCCTGATTTAACAGAAGATAATATGTGTTCTATTTATGATAAGCGACCCTTTCTATGCGATACTAAAAAGATGTTTGACGCAGTACACAGTAAGACTATGATAAAGCAAGAGTATTTTGATAAGGCTAAAATTGCCTGTAACCAATTAAAGGAGTTGTTATGACTGAAGAGACCGTGACAAGCGATAATCTCATCACAGAAGAACCAGTAACACCAGAAGATAATTCTTGGCAAGCACGTTATTTACCTGATGATCTTAAGGAAAATGCTACCCTACAGAAGTTTAAGGATGTGGGTGGACTAAGTAGTTCCTATCTTTCTATGCAGGAGATGTTGGGTTCTAGGGTGAAAGTGCCAACGGAGGAATCTACTGATGAAGAACGTAGCGATTTTTATACTAAGTTAGGTCGTCCAGAAGCTCCAGATAAGTACGAGTTACAGATTGATGAACGATTTTCTCAGAATCCACAAGACCTGCAAAAGATACAGGAGTTCAGAGAAAAAGCATTTGAGCAAGGTTTTTCCAATACGCAAGCACAAAAAGCAGTTGACTTTTATACCGATATGATAAACGGTGCGATGATTGACCAAGATGCTATTCTGGGACAGTCCCGTGTAAATGCTGAAACTGCCCTTAAGAAAGAATGGGGGGTAACGCAGTACGACAAAAACCTTGCATTGTCAAGACGTGCCTTTAATCGTTTCGCAGACGATGATTTGAAAAAGTTTGTAGACGAGAATGGTATCTCTAACAATGTTGCTATGATTAAGTTTTTACATAAGATTGGTACAGCGTTTAATGAGCCAGAGATGGCAGGCATGGGAAAAGACTCTGGTTCTGTAGATGCTGACTCAGCTAGAATTGAAATAGATGCTATGATGAAAGATCCAAAGCATAAATATAATAAAGCATTATTCGACCCTAAAGACGTAAAGCATGAGGAAGCAATTGCCTATAGGGATAACCTCTACGATGTGGTATATAGAGGCGAGGAATAATGGGTATAGAAAATATAATTTGCTCTGATTGTGGCAATTTTACCTATAAAGACAGACGTGTCGATGAAGAAAAGGGTAAAACCACGCCAGAGAAATATGGGTTCTGTGAGGCTTTCCAGACCAAAACTTCGGCAGACACATTTTATGGATTGTGTCCTTCCGCAGTTAGGATTCCTGTAGAGGTTTACACACCCAAACTTGTGAAGAAATTAGCCCGCAAACGGACAACTAAGCCTTCACGCAAATAAGAGCCTGCATGGTGCAGACAACTCTTCCTTGTTATCTCTTTTTTAAAGAGGTGTATTATGAGTACTGAAGTCAATAAAGCATTTGCCCAGAAGTTTAGGGATACTTTTTTGCACTTGGTACAGCAAAAGGGGTCACGTTTACGTGATTATGTGCGTGTTAACACGGATATATCGGGTAAGTACGACCATTTTGACAGAATCGGGAGTACATCGGCTCGAAAAATTACGAGTCGACATTCCGATACTCCATTGATTTCTACCCCACACTCACGTAGACGTGTGAGCATGGATGACTACAACTGGGCTGATTTAATCGACAAAGCCGATAAAGTCCGAATGTTAGCTGACCCTGCTTCCGAATATATGAAGGCAGGGGTATGGGCGATGGGAAGGCAGATGGATGATATAATCATCGCTGCTATGTCTGGTAACGCTGTTAGTATTGATGAGGATGACGCATCATCTAACGTAGCTTTACCTGCTGCTCAAAAAGTTGCTGTATCAGGTACAACGGATATGAACATTACGAAGCTAATGGAAGCTAAGAAAATCTTGGATGCTTCTGATGTTGATCCTGATTTACCACGCCATATTGTTATGAAGAGCAATCAATTTTATGATCTCCTAGGGGATAATCAAATTCAAAGCTCAGATTACAATACGGTAAAAGCTCTCGTTGCAGGGGATATTGATACTTTTATGGGTTTCAAATTCCACCGTTCCGAGCGTTTAGCAGTAGATTCAAGTAGTGATACGCTATGTTTAGCATGGATTCCTGAAGGAATCGGTCTGAGCATGGGAATGGATGTTAAGACAGAAATTTCTGAACGTCCAGATAAAAACTATAGTACACAGGTCTATGCCCAGATGTGTCTAGGTGCGGTTCGCATCGAAGATGAGAAGGTCGTAGAGATTGCCTGTACTGATTCCTAACGGAGGTGTAATATGGCTGATTATAAAAGTACAGAATACACCAACGCTACGGCAGGTACAGGTGTCAAAAACGCACCTACTTCTTGGAGTGGAGTAACTTATCGGTATGCACAATTTACTGGTCAGGCACTTACTTCTTCAGATATGGTGTCGATTATGACCATACCAGCAGGTGTACGCATTTTACCGCAGTCGTTTGTGATTATTAGTGATTTAGAATCATCAGCTACGGTAGATATTGGTTATGCAGCACATACAACCCAGAGTACGGGTGCAGCAGTAGCAGTTGATGACGATGCTTTTTGCACCGTGATTGCTGCTGATTCTGCACGTACTGTTACACATTTCCACGAAAGCACAACGCATGATACTGGTTATGTGACAACGGGTGAAATGGTTCTGACTCTCTCTTTGGGAGCAGGAACATCGGTTTCAGGTGATACATTTGATTTTCATATAATGTACGCTGACCCGAACTAACTGTTTGGTGGTGGCTCTTGGGCTACGGGAGTCACCGCCTTACTTTTTAAGGAATAATAATGGCATCTAAAGTTGATCTAGCAAACGAAGCCCTTTTGATGTTAGGGGCAAACTCTATTACAAGTTTCACGGATAATGATTCCAATGCGGTATTAGTGAATCGTTTTTTTGATGGAGAAAGAGATGCAGTGCTAAGAGGACATCGTTGGAATTGTGCTATTACCACAGCCAACCTAGCGTCTTTAGCGACTACTCCGATCATTGACTGGGAGTATAAGTTCACATTACCAACCGACCCCTATTGTTTACGGGTACTAGATGTAAGGACAGTAACAGGTGATATTAAATTGGATCATGCAGTGCAAGGTAGGGAGCTATTCACAGAAGAGTCCACAGTCGACATAACCTATATTCAGAGATTAGAGGACACTACGCTGTTTGACGCTCTACTCTACCAAGCACTTGTTTTTCGTATGGCATGGAAACTTGCATATCCCATTACACGTTCTCATCCAGTTATGTCGCAGATGGGTTCTATGTTTGAATCGGTGGTAAGAGAAGCGAGAACGATTGACTCACAAGAAGGAACGCCAGAAGAAATTGCAACGGACGCACTTACAGACCTACGATTCCGATAAATGGCAAAAGTATTTCCAATACAGACTAACTTTACCGCAGGCCAGTTATCACCACGTTTGCATGGTAGAGTTGATATAAATAAATACAACAATGGGCTTAAGACACAAAAGAACGCTTATAGTCTACCGCATGGCGGTGTTGTGCGTAGAGGAGGGTTTCGTTATGTTGCAGGCGTTAAAGGTGTAGCTAGTGGTTCTGAATTGGTAGCCAACGGTACATTTGCATCTAACATTACAGGGTGGACAAATAAAAGTGTAGGCTCTGGTAGTTCAATAGCCCATGCCACTAATTTAATGAACATTGTGTCAGTGGATGGAAGTAACTATGGCTGGGCTGAAGATGAAATTGTTACCGTAGTTGGCAAACAATATGTAATGAGTTTTACGATTGGCACAGGAGCTATTAATGTTCAAATTGGTACAACGACAGGTGGAGTAGACGTTTTAGCCTCTACATCGTATGCTGTCGCAACCCATACTATAGAGTTTACTGCATTGAGTACGGCTACATTTATTGGTTTTAAACACACGACAGGTGCAACCCATACGCTAGATACAGTTACGGTAAAATTAGCAACACAAGATGCTAAAGTAAGATTAGTGCGATTTGAGTTTAGTGTTACCCAAGCCTACATCTTAGAGTTTGGTAACTTATACATCAGATTTTATAAAGATAATGGACAAATCATGTCTGGTGGTTCGCCTGTTGAGGTCACAACTACATTTACAGAAGCAGAATTGCCTGATATGTATTTTGCCCAATCTGCTGATACCCTGTATATTGCCCATTCTAACCACGCTCCCAGTAAACTAACAAGATCTAGTCACACATCGTGGACTCTTGCCAATTTAACATTTGCGACAGCACCATCTAATTTTGCAAGTGGTACAGGGGAAAACCCCCGTTGTGTTACCTTTTTTGAGGAACGGTTGTATTGGGCAGGCACAGATAACCAACCACAAACAATTTGGGCTAGTAAATCTGGTGATTTTTTAAACATGGATCAGGGTACTGGTCTTGATGATGAATCCGTTGAATTTACATTAGCTACTGATGATGTGAATGTTATTCGATGGATGAAAGCATCGGATGTTCTTTTAATCGGTACGGTAGGTGGGGAATTTAAACTTCATGGTAATGGTAATCCAGTAACTCCTTCCAACGTAAGAGTTGTCCAAGAAACTAAATATGGTTCTAGTGGTGTGACACCAGTAACATCTGGTAGGGCGGTACTATTTAACCAACGAGCTACTAAAAAATTACGTCAAATGATCTTTGATTTGAACGTGGAAGGTTTTGTTGCACCAGATTTAACAATATTAGCAGAGGATATTACTGGCGATGGTATAACCGCTATGGCTTACCAACAAGAACCTGATTCAATTATCTGGGCAGTACGTGCTGACGGTACTCTGATTGGTCTTACTTACCAAAGAGATCAACAAGTAGTGGCTTGGCATCAACACCCAGTTGGCGGTACAGGTACAGAGGTTGAAAGTGTTGCTGTTATTCCTTCGGCTGATGGGCTAGCAGATGAATTATGGATAAGTGTTAAACGCACCGTTAACGGATCTACGGTACGATATGTTGAATACTTAGATCCTACTATTTTTGTAGATTCTGGTTTAAAATATTCTGGTGTATCAGCTACTTCTTTTTCTGGATTAATACATTTAGAAGGACAATCAGTGCAGATTGTTGGTGATGATGCAGTCTACCCTAACCAAACGGTATCCAGTGGGTCAGTATCTCTTTCAGAGGGTGTGACAACGGCTTATATAGGTTTACCTTATACTACAGAAATTGTAACTTTACCGCCAGAAGTACCGCAGCAAGATGGGGCTTCATTTGGTAAGAAGAAGTCTTGGAGTCGAATTATACTTAATTTATATCAAACTTTAGGTATTTCTGTGAATGGTAATCAGTTACTACTAAGGTCAGGTGGCGATCCAATGGATTCCCCACCCCCTACATTTACAGGACAACATGATGTTACTAATTTAGGGTGGAAAGAAGTTGATTCCTCTCTAACTATTAAACAGGAGCAACCGCTTGGGATGACGTTAATATCCTTAACAGGCGAACTTAATGTATCCGACTGAACCACCATTAAAACAATGTGGTAGAATACAAATCGTTCCTTATCATCTCGACCACTTCAAAGAATTAGTGGTCAGACCGCATGAAGGAGTGATGAAAGAGGCTATTAAGTTATCGGATACTCAATGGGCTAAAGCAATAGGTAGAGAAGCAGTAGAAGCATATACGTGTTATTTTGAGGGTGAGATACTATTAATTGGGGGTATTAACATATTATGGGAGAATGTTGGAGAAGTTTGGGTTATAGGTTCTCCTGCAATCCCATCTTTGAGATTTTCATATATAAAGATTTGTAAGTTCTACTTGAAGTACGCACGTGAAAAGTATAAGTTAAAACGGGTACAAGCCCAAGTTGTAAAGGATTACGAGATGTTACACCGATTTGTTAAATATTTAGGATTCACTTATGAAGGTACTCTACACAACTATTGTGGCGGTACTATAGATAACTGTATGTACGCTATTTGGGAGAAGTAGATGGAGCCAACAACAGCAGCAGCAATAGCAGGTGGAGGTCAACTTCTAAAGGGTGTAAGTGGCTATAAAGCAGGTCAGGCGTCCTCTGAGGCTGCTATGGCTACAGCCATGTATAACGCCCAGATTTCAAAACTTAACGCCCAGATGGAAGCGGATCGTGGTCGTGTTGTCAGGGCTATTACTGAGCGTAATGCTGAAGATATAGGTGAGAAATCGGTCTATAATGCTTATTTAATTGATCGTCAAGCCACAGAACAAGAGAGCGAAAATGAATTTAACTTACTGGTTGCTGAAAGACAATACGATATTTTTACATCAGAAAAGAGAGCAAAATGGGGTAATTCTGGAGTTACGATGGCAGGAAGTCCAACCAATATTGCAATAGCTGATGCTTATGCAGCAGCTATAAATTTAGCTAACATAGAACAACGTGGTTTACAAGCTGTTTCCAGATTAAAACAAGCTGCTAAAATGACGACTTACGAAGGTAAGGTTGAGTATAACAACATGATGCAACAAGCATTTGTTGGGCAGTATAACTCTGATGTTCAACGAGCTAGTATTATCAATCAAGGTAATATGGATTACTACGAAGGGGCTTCCAAAGCCTACCAAGCACAACAACAAGCGACT
>Ga0208790_1001183_pt1 | contig 11664 bp, 5 predicted proteins | sample 10_taG_FD_184083 | JGI IMG/M metagenome (GOLD analysis project Ga0208790, IMG submission 184083) | Marine viral communities from the Subarctic Pacific Ocean - 10_ETSP_OMZ_AT15264 metaG (SPAdes) (version 2) | ecosystem: Environmental > Aquatic > Marine > Oceanic | place: Pacific Ocean | collected... | reverse complement strand
CCATGTCGTAGCGATCTTCGTCCATGGCCTGAATACGCTTGTTGTAGTAGTACTCTTCGGGGCTCTTGCCGGTGCCAGCAGCCAAGTTCCGAGCCTTGGCATTGTGTATCATCGCATTCAGCTTAGCGTCATCTTCAGACATCCCCGTATCCATAGCCTCTTGCTGCAAGCGAGCGGCACCTCTGGTGAACGTATGCCTGTTCATGGCCACGCCAGCAGCACGATCCAACTGGGACATCAGCTGTCGCTCTATTTCCATTGGCAAGTCTTGGTCAAACAGCCCAGATGAAAGAATAGCACGATCATTAGCTGACTTATGTAGGTTGTCAACGGTCCACTTCTTGCCATGCTTGTCGGTAAAGAGCACGTCGGAGCCGCTCTTCTTGCCTACCACAGATTCTACAATCTGGCGAACTCCCGAACGAAGATTGGCCGTACCCCCGGCTTGTACGGCCATTGCCTCCATGTAATGTCTGGGGTCGGTCACTCCAGCAATGAAGTTCATAAAGAGATTACTATGTAGGTTCCGCATATGGTAGCCGGGCGACAACAGTGCATACGACTTCCACATAGACTGCACTGACTGCACCTTACGCGTAAGTCTATGGAGGGCATTACTGTCATCGTATAGACTACGAGACATGGTAAGGTCATCCGCGAACGTCTTTGGAATCCAAAACAACTGCGAGCTGTGGTCGCCGGTCTTTTGAAAAGCGTCTATGACCTTGTCAAACTCTTCACTTGTTTGACCTAATGGGATCTCTCTTAGGGAGCCCGGGTCGTACAGTACGTACCCAGTGTCTACCCATTTCTTGCGATACTCAGGATCTCTAAGCATCGTAACATCGTCAGTAACCTTACCACTGCTGCGTGCTGCCACGTCAGCATTAACCGCCATAGGTCGAGCTATCTCTGGATTGGTAAGCCAAGCCTCAAGCATCCTCTTTGTGTTTATTTTTGCATTAGCCTGTAATGAGTACTTAAAGGTAGACTTGCCTATATCCATTTCGTATGGTATGGCCGCCGCCGCCGCCTCGGCGGGATCCTTATATTGCCGCAATGCCTCCACCCCACGAGCTTGTTCGTCTGGAGTAAGGCGAACATTTGCTGTTTCCAGATACTTCCTCATTGCATCATTATCGGCCAGAACTTGCTTGGACCACTTTAAGCTTCTTCCGGAGGTAGGAACGACCAAGGGAGAAAAAGCTTCCCTAATCTCAGTGTTGTCAATTAAGCCTACCTCTTTCATCCCCAGCCTAATTTTTTCATGCGCGTCTTTAAAGTCCCGCGCCCTTTCCAGTGCTTCTTTTATTATGCTTTCGTCCAGCACGCCATCAGGGGCAATCTCTCTATAGTATGTCCTTAGATGGTTCTCCAGCCGCTTCATGTCTTGGTCCATGAACAACTGGAAGAAGATGCTTTGCTCGTTAGGTAGGCCTTTGTATATTTTGCTAACGGCATCCATTGCCGACATGTGCCCTTTTTCTCGGTTTGAGACCATCTCTCGGTGGCGTCTTATAAACTCATCGCCCTTTGCTCGAACCCGGCCAGCACCAGCAATGTCGCCCTCGGCTAACTTGTCTCTGGCTATTCGTTCTACGTCTTGTATCTTTTCAAAGTTGGGAAGGAACAGCTCACCGAAGGTCTGTGCTCCCGGCACCCCCATCTGTGCAACTTTATCCGTTAAGACCGCTGATCCGCCAGCTCTCTTGCCAGCCCCCAGCAGCTCGGCACCAATCCCAAGTGTTGGATTGGCGGCTATCTGTGCAGCCCTGCGGGCCTTAGAGATGCCCACGGCACCGGCCGCCGTCGTCTTCATGGCTGTGCCAGACCCAAGTGTTAGCAGGTTAACAGGAGAAAAAACAAGGTCGGCTAAGAAGCCAACCCACGGCAGGGACCAGTGAGTACCATCCTCAGTATCAAACCATCCCGCGTCTCTCATCCAATCGCCATGAGAGTACATAGACTCTTCTGCGGTATAGCCCGGAAGACCACCCTTAAAGACCTCAGCTGCCCTATTAATGGCCTTACTCCAGTTGCCGGAGTCGTTGACCATCTCATCTATAAAGACAGCAGGAGCTGCTACGTCGGCGTTCAGAGTATCAAAAACACCGTTAAGCATACTCCACCCGCCCTCCTCTTCCTCAAGCTCCTCCAAGAACATATCCTTCCCTACGTCTGGAAGGGCATTGAAGCCACGAGTAACTTCAGTCTGTGCTCCGCGAGCTGCACGAGATACGCGAGGAGAAACGGGATCAGTACCAAAGTTAAACCCCGGATCTTGTCGCTCCTGTTGTGAAGGGAGTCGAATATCAGGCGTCTCTACATCAGGAAGAAAGTTAAAGAGGTCATCGGTATTCTGATCTTCCGCGCTGCCGGGATCCAGCTTGCCACTAAAGTCTTCGTATAAGTAGTCGCTCAAAGCCATGTCAATTACCACCTTGTGTAGCATCTACAGGTCTATTACGCATGCCACCTCTGCCACCACCGCCAAAGCCCCTGCTCCCACCACCGCCGCCGCCCGCCATACTCACGCTACTAAAATCGCGCTGGGTAATATGCCTATCCCATATACTGCCCTGTTGAACGCCGGGCATCATTGATTCAACGGGCTCGGAGGGTTCGGATAGAGAAGTGCCAGTGCCGGGAGGTGCGCCCTCAGTGGGCGTCGGCATGCCAGCAAGGGGACCACCGGGGCCAGATCGGGCAGCTTGGTCAAGGCCTCTTTCTTTCATAATTGCTCCTTTAAGCCACTCCCAATCAGACCCCCTTGGAACAAGATTTGGGTAATTCTTGACTGCCCTCTTAACTCTATCAATCAAGGTTTCAATGTTTGTTTCTCCCAGAGAATCGCCCAATATGTTTTGCGCTATATTGGAAAGCTGACGCCTTTTATTAAGCATTGTTTCGTTGGTTTTGTACTTATTTTTTTCGTTTAAGGCAAATTTAGAAGCTTCTTCTAAGGTCTTACCAGCAGCTTGTGCTTGATTAAATGCCATCTCATGAATGTTATTGGCCGAGTTAGATAATTCAGAAGTCTCTATACCATCAGCAATGCGACGTAACTGTGCTTGGGTTTTACCTCCCCCCATGCCAAACGCTATCTGCCGAATCATCTGTGGAGTATAGTTTGGGAGGTCATTTAAAACTCTGTTAAGGGTGACTTCCTCGCCATACTCTATTGTATGTTGCTGTAAAGAAGTAGCAAGTTCAGAGTTTCCATTATACTTGTCTATCATCGAGACATACCTACTTAACAATGGTAGGTTAGTAGGACTTGCGCCACCGTTTGAAAACACGTCATAGTAAGCCTTAGTGGCACCTGCTAAGCCTTTCTCGTCTGTTATAGCGCCATTATTTATCTGACTTTCCACATCGGCATCGCCCCGAGCCTGTTCCAACTGGAACTGACTAAGTTCTCCGCGACTTTTACTTGCATCCGTTTGGGCTTTACTTGCATCCGTTTGGGCCTTTAAACTTTCTTCCTCGTACCCACGGACTCTTATTTTCCGTTTAGCTCGTGTAATTAGCTGATTTTTTATACCCCTGAACTGATTCTGCAAGTCTGGAGACAAGGCATCATACCAAGCATTAACTGCTTCAGGAGACTCATTCGCGGCACCTTGCCCGTCTAACTTGGCATTATTATATACATCTTTTGCATCCTCCCTCGCCCGCGTTTTCTCGAGTAGGCGATCTTCGCGCCCCTCCTTGCGCTTAGTCTCCTCGTCCTGACGCTTTTCTTGCCGCTTAGTTTCAATCCGCCCCTGCTGCTGCTGCATCCCATGAACAAAGCTTGGGCCAGCCGCGCCAAAGAATCCCTTTCCAAATGCTCTCAGTGACATAGTATATCCTATTCGTACGGTACGAAGTGTTTAATCGGAACCATCTTTTTTTACTCAACCACCAAACATTTTATCAAATAATGCCGCACCCGCGCCGCCCATAAATTGCCCCCCAACTACGCCAGCAAATCCCCCGATAGTTTCTCCAAGGCTGGGCTCTTGTTGAGCTATGCCAAAGGTAGTCCCCCCATGTATAAGAGAAAGAACTTCTTGGCGAAGAACTGGGTCCATACTTCCAAGCCAATCCGTGGGGGGCAGCATCATGCTCTCTCCATCAAAAATAGATTGTGCATGTTCAGCAGCTTTGTCTGGAGTGATATCATATCTATCTTCAAGTATTTGTGCAATCTTAGCGGGATCCTCAAGGGCAGATGTGTCTGGTTGTTCATAACCTTCCCACAGGGTGCCATCCATTCGGAAGTTGTCTCTCATTTGGGCTATGGCGGTCACTGAAGGTTTCTGACCGTGGGCTCCAGTAGCGATATCTTTAAGTGGTTGCCAATTACTGTCGTCCGTGCCTACGCCAGATTCGATAAGCATTGACGCTACGGCCTTTGTTACCCCAAACTTCTCTACGGCGTACTGTATTTGACCCGTGCCCTCGTCCATTCTTTGAATTGCATAAAATGTTTCATGGGCGGTATCTGGATTCGCCAGAATGAAGTCTCTCAACCCTTTCTGCTCAGCCGTGGTGTTCGCACCCGCCAGCCTACTGCCGGGTGTTTTATAGGCGGCAATCAGCGATAAGACATTGGAATCAATTTGATCACTCAACTCCTGAGTAAGCCCGCGCTGCCCAACCTTCGGAACTGCGACTATCGAAGAAAGGCTAGACAGATTAACCTCATGTCCAACATTCTCCATGATCCCATCCCAATACCGATTCTCTCTGTCGGTCATTTCTTTTTGGGCAGCTTTTGTCTGCTCCCACTGATCCTGAGTCAGTCCCATCTCAATGGCCGCAGCACGCGACTTCTGGCCCCACCGTTCCTCAAACATATTATTGGCCTGCATAAACTCACTCGAACTCAAGCCACTATATCCAGCCGCTTGTGCGCTCGCCTCCTCATGCGACTCGCCCCTGCTCAGAGCCCTTTCATATATAGACCTAGCCTGAGCCCAATCCTCTTGCTCTAACCCATAGATACCGGCTACGTCCTGCGTAGTCATTTGCCACTCGCGGTCAGCTGTCTCCTCAACTTGCTCGAACTGGTCACGAGATAAGCCTATTTCCTTGGCAAATTGATTTACCTGAACTGCCCGATCCATGTTGGCCTGAACAACTCTCGTAGACAGCTCTCTGGCTTCCATAGTGGGAGCGCCGTCAATCATGGCGTCCTGACCACTGAGTATGCTCATGATCTGTTCGTCAGTAGCCTGCTGCCCCGTCATGGACTGAATGCCCTCAGACACTCGATTATACTCATCCGTACCGCGCCATGCCATGGGATTAATGTCTCTCATATTGCTAACGTCAACACCGAAGTCATCGGCGCTAACAGGAGAAGGAGTTCCCGTATCTCCCGTAATGCTCGCCCATGTTTGGCCAATGTTGGCTGTAAGCTCGCGCTCGGTATTTGCCATCTGGCGATTAAATTGTGCTATCTGAGTAGCTACTTGCTGGGAGTCTAAGCCCTCTCGCACGTCACCTGTTTCCGGGTCTATCATATCCCCAAAGAACGCAGCATTGAACTGTCGAGTGCTTTCAGTAAATTGCTCGTCTTGCAAATCGTGCGCTTTTCCAGCAAGAGTTTGTATTCTACCGAATGGGTAATTAGGGTCATTTACATAACCCAACTGATCGGCAAATAGTGCTGACGTTTGGTTGGTAAGCTCACCGCGCTCAATGAAGTCTTGAAGAGTCTGCTGGCGCTTGCCATCAATGGTTACCTTGCCAGTGGCCAGCTCGCTCTGTAAGCGCCTGTCTGCCTGTGCCTCAGATGCCGCAAGTGTGCTACGGCCACCAACCTCATCCCCCTGCATGATCCTCGTCATCTCGCTCGCTGACGGAGAACGCCCGTACTTCTGGTTGAAGCCCTCACTGATGCGAGCAGATGCATCCATGAATGTTTCACGATTTACTGCCAGTGACCCATCGGGGTTTAGAATTGCATCGGCCCCAAAGTCACCGATCTGGCTTAGGTTTATAGAGTCCTCACCGCCAAACAGCTCAGCACGCTCCAGACTCAACTGGCCCCTGCTGATCTCTCCTTCTAATCCAAACCTATCTCTGTCCAACCTCTGTGCTTCAGTACGTGCATCTATTGTCTCAGCTAATTGCCCCCTACTGATCTCTTCCTCTAAGCCAAACTGGTCCCTGTCTAATCGTTGTGCTTCAGTGCGAGCATCTACCGTCTCGGCTAATTGCCCTCTACTAATTTCTCCCTCTAACCCAAACCTGTCCCTATCAAGTGCCCTGTCTGCGGCAGTATCTCTGGCTCCTAGCGTACCACCCAGTGCCTGTATTTGCATGGGGCTCATGCCGCTAATATCTTGGCCATATAGTTCTGTCTGGGAAAGGCCAAACCTGTCCCTGTCTAGTCGCTGTCGCTCGGCACGTTCAGTTGCCGTCTCAGCCAGCTGTCCTCGGCCTAACTCCGCACCTAATGTCTCACGACCCCCAACGGATTCGCCTCGTAGGATCGCCGCCTTTTCACCGGGTGTTGCGTCCCTACCAAATCTATTCCTAAAATTCTCTTCTACCTGAGACACGGCATTCTGCATTACGTCTATGCTTATGCCCGGCAAGACATTGCCATCGTTGTCTAATATAGCTGAGACGCCTAAGGCAGTAAGGTCGCCCATTCCAACGCCTTCAGTTCCACCATAGACCTCAGCCTCACGTAGGGCAGAGTCACGCTCCGACAGTCCCAGTTGACCGCGCTGTATTTCGCCGGAAAGAGTCTCTCCCTTGTCACCTCGGCCATACACCTCAGCTTCTCTTAGTGCCCTGTCATCAAGCCCCCCGGCAAACCCAGCCGCCTGACCCAATGCATTCAGGTTAAGCTCCTCTGCACCCAATGCGGCCGCCTCACGCGATTCCTGCAATCCAGTTAGCAACTCAATGTTCGTTCGCTGCTCATCGCGCACCGCCCTGTCAACTTCTACGTCAACCCCCGTCAGTGCATTAGACCTTTCGGCCTCCAGCTCTTCGAAGCGGCGCTGTGCTGCACCGCTAAGCTTATCGGGAGATGTGGCAAATATACGACTCAGCTTGTGAATGGCTTGATCATACTGGCTATTAATAGCCTCCTTCCGCCCAGCCCTTTCCCTGTCGGCGCTAATTGTTATATCGTTTAGCGTCTGTGCTATGCGCTGCTCTACGCCAGACATCACGTTGCGGCCGAATGTTTGGTGCGCATTGCCCTGACCGTATATGCTCGCACCACCAGCAGCGGTAAACGGATCCAGCATGCGGCGTCGGGCCTCAAGCTGGATTTCAGCATTGGCCTGTTCGACGTCCGTCAGCCTGTTTATTGCCGACGTCGAACGATCCTGAAGCCTACGCTGCTGATCTGCGGGTAAGCCTATTAGGTCTTGACCAGTTAGCTGTCCTCCACGATCTATCTTTTCCTCCACGCTGGCAACGCGGTCCATTGTGCCCGGAGGTTGAAACTCACCGGCTACATCTTGTGTTAGTGATGGAGCCGTCTGCTGAAGGCGACGTCGCTCAGTAAGAGCTGATATGCGCTGCCGCTCGCCTTCCTCAAATTGATCAAATTTCTGTAACAAAGCAGACTCCCTACGAGCGATCTCATGCTCCCTAGATTTAACTTGTATATTGCGTACGCGATCCGTCATCTCAGGAGGCAGTGATGCCAATGCTTCTTCGGAAACCTGACCACCAGAGAGTAGCGTATCAAGCGATTCCAATACTCCTTTATTCTTGGCGATCTCAGCATCTTCTTGCTGTGATTCTTCCGTCAAGGCCTTGCGCTTGTTGTCTATAAATCCGCTTAACGAGGTTCCACCTTCCTCGTCTTCATTTATAGACACGCTATTTGTAGGATCACCGACAGCATTACTTACTGCTTGAGTTCTATCCGCAGTGTACTTATCAAACGCAGCCTGTACACGAGACCATGCGTCATCTCCGCTTAGGTTTGCATCTTTAAACGCGAATAGAATGTGATCCTTCCACCCGCTCCTTATATTGCCGTTCCTTGCGTTGGAGAGTGCTTGATTGAGCCAGTGTCCGGCCTTTTGTATATTACTCCAACTGTCTGGGGGTAAGGCTATGCCAGAAATGGTGCCAGACCCTAAGTCCCCAACAAGCTCCCCTTGAAGTGCGCGTCGCTTGGCTTCATCAAAGTTTTGCCCAGCAGCGTCCGCCCTTAGCTTTATCTTATTGGTGACATTGCGAACAACAGCCTGAGTCTCATCATCGAGCCCCTCTAGATCCGCCTCATTAATTGTACCACTGGTACCAGAGGAGGCGACGATGGAAAGTGCCTTATCTAAGGACTCATTGCCCGTTGCAAAGGCATCGCTCTTTACTACGATGGCCCCACGATCAGAGGGGTTAGCAAGGATATCATCCATCGCGGCTCTGGCATTGGCCTTATCCTGATCGCTTGTATTTGGGTCTGATAGTACTTGGAACTGATCGTGTGCTTTAAAAAAGTCATCATAGCCACCCTGAGCAAAAGCGGTCTTTGCATCGTTAAGTGACTGCACTGTATCCGCATTTACCTCTATCCCTCCGCTGCCCCCTTCAACGGAGCGAGAAGACACGTAGGTGGCAAATGCATTCTGGCCTTCCTCTTTGAGAATCCTTTGGGCTTCTGCTTGATCAGAGGGACTTAGGCTTTCAACTAGCTCGGCCGATTTGAAAAACTCATCAAGGTTGACCCGCTCCTCCGGCGGCTTCGCCTGTTCGCGTTCCTCAACATGCTGTTGTTGGAGGGGGCTAAGTTTCGAAGCCTCAGCGAGTTTTAGCTGCTCCTCCAATGCCCGCTGTTGAAGTGGACTGCCGCCCTCACGCGCCTGCCTTGCGGCTTCTTGCAATGCCTGCTGTTGAAGTGGGCTGCCGTCGGCGGTCGCTTGGGCTTGAAGAGTAGCCCCACCGAAGCCGGTGAGATTACTAGTACCCCCCTGCTCTAGCATTGTCCGTATCTGAAGAGGGCTAATGCCGAGCTGCTTCGCCGCCGCATCTATATTTTGAGGAGTAGGCTCAGTCATAGGACTGCCGGTCGCGTGCATCATACGCTCAGGCCTACCATCAGGGTGAGTGCGAGCGGTTGTTCCGGCGCTGCCGGTAGCATGGAACTCGGGCTGGGTGCGAATAGCAGACTGGGAGGTTGTTCCGGGACTGCCACTTGCATGGAACTGTGGCTCAGCGGCAACGGTAGACTGGGAGGTTGTTCCGGGACTGCCGGTGGCATGGAAATTCTGATTGCCAAACCGCGCTACGCCACTTGCCGAGTCAGTGGCAGGACTGATGCCCCTACTGTCTAGTTGTGTCGTAGGAGTGTTAGATGTAGTAAAGGAGCTACCGCTACCAAGGCTACTCCATGCCCCTCCACCAACTGAGCCTGATGAACCACTACCACCTGTAGCATCTACTGGGGTAGCTCCGCTCGTCGCGGGGCTACCGGAAGCGTGAAACTTCCTTTTGTTCTTCCTCTTATCATCGCCTTGAGTGTATCTGTTCATTATTGCATCCTATGGTAGTGGCTCATCAAGTTCGTACGGTACGAATTACTCTTCTTCTGGAGTAATGGTTTCGCCCATCAGTTCAAGCATGCGATGACAAAAATCAATTTCAGCATGCAACTGCTGAGCCTTGCCGACAAACTCATCACGCTGCTTCGTGTATGCCACCACTCTGTTTTTCAATACTGTGGCATCCATGTTCTCCGAAGGAGCAACATCCTGAGACTGTTCTACTTCCTGTACTTCAGACATTATCATAATCTCCCGATTAAGTTATACTACTACGATAAGTGATTGGTGAAAAACTGCCGCACGGCATTTATTGCCGCCGACATACCTGCTACTACATATGGAACCACGTCCGGTGCAGTAAAAGCTTGAGGCATATAACCCATGTCGCTTATGACGGTATATGCGATTGCTCCTACTCCACCGACAGCAGCACCTTTGCCCGTCTTGGCAATCTCTGTTTTACCAACCCCAACTTTGATATGCTTCAATAATAGATCTTTCATAATAACCTCAGTGTTGTAGTGGACGCATTGCGAATGCAAGGACCGATCCTATGCAAACTTGCAATACGCCGATTGTTGCTTCATGCTCGAACACTGGTGCCCATCGGCCCCAGCCTCCAAAAACTTCTACGACTTGGTAACCAATAATCAGCATTGTCGCAGCCGTAGTCGCGTAAGCTGCTGCCGATTTCTCTTTACTCTTCTGGTGTTCCTTCTTGGTCAGTGTAACTATCTGACCTTTAGCTTTGCGTAAGTCTTCTTTTGTCCCACGCACCTCTACTGACCGCGCTCGTAAAGTGGCATCCACCGCATGGCGCATTCGCTTGCACTCGTCAAGCTGGTTCCAGACCTGTCGATACGCTTTTTTGGTATCGGCAAAAGTCCAGCCCGTGGGATCTGACGGTAGATTCTGCCAGTTGATACGGTTCACTTTTTATTACTCACCGTTGTAAGTACCACAACTCCAATCCCACATAGCGCAATTATCGCCAGCAGCGCAGTAAATCCGATCTCGCAGTGGTTCACGCAGATTCCAGTGCTGCTACCCGTGCTGTCAATTCTTGTATCGCCGCTGTCAGCAGAGGCACCAGCTTGGCTTGGTCAATGCCTTGATATTCGGGCACCGTCAATGTTTCATGCCATACCGTATCGGCGGCGTAAACGGGACTGTAAACAGCCTCTGCCGCTTCAACGGCGGGTATTTTCACATCACCAACACTTTTGCCTTCTGGTATTTCGTCACCATCGACATACAGCACCGCATCAACCGCTTCAACCGCCTCAGACACCAGTTTAGGTTCCTTGCCCGATGTCCACTGCGCCTCTGTTATGTCCTCTGCTATGACATTTCCAGCCGCATCAACGATAACATTGCTAAGAGTTTTAGTGCCATCTTTGGTACCAGTTACGGCCTCTGGTACTACTGCTGATGCTTCGTGCGCGATAAATCCATCTTTGGTTACATCGGGCGTTTCCTTAAAATTAAATCTGCGCGGTTGCAGTTGTGCAACGCGAGAGGTTGCGTCCGTCAAATCAATAACATTTTCTTTGAGTCGATAGTCCGAACTGGTATTAAAAGCGACATTAGAACCATCTGTCGAAATCGAACCTTTTTCTGTTCCCGCATACCGCAATGACGCTAAAGTACCCGTACCACTAAGGCGGTTTAGTTGCATACAAGTGTTGTTGTCCACAGTGACGGACGTGAACCCCGTGGACGATGTAATTTCCACACCCGCCACACCATTATTTGAAGCGGTTTTTCCAAGCAGCAATATCCCGCTTGAGAGAATCCGCATCTTCTCCGTTTCGGAATTATTTTGCATCGTCCAAAACGACATGTAGTCATCAAGGTTGGCTACAGTTCCATAGTTAGCATCGCGCCCCACAAGGATTTTTGAACCCTGCCCAATCGCATCACTCTCAACGGTTTCAAAACGCAAACTCACTGACGCATCGGTTGTGACAGTTGATTGTTTATTTTTGAGGACAAGGGCTACATGCTCACCTGTTGCTGAGTTGCTGGTGAGTCGGCCCATCCGAACCGTTTCCAGTCCTGTTGGATTGACTATGACAGGCAAATCTGCATCGTTCTTGATCGTCACATCGTTGGTCGATCCCTGCCCCGTGAGAATCAAACCCTCGACATC
>Ga0208790_1001180_pt1 | contig 11668 bp, 14 predicted proteins | sample 10_taG_FD_184083 | JGI IMG/M metagenome (GOLD analysis project Ga0208790, IMG submission 184083) | Marine viral communities from the Subarctic Pacific Ocean - 10_ETSP_OMZ_AT15264 metaG (SPAdes) (version 2) | ecosystem: Environmental > Aquatic > Marine > Oceanic | place: Pacific Ocean | collected... | reverse complement strand
CATCTGTCCAAAGTTGCCCCCAACCCGCAGTACTCTCATTAGGAATACGTACATTACGTCCTTTATTCCACCAATTAGAGAGAAAGTTATTCATAAGTTAAAACCTCTTGTTTATTTTAGATTATCCAAGTACAGTCCTTCTGCTGAGTCATACCTCATGTCCCCACAAACCACAAAGAGTAAACCTTTCAAAGGAATGTCTAATGACGAACTTACCGAGCTACAAAGTGGCTTCATAGACCTACGCAATCATGCAAACAAACATCTTGAAGCGATACTAAAAGAAGTGGAAGATCGCTTAAAACAAAACCTCGTCACCTGATTATGAACATCCTTACTGCATGTGCCACATACACCGGAGATTCCTCAACAGAGTCAGGTCTGCGAACGATGCGCTTTGAAATACCTGGAACAGGTAATCGACCAATGATCGTTCCCCTCTTCATCCTCCCTAGCTATGCAGCTGGCGATAGCTGTGCACCTGGCGCTTTCGAAGAGGGTGCCTCAATACTAATCAGTGGGCGCCTTTACCCCCATGAAGACCGGAAAATGTATGTAGTACCTACACAACCCCTACAGGTCGTCACTAAAGGAATAGCCCTAAATCATGTTGCCTTAGCAGGGGGAGTGGGCTTTATAGGAGAGCAACATCGAGAAGACGCTTTCAACTTTGGCTTAATGTGTCAAGCGCCTAAACAAAAAACTCTCGGTCATGACTGGCAAGACAGTCTGCCATTCCGAATTGAGAGTTGGGGTGATGATGCTGCACGCATGAAACGATTCCTCTTTGTAGGAAGACAAATCTCCCTAGGAGGTACCCTTAAATTTGAATGCTGGACAGGTAAGGATGGTACTAAACGAACAAATTACAAAATTCGAATCAAATCTGCTCAATATGCTTTCTTCGGTAAAAATCAAAAGAAAGAAGAATCAGCACCACCTATAGCACCTTCTGATGACAAAGAGGTCGCTGAATCTCCGCCCAAAGCTAAAAAACGGGACGATGGCATCCCTTTTTAAAAACGCTATCCTTTTAACAAACTCAAATTAACAAAGCAATGACCCCAGCTAAAACAACTAAAAACACCTCTTCTCTTGAAACACGTAGTTTCGACGACTTCGCAGTGTTCAATAGTTCAGATTACCGAGAGGGTATTCAAGGATTAAGCACACTGCAACCTCTTTATGACGAAAGAGATGACCTCGCTTATGTCGCTATCAGACAAACAGATCTCAAAGGATGTAAATGGAACGCCAAGGAGGCTGATTTTGAAGAAGATACAGTTCATTGGGATCGTGTACATATTTTTAGAGGAGGAGATAGAGAAGCAATGCACTGCTTTACTGCACCACGTTTACAAATTATTCATTCATCTGGAATATTAGTAATTGATAATTCCATTACAGATAGAAAGGGAAAAACTATGAATATAACTGTTGGTGACCTCAGTATGGACCCTATAAATGATGCTTTTTATGCCGAACAAAAATTAGCAGAGAAAGAAAAGAGACAATCAAAATATAGTACAAGAAGAAAATATTTAGTCAACATCCTTACCAAGGATAATGAATTAGCTCATGAAGTACCTATTGTTCTGACACTTAGTAGTTCAGCTAGCCGCAGTGTCAGTGAATCACTAACAAAATTCTATAATGAAATGGATAAGTGCATGAGCATTGCACAAAATCTAGGAGCTGCAGCAAAATTCACTAAAGAAACACATGCAATCTACGTTTTCTCTCCTCGTTTTGAAATTAAACGAGATAAAAATAATCTAACCAAACAAACTTATTGTTACACTGGCATCAATTCTGTATTAACTCCTAAATATAGTGATATGGAATCAGCGCAACAAGAAATGTTTAAACTATCTCTCCATAAAAAAGATTGGGAAGAAGCTTGGACTCAACAAAAAGATAGGTTCTTAGGAGACTACATCAATAGACATAGCAAACAGGAAGCTGCAAAACTTGCAGGTGCTTATGGCATTGCCGACGGAGTCCCAGCATTAAAACCTCAAGGATCTATAACAATCCTTCCTCCTGCTCTGGGAGAACGTGATGAAACTGGTGCTCTCGCTGGCGGCCTAAAGTAAATGCTTTATGACATCATGACACAACTTCTGTTCCTTTTTATAGGAGCAGGAGTTGCTGCCTCCCTAGTAGCAATTATTGGTTTAACTCTCCAGAGTACAATGAAAGATGAGTGATTATCTATTTGATGATAATCATTTGTTTGAACCAGTGAAAGACGAACTCTCAGAAGAAACGGTGAAATCCCTACAACAGCAGGGTTATGTATGGGATCCACAAGAAAGTTGGTGGGTCCGTGTCTGGACTGCTAACGAAGGAAAAGAAAAAATTCTGGAATGCTTTAGCCGAAGTGGTAAAGACAAATGGTCAAAAGTAATGGTCAGTGAAAAAGGTTACATCTTCTATGAAGAGACCATCGACAACTTGGCATGAACCTTATCTGCCTTACTGATAATCTTTTGTGCCTTCTCTCTAGTAAGACACATTTCTGCTTTGGCCGTTAACTTGGCCAATTTTTTATGCTGTTTGTCTGGATTCAACCTTTGTATGTTTTTGTAGTAGTACCGTATGTCTCTAGCTGTGCTAACCGTTTACAAAGCCCGCGAATAACTGCTTGACGATGCATCGCTACCTTCAATAAATTTGTAGCACCCTCTCTCAATTTATCAATATCATCAATTGTTTCAATTTCTTTTGAAACTGCCGTCATCGTGAATTCATCCTCTAAAGATGGTTCATGATCAATCGGCTCAAAAGACACTTCCACTATCTGAAAAGACGCCATAAGAATAAGACCTGTAATTAAGTCTACCTAAAGTTATTGACAGAAACCGTACAAACTCTAAAATTAACCTACACCTTTTAATAAAGAATGCCTAAAAAAGCTGTATGGGGTGATAGTAATGCACCTAAAGAAGCTGTACCTAAGAAAACTTCTATCGGACACGGTAGACGAAAACGTGGCTCTTTTAGCTGGAAGAGTAAAAAAAAGTACCGTGGACAAGGAAAATAAATGGCAGACCCTCTCACTTATGTGATGCTGCTCCAAAATAGTCACTATGCTGAACTTCTTCTCGCAGAAGACCAATTAGATGACGACGAAAAAAAAGAACTCACGCACATCTGGGATGCTTTAAAAACACGACAAGAATCGAAATTTGATGCAATTATAAGCTTAATAAAGGAATGTGATAAACAAATCGAACATCTTAATAAAGAAGTAGAAGAGGTAAAAGCTAATAAAAATCACTGGGAAAACAAAAGAAAGTGCATTATTAATATTATTAAAGTGGCTTATGAAAAGGATTTAATAGACTCTAAACCTACTGGCGACCGTTACCAAGCAACAATTAAACCTGTTAAATCTCGAGTAATAGATAACTATGATTGCTGGTCAGACGAAGAGAAACAAAACTTCGCACTCCTAAAAAAGACTACTATCACGCGAATATTAGATAGCGAAATAGTTGGAAATCATCAGGAAGAATTCCCTGATAAAGAAAAATTAAGAGAAACACTTGAAACCGAACCTGAAAAAGCACCAGTAGTCTCTCAGCTAGTCAAACGAGTCTCACTAACCTATAGCTTAAGAAAAAGAATTAAAAAAGGAGTGTAAAGTAATCCTAAATTCAACGCCGTGATGACATATCCTAAAGAAAGATAAAGACAAATTTACTCTGCTTAAAATCAATGGAACTGCAAAGGAAAAGAATGCACGATCTAATCGAGCAATCAGCACAAAAGCGTGAAGAAAAATCTAAATGGGAGTTAACTCCACCTAGGCGCCCTCGCCAGGAAGACATTGCCGCTGCACAGCCTAAGCCAAACTTAGAGGAACAATACAACCTTTTCGACAGGTAAAGATTAGGGCATATAATCTAGTCCTGTTGTTGCAAACCAACGGTGAGACACTCAAAGAAAGTTAGATACCGTGGAGGTCCCTCAGAGATCCTCGATTCGGTAATGTTTTCCAATTACGAGATAAAAAGTTTAAAGCATGGTAATACTAACCATGTTCTATTTAAATTTCCCAGCAAGGCTCACGAATGGGAAGGCTGCTGGACTATGGACCTACAAACCGCAAAGAACGGCGTCCTAAAATACCAACAGTATCAAAAAAACGAAGAGAAAAATGAAGAGTAAGACACCCGTAGAATCAAATACACAGTAACCAAACAATGATGACAAATCTCATGGATGATCTGGCAAAAGATATCCATACATACTTACTTGAGGTATCAACAGACTTTGAGGGGAATCAGCTTGTACTGATACCAATAACAGAAGTAGTAAAAAAGTTTGGTCGTAACCACAGAACTATTCAACGGCGTATCCACGCCCTTAAAGATGAAGGTTTACTAACTCCCGTCATCAGGAGAAACACCATCGCTCTCTATCACATCCGCAATCTAGAGGACTAACCATGGCCGAACATTCCACTCCCGATGCAAACCTTGAGCATCTGGATTTCTTAGTATCTTCCTTTACGGATAACGGAAAATCACTTAGAGGCTTTGCAATGAATCCTCAAGAATTAGCAATCACAATCTTGACATCAGCATTACTAGCTAATTCAAAATTAATGATCAATCCCGACGATGCAATCAAATCAGCGTTTGATATTCATGCACGAATTCAAGCACATGTAGGTACCTTCCAAAATATGCAGTTCGCTCAAAAAATTGAAAGCTGCTTCACAGACAACCCACAAGAAAGACCTCCAGAAATAGAACACGACTGAGAAAATTGCAAGATTTAGGAGGGTTATTCTCCTTAGAACCGATATACAAACGCAGTGTCAAATAATGATTTGGATTATCGCTCCAAAGGAGACACTCGAGTAACAATAGATGGGTCAAGACACTATAAAACCCCTTATGGCGCTCTCCCCTCAGTTACTACAATTCTCTCAGCTACGTCAGGAAATAAAGCTGCATTAGAAAGATGGGCAAAAAAGAATCCTGGTGGACGAGAAGCTGCTGCTGCACGAGGAACTAAAGTCCATTCCTTAATGGAAGAATACCTTCTAGGTGTTAATACAAACCCACAAATCGAAGACCCTGAAATTGCAGAATTCTGGAATGGCTTATCAGATAACCTCGATAAATTAGAGCATATTGTATGGGCTGAAAACCCCGCTAATCCATACGACTATGCCTGGACAATGGGTGGGGATGGTATTTCACGTGTTTGGCACCCAGGTATAAATAAAACGGCTCAACAGGGCTGGGCTGGGGCTCCTGACATCGTCGCTGAATATAAAGGCCAAGTAATACTTGGAGATTTGAAAACTAGCAATGGACCCTACTACTCAAGATGGCCTGGTCCTGATACTCCTAAAAGTGAATATGGAAAAAGACGAGCAGGATTTATGAAATATTCAAAGTGTCAATTGCAATTAGCAGCTTATGCATTAGCACTAGAGCATACTGTAGATATTATTCCAGAAGTCTTTATGACTTTTGTTGCGACTCGTGAAACCGTCCAAGTCTTCGCTATTCAAAGCTCAACAATTGCTAAATATAAACAGAAATGGCTTGATACAGTAGATAAGTACTATAACGAAATCCTTCCAACACAGGCAGCAGCTAAAATTGAAATGGAAGGAATTAATGGAGATTCCACAAAAAATTAAAAGACAAATTCATCCCCTATAAATTAGAATTGCACTACACCTAGCGCATCGTATAAAAAGAGCTACTCTACTGCTGGTGTTACTCCCTAATATTCGAACGAAGACAACGTGTCAACTGCCACTCCAGAGCCAAAGCATCCAAATACTCACATTAAACCAGGAGAAATCAATCTTGAACTAATACCACAGCATTGGCCTTTAACTCCTTTAAGAGATAAAAGAGCTTACATGGCTGGTTGGACTTCCCAACCATGCTCCGTAGATCAGGTCCGTAAAGAATTAGAAGCTGGTAATGCTACTGGTATAGGTTTAATTAGTGGTCAATGGTCTAATGAAGGTGGTCTCATCTGGATTGATATAGATGGACCAGATGCAATACCTGCACTCGAAAAATTAGCAGGTGCGCCACTTGATGCGATTTTCCCACCGACACTCACACTTTCATCTGGAAAGCCTGGTAGGCAGCGCATGCTCTATAGCGTACCTACCGCAAAAATCCCCTTACTACCTGACAAAGCAACAATAAAAATTGGGATCCCTTGTTTCGAAATTCTTTTCCGCTCCCGGCAAGGAGCAATTATGGGTGCCTGCCCTAATACTAAAGGCTACTTCACAACTCCTCATGGAGGATTTGAATATGCAAAAAATCCCCCTGAATTACCAGAGTGGTTATATCAAGCAATAACAAAAGCTTTTCCAACCAATAAATATCGTAAAACTCCCTCAACTGGTGTTGTTACTCAACAAGTAAACCTCAGCTATGAAGATGATTCTGAATATAAGAAAGAAGACATCCTTAATGAAACTAAAATCTATCTCGACCATTTAAAAGAAGAGCGTGCAGTTGAATATGATGAATGGATTGCAGTCGGCGCAGCTCTACATCAAATTGATGACACCCTACTAAGAGAATGGATTGAATGGTCATCTGAAGCCCCTAATTTTGAAGTGGGAGTATGTGAACAAAAATGGTCAACCTTTGAACGTTTACCCGGAGGCCCAACCCCTGAAGGAGGAGCAGGGCTTCATACATTACGAGCAAAAGCTAAAGAAGACGGCTTTATTGACTTCGGTGGATTCGTAGTTGAATCCTCCCCTGAAGTACTAGCTGAACGAGCTAAGGCACTCTTTAAAGGAGATATCGAAAAAGAAAAAACAGCTATACCTAACTTGAATAGAGCCCTTAAAAAAATAATGGGTAAACCAAATAAAGAAATAAAAGAAGATATAGAACAAGTAGTTAAAAGTAAAAGTCGTCCAAAAACTCCTCCCGCTTCTGAACTAGCTGAATTCGTGACAGGAATGGTCATTGAATGTGGTTGGCGTTATGACCCTAAATTTGACACCTTTATGTTCTATCAGAGAAGTAAAGGTACTTGGAGGCGTGAGGAATATCGACAAGAATATAAACACTTTGTACAAGATCTTTTCATGCATGAAAGAATCCCCACACCAGGGGGATATACCTCTCATCTACTCGGAGATGTTGTTAACCTCACCCAGGCATATATCACCCACACCTACTGGGACGATGATGATGATCGACTTGCATTCAATAATGGAGTACTCGAAATCAGTACTGGAGAATTCCTCGAGCACAACCCCGAACATTATCTAACATGGGGCTTAGATTTTGACTATGACCCTCAAGCCGATTCTGGTCCAATTATTGAATGGTTACGACGTACCCAATTTGGTGATGAAGAAAGACTTCAGGTCCTACGCGCATGGTTAAAAGCCTGTCTTATAGGCCAAGGACATGAACTACAACGTTTCTTAGAAGTTATTGGACCAGGAGGACGTGGTAAATCTACTTTTGCAAATCTATGCTGTGCTCTAGTCGGAAACGGTAACTATGCCAGTACAACCCTTAATCAATTAGAGCAAAGTCGTTTCGAAGTCGCCTCTATAAAAGGTAAACGTCTGACACTGATTAATGACTCTGAACGTTATGGAGGATCTGCTCAAATTTTCAAAGCTTTAACAGGTGGTGATAATCTTCGCTTTGAAGAAAAAAATAAAAACGTTGGAGAACCTTTTATTTATACCGGCATGGTCATGGTTTGCGCTAACGAACCTATACAAACAACCGACAACACTTCTGGACTTACACGTCGACGCCTAACTGTTGAATTTAATCGCCCATTATGGAATAAAAACTCTGATGCAAAAGAGATGGTAAAACTAGAAAACGGTATTGTAACAGGGTTATGGAAGAATTATTTACCAGGGTTAGTTAACTGGGTTTTAGCCATGGGGACAACAGATATGCGTGAATATCTATTAGATACTTACGAAAAGGTCCATTCCCTTAAACGAGTACGTAATGAAATTTTACTCAATAGCAATAACCTAATTGAATGGCTTCAATCAGAAGTAGTGCACGAACCAAATTCTGTATCTTCAGTCGGTAAAAAAATACCAGCAGCTAAAGATGCAAAAGAACGTTACTGCAATAGCAATTTCCATCTATATGCCAGCTACTGTTCCTATTGTGAAGACACAGGATCTAAACCTGTCGGCCAAAAACGTTTTATCGCTCTACTCCTCGATTGCTGTAAAAATCAACTAGATCTAAAAGAAATCAGATCCTTCACTAAACAAGGTCGTCCTTTCATAAAGGGCTTAGCCATTAGGCAATCCGATGTTAAGCACGAAAATTCACCTACGATACTGCCAGAAAATAAATTGGCATAGCGAAAACCCTTCCCACATCTGAGTTTTTAAGTGTTAGGGTAAAACTGTATTAATACTCATTTGATCAAAAAAACTATGATTAAACCTATCCTTCTCGCAGCTGCTGCCTCTCTAGCTGCTCCTGCTGCCTTTGCTGGTGGCTTCTACGTCAATACTGAAGCTAACTCAGGCTTCGTTGGATCTGACTATTCTTCAACCCAAACTGACATCCATATAGGGTACGAAGGCGGAAATGACACTTTCGATTATTACGTACAAGGCGGTCCTGCCATCCTAGCTACCGATGGCGCTGATGCTGATTCCAGACTTTCTGGAAAAGTTGGAGCAAACGTTGCTGCCTCTGAAAAGCTTGACTTCTATGGCGAACTCTCAGTTCTAACTGCTGATGCAGATACCGATCTTGATAACGCATGGGCGACTAAGCTTGGCGCGAAATTCAAGTTCTGATACAATTAATCCGTTTAGAACATTAACCTCACTGATGGCACAGTGGGGTTTTTCTTTGTTTCAATGAGTTATCAGGCGCTACCTAAAGAGCTGCATATACAAGACAGTCCTATAGCAGGACAAGGTCTCTTCGCTAAAGAAGATATCCCTGTAGGAACCTACTTAGGTATGTCCCATCTAATAGTGGACGACATAATCTATCGAACACCATTAGGTGGGTTTATAAATCACTCTGATGACCCTAACTGTCTAAAGTACTACGAAGATGGTTCCTACTTTATAAGAACCAAAGACGCTATAAAAACTGGTGAAGAGCTCTTTCTAGAATATACTTTTTATAAAATTACTAAAGATCAATGAACTCCCTCACCCATGCTATAAACCGTAACAGCTTCTGAACTACCAGTCTTATTCGTAACACGACCAATAAACTGACGAGTCTTTGTTGCGGCAACAGTATTTGTATTATCACTATCTAGGGTTACACCAGTTCCGCCAACTAATGTCATCGCATGTGTAGCTGAAGCTTGATTCCTAAGTGTGATGGTAAAAGTAGTCCCGACTTTTACACCTGATCCCAACTGAGAAACAATATTGGCTGCTGTTGTTGTAGTAACGTTACGCGCTGCTGTAGGTGTCATAATAACAAGACTATTAACAGATTGAGCAGCAGTTAAAGTAGTGGCTGCATCAGAAGCGGCTACCAATTCCAGGCTAGCTGTAACTATTGCAGGAAAAGTAAAATTACCTGAAGTTGCAATCTTAGAAGGTGTTACAGAAGCATCCGCAGGAGTATTTGAATCAACTTGATCTCCCTGTATCATCCCCCAAAAACTAAGAGTTGCAGCAGGTGCTGTCGTAAATGTAACTTGACTACCAGCGACAGTGAAGTCTGATCCTGGTTTCTGTACCACACCACCAAGTATTATCCAAAGCTGATAAACTGTTCCAGGAGATGAAGCTGAACTATCAACCGTTAAATTAAAAGCAGTTGTGCTTCCATTAAAGCTACCAGAGATATCATCAAGAACACGGTTCTGGCCTCGAACAAGTTGTCTACCGATGTATGCCATTTAGATACCAAATAAAGAACAAACGCCCTTTTCATAAAGCTTTCTATTCATTGTAAGATCACTTTATGCAGCTTCAAGTGCTGTTACCTTAGCGGATAATTCTTTAATAGCATTAAGCATATACCAGAATAAAGGATCTGTATCAACAGATTTAACTCCAGTAGAACTATCAATATCAATACAATTAGGATCTATAGCTTCTAATTCTTGAGCAATCAAACCTATTTGTGTTGCGGTTTTACCTTGACAAGTAGCAACATTATTAACTGTTATTCCTGAAGGAAATTCACTAATATCAATAGTATCATCTGCTGTTTTTGGTGTAGTGCATATACCAGCTGCGTTTTTATTGTACTGTTTATATTTAAAGTTACGAACTACAAGCTGATTAATAACACTTAAACCAGTTGTATTAGTTACAATATCTTTTTTAATTCTATTATCAGAGTTTGTATTCCAAGTAGAACTATTATCTCCATTCCAACAGGCTCCATTATCACTACCATAAACCCAAACTTGGTCATTAGCATGAGCAGTATTATCTCTAGCGATGTATAAACGATTATCATCTGTCGTTAATTGATCTCTACCTGCTTCAGTACCTATACATACATTTCCAGAACCTGTTGTTATCGAATATCCAGATTCATTACCAACACTCGTATTACGACTTCCTGTTGTTAATGCATAATTCGCGAAATAACCGATATTAGTGTTCCTATCACCAGTAGTCATGGCGGAGCCACAATATGAACCAAAAGTACAATTACCAGCTCCAGTAGTAATCCCAGAAGTACTATCCCCAACAATAGTATTATTATTACCAGTAGTTATGTTATAGCCAGAAGCATGGCCTATAGCGACGTTTCTATTTCCGGTAGTATGTGCATTTAAAGCATTATGCCCTATAGCAATTAAGTTCCATCCAGTCGTATTATATTGACCAGCATGGATGCCCATGCCACAAATATTTGAACCTGTTGTATGCCTCTTGAAAGTTTCATGTCCAATAGCAGTTATATTAGTGCAAGTTGTAGCAGCTTTAAGAGTACCTGAACCTACAGCAGTTATACTTCCTCCTGTAGTTACAGCAGCTAAACAGTCATATCCAATAGCTACATTATGTGCCCCTGTTGTATTAAGAGTTAATGCATTATAACCAAGAGCAGCATTACAACAACCTGTTGTATTTGCGTCTAAAGCTCTATCCCCAACAGCAGTATTATAACTAGCTGTTGTATTTGCATAAAGGCAACCTTGACCAACAGCAGTATTACTAGATCCAGTACATGCCTCTAGTGCAGCATGACCAACAGCAGTATTATAATTTCCAGTTGAGTTTAAAAATAATGCACCAGTACCCACTGCTACATTTTGACCACCTGTTGTGTTTGTTTGGGATGCATTAGCTCCAACACTAGTGTTGTATGTACCTGTGGTGTTATACAGCAGTGCATTTTCACCGCAAGCAGTGTTATTACTTGCAGTTGTGTTTGCATTTAATGCACCTCTACCAACAGCAGTGTTATCAGTTCCTGTTGTATTTGCAGCTAATGCACTATAACCACAAGCAGTATTATCATCTGCGGTTGTGTTTGCTACTAGAGCATTTGCACCAATAGCTGTATTACTAGTTCCAGTTGTGTTTACTTGTAATGCAGTATAGCCGACTGCTACGTTATTATTTGCTGTAGTATTAGCTCCTAATGCATAAGCTCCAACAGCGGTATTACTAGCTCCAGTTGTATTAGCATCTAATGAATTGTATCCTATGGATACGCTA
>Ga0208790_1001179_pt1 | contig 11669 bp, 8 predicted proteins | sample 10_taG_FD_184083 | JGI IMG/M metagenome (GOLD analysis project Ga0208790, IMG submission 184083) | Marine viral communities from the Subarctic Pacific Ocean - 10_ETSP_OMZ_AT15264 metaG (SPAdes) (version 2) | ecosystem: Environmental > Aquatic > Marine > Oceanic | place: Pacific Ocean | collected... | reverse complement strand
TTGAAGTCCTCGAACACACAGAAAAACGTGATGAGGAAGAAACAGAAGAAGAAATGTCGCTTGTGGAAGTTCTGCACGATGTCACTATCACCCGCCACGCCAAAAAGGGCCGGGTCAAGATCGACAACGTGCCGCCTGAAGAATTCCTGATCTCGACCGAGGCTAAGAACGTCGAGGACGCACGTTTTGTCTGTCATCGCCGCAGGATGACGCTGAGTGAACTGCGTGAGATGGGTTACAAGGTAGACGAGGATCTGATGGGTGCCGGTGACGATGTGCGAATGGACGAGCAGCGTGAAGCAAGGTTTTCGTTCGATTCTTCCAGCTACGGTATCTATGACGATACCGGGGTTGGTGCGATGCGTGAGGTTTGGGTGAATGAAGCGTTCCTGAAAGTCGATTTTGATGATGACGGTATTGCCGAACTGCGTCGTGTCTTTTATTCCGGTCGGCAGATTTTCGACAACGATCCGGTTGACAGTATTCCCTTTGCAACCGTCACGCCCGTTCCGTTGCCACATCAGATATTCGGCATGTCGATTACCGACCAGGTGGAGAGTCTGCAAGAAATTAAGACCGTCCTGATGCGCCAGCTCCTCGACAACATGTACCTTCAAAATGCCGGTCGTGTTGCTGTGCAGGAAGGAATGTGCAACTTGGACGACCTCCTGACGCAACGCCCAGGCGGCATCGTTCGCGTTAAAGCGCAGGGCGCAGTCCAGCCGTTACCAACACCGCCGTTACAGCCCTACGTCTTCCAGATGATGCAGTACCTCGACCAGATCCGCGAGGAACGCTCCGGCATATCCCGCATGAGCCAGGGACTGGACGAAAACGCCCTTACATCCCATACCACCGCTGCCGCTGTCAACCAGGTGATGACTGCTGCACAGCAGCGTGTTGAGCTTATAGCCAGGGTCTTTGCTGAAACGGGCGTCAAGAAACTCGCAGAAATGGTGTACGAGCTGGTTCAGAAACACCAGGACAAGGAGCGTGTGATCATGCTCAGAAACGAGTGGGTTCCTGTCCGTCCCGACATGTGGCGCGACAAGATGGACTGCACCGTTGCGGTTGGCCTGGGTAACGGAAACCGGGACCAGAAGGCAATGCAGCTTGCACAGCTCACGCAATTCGCATCCCAGGCAATGGCCGGTGGTTTATCGATCGTCAACGAGCAGAACCTGTACAACCTCGGCGCTCAGATGATCGAGAACATGGGATTCAAGGATGTTGAATCTTTCCTGACCGACCCATCCAAGGTCGAACGTAAAGGTCCGTCGCCTGAACAGCAGATGGCGCAGATGGAGATGCAGAACAAGCAGAAGGAACTGGAAATCAAAGCAGCCGATATACAAGTTAAGGTACAGAAGATAGAGCAGGAAGCAGCGAGGGATGCTGTAGATGCTCAGTTGAAGATGGCAGAGTTGAAACTTGAAGCAGAACAGAAAAGACCCGTCGCTATAGGGGCTACCTAGATGCCAGTTCAAAAGATGCCCGGAACCAAAGGTGGATATCGAGCCACTTATGGTGGTGTGACCAGAAATTTTAAGACCCGTAACGCTGCCGAGAAATGGGCATCTAAGTACAGGCGACCGAAGCGCACGGGTAGGACGAGCCGGGCGTACTAATTGGATATAGAACAACGCGAAAGGGCCGCCAAACGCATCCTGGAAGAACCCCTCTTTCAGGAAGCCTGGACGACCATTCACGAAGAATTCTTGGACCGCTGGGAAAACTCCCAGACCCAGGATACGCAAGCCAGAGAACACTACTGGCTAGGTTTGCAACTGCTTAAAAAACTTAAAACTCATTTCGAGTCAGTAATGACTACCGGAGAATTAAGTCGCGGGAACAAACCGATTTTTTAGAAACTCATTAGCTAATGAGCCAGCATGGATGCTGGTAGGGCCGCTTTCGGGCGGCCTTTTTCATGGAGAACTAAGCATGGCCGATACGCAAGAAGCACCGGCAGTAACACCGATAGACGAAATATCCGGTTCCCTACGCGGGGCCGAACAGGCATTACTCGGACTGATCGACTCGCAAGAGCAGCCTGAAGCCGAGGAAGCCACCACCGACGAGAATTTGGAGTCCACGGAGCAACCAGACGAAGAATCCCCGGCGGTTTCTGAGGACGAAACAGAGGAAGTCGAAGAAGACGAATCTGATGAATCCGAGAGCGAAGAACCAGAGGAAGAAGAACAGGAACCCGTTTACGCCGTCCGGGTGGATGGTGAAGAAATCGAGGTCAGCCTTGACGAACTACTGAGTGGTTATTCGCGGCAATCTTCGTTTACGAAGAAAAGCCAACAGCTTGCTGAAGATAGAAAAAACTTCGAGTCACTGAACGATCAGTACAACTCGGAAATTACTCAGATCCAGCAGGAACGGCAACAGTATGCCAATTACCTTCAAAGCATCATCGAAAACTCCCAACTTGACCAGTGGGGTGCTATTGATTGGGAAGCCCTTAAACGGGATGACCCGATCGAGTACGTCACTAAGAGAGAGGAGCTTCGGGAACATTCGGAAAAGGTGCAACGTCTTCAAGCCGAGCAAAAAAACGCTCAACAGAAGGTGCATCACAGTCAGCAGCAGCAATGGGCCGACACCGTTAAGACAGAACACGCCGCACTGGTAGAAAAACTACCGGAGTGGGGCAAGCCTGAATCTCAACGGGAACTTGCCGGAAGGCTGCGCGACTACGCAAAGGTGCAGGGCTACCAGAACGAGGAGATCGACACTTTAGTTGATCACCGTTCTTTCATCATCTTGAACAAGGCACGGTTGTACGACGAGCTTCAGCAGTCTGATGTTAAGACCAAGAAACTCAAGAACAAACCGAGAGTCATTCGCGGTGGTAAGGGGTCGTCCAAGAAATCCGAATCGAAGGGAAAGCACACCAAGCTACGAAACCGCCTGAAGCAATCCGGCAAAGTCGAACACGCTGCCGATTTGCTTGAGGATCTTTTATTGTAACTTTTAAGGAAACAAAGAAATGGCAATTGCTACAAACACATCACTGACTTATTCGTCAGTGGAACTAAAGAAGCAGATTGCCGACATCATCTACAATATCGCTCCACTCGACACCCCATTTTTTAGTGGGTGCAGTCGTTCGGATACCGTAAATACCCTTTTCCAATGGCAGACGGATACCATTGGTTCGGGTAGTGCGAATCGTCAGATAGAAGGCGACGATTCTCCGAGTGCGAATGCAAGATCGTTACCCTCACTTTTGAATAACCGTACGCAAATAAGTCGCTACGTTGTTCAAACATCGGGTACGGATCAGGCTGTAGGTTATGTCGGTCACGGCAAGCATCAGGCTTACATGATCGCTAAACGCGGTAAGCAAATGAAGCGCGACTGGGAAAAAATGCTTTCCCAGAACATTGCTAAAGTGACGGGTGATGCAACAACTGCCCGTGTATCTGCTGGTCTACCGACTTGGTTGGGAACCAACTGGGTATCGATGAACCCAAGTTCAGGCACACCCGCTGCTGCAACGGGCGATGGATCTGACACGATGACAGAAGCTACTGCTACTGCTTCCATTACGGAAGCTGGCATCAAGAATGTCATCCTCGATGCCTACAACGCCGGTGGCAACCCGGACATGATCCTGTGTCCAGCCACCATCAAGCAAGCAATCTCAGGCTTGTCGTCTAATGCCGGTCCTGGCTATGCGATTCGTAACGAGATCAGAGGCGATGGAGCGGTCACTGCTATAAACGCAGTAGACATCTATGTCTCCGACTTCGGCAGTTTCAAGATCGTACCAGATCGGAATCTGTACAGCACTGAACATGTCTTCTTCTTAGACATGGATTACTGGGGCTTGAATGTGCTTCGGGATTGGACCGTTGTTGACTTAGCAAAGACTGGCGATAGCGTCAAACAGATGCTTCTGTATGAAGCTGGCCTTTGTTCCAAGAACGAAAAATCCAGTGGCATCCTCGCTGATTGCAAAGCGTAACCGGCTGTAACAACTTAGAAAGGGGGCGGGGCTAAAAACCCCGCCTTCTTACTTTTTATGGATAAAGATTTAGATAAAGCGGCAAAGAAAATGTTGAAGGGCAAGAAAAAGCCGAAGGTGGAAAAACCGGAAGAACCGACAGATGCTATTGGTTGGTTGAAAAAGGCTTACATCGACCATGACCCGGCTGATGGTGCGCCCAAGGTGGGAGACGTTGGTTATGTCTGAGAGGTTTGTTTTAGACAACACCGATGGTCGTCAGACGGATATGGAGTTTGAAGACAATAAGTTGAGAATTAAAACATCCCAGGACGTTTCGCCCATTCTTAACCACAACAAACGCAAGTTCAACGATTACGGCGACAAGCTAACGCTGGGCAAGCGTGGCGAATGGCATCACGCGGCATCTATCCCCAAGACGACCTGGGAACGCTGGTTGCGTGAAACCAACGGAGAAATTGCACGGGATTCCAAATTACTCGCGGCTTATCTCAACAACCCAGATTACAAGTATTTCAAAACTGCCCCGACCAACCTATAGGCAAAATTATGAATAATGTAAACAGCAATGTTTTCAGACCCGGTGTAACGCAAAGCATATCGGCTTCTACATCGAGCGCGGCTACCAGTAATGCGTTTGCAACGCAGGTTAACGATGTCATGGTAACGACAACTGCGGCTTGCTTTATCACCTTCGATACATCGCCCACAGCGACGACATCACATACATACATCGTCGCCGACACACCCTATTTTTTCAGGGTGAGTGAGGCGAACAAGTGTGCAGCGATTATGGCAAGCAGCACCGCTACGGTATATGTGACTGAACTGAGTAGATGAGGCAAGTTGCTATCGTGGGGTTAGCCCCATCCACCCACGATGACGCCCCCTTTGATGATCCCCGCTGGGAAGTATGGGGTTTACCCTGGGACGAGGACCGCTGGCCTTACTTCGACAGGTACTTTGAAATCCATCCGCTGGATCTCCTGAGAAAACCAGAGGCGGGACGAAGGAGCGGATACGAGGACCGGCTGAAGACACTCAGCGCACCGCTGTACATGCAGACGACGTATAACGACATTCCCAATGCTGTCCGGTATCCGATTGAACGGGTTGTGGAGTGTCTTGCTCTGGATTATTTCAATTCATCCATATCCTATTTGATGGCCCTGGCGATAACCGAGGGGGCAAGCAGGATTGGGATCTGGGGGGTGGATATGGATGATGTTAAGCCCACTCCTGGCGACCCATCCCACATGTCCGAGTTCGCCTACCAGCGACCAAACATGGAATACCTGATCGGGTTTGCCCGTGGAAAAGGGATCGAGGTTTACATCCCGCCTGAATCTTCCCTGGTGAAGTTTCATGGAGAGGGCATCCCCCTGGGGGTGATGTATCCATCGTACCCCCGCCGCTACGGATATTTAGCTTTACATTAAGAGAGATTTAATGGCGATTAACACTTACTCAACCCTTCAAACGGCAATAGCCAACTGGCTCGACAGGGATGATCTAACTAACCGGATAACCGAATTCATCGCATTGTGCGAGGCGCGGTTTGGCCGCAAGTTGCGTATCCGGCTAATGGAAACCACCACCACGGCCTCAACCGCCGCAGGGACGAGAAGCTATGCGCTGCCGACATCCTATCTAAGTGGTCGCGTGTTTTCGCTCAACACAACCCCGATTACGCCACTTGAATACCTGACACCGGAAATGATGGACAGGTTATGGGCTGGCAGTACATCCGGCAAACCCCTGACCTACACCATCGTCGGTGATAATTACCATCTCGGCCCAGCCCCGGATGCGGTTTACACCATCGAAATCATCTACTACAAACAGGTAGACGCATTATCGGATGCGGCACCGTCCAATACGATGCTGACGAACAATCCAGACGTTTACCTTTACGGCGCATTGCTCGAAGCCGCACCCTTTTTACAGAACCACCCGGACATCCCGGTGTGGAAGGGTGCGTATGACGACGCAATCGACAACATTCAAAAAGCAGACACCCTGGATCGTCATTCTGGGTCGGTTCTAAGAATCATCAACACATCAGGTAATCCATAATGGGACTGGAAACTGGCAACTACATCGACGCACTCGTTTCGACAAATCCTACATCCTCAGATAATGTTTCAGTTGGCGATCAACATTTTCAATTAATCAAGAAAGTTCTGAAGCAGTCGTTCCCCTCGATAGATCAGGCGACCAATGTAATTCACGCATCGGCAACAGCACCGTCTACGATTGTCGCGGATGGGGCGCGTAAAGGCTCACAGGGCTTGCTGTGGTACGACACCACAAACTCGTTACTCAAATTCAATAAATCCACCACATCCACCGCTGATTGGGTAACTATCGCAATCAGCCCCACAACAGATAACTCTGTGGATGTGAATGCCGGTACGGTAGATGGTGCAGTTATCGGTGGATCATCAGCCGCTGCAATAACAGGCACAACAGTTGTTGCAAACACATCGGTAAATATTGCTTCCGATGGTGCAACGGTAACGGGGATCAAGGATGAGGATGATATGGCGTCCGATTCTGCCGTTAAGCTCGCCACGCAGCAGTCTATCAAGGCGTATGTCGATACGCAGCTTACAGCAGAAGATTTGGATATCACTACTGATAGTGGCACTATTGATATTGATCTCGACTCTGAGACTCTCACAGTGGCTGGTGGATCGGGCCTTGATACTTCGGCGTCAAGCACTACGGTTACGGTCAATGTTACGGATGGAGGGGTAACTAATGCCAAGTTAGCTGATATGGCAGCTAACACAGTTAAGGTAAGAGATGCTAACTCATCCGGTGTACCTTCTGACGTAGCATTAGCTACTACAGAAATACTGATTGGTGATGGAACAGGATTCACCACTGCTGCATTGTCTGGTGATGCCACCATGACGAATGCTGGTGCAGTAACAGTAGCCAAGATACAAGGTGAAGCAGTTAGTTCAACATCAGCAGCCAACGATCAATACCTGAAATACTCCACAGCATCTTCAGAGTGGCAGAAGGTGGATGTACTTTCTCCTGACAGACTGACCACAAAGGGTGACTTGCTTGTCTATAACACGGTTGACTCTGAAACAAGACTTCCTGTCGGCACGAATGATTATGTCTTAGCCGCTGATTCATCCGCTACAAATGGTGTGGATTGGCAGCAACTAGCAACGGCTGGTATTGCTGATAACGCTGTTACATTAGGAAAGCTAGAAGACGGTACTCAGGGTGATATCCTCTACTACGGCGCATCAGGCGCACCTGCAAGACTAGGATTCAGCACCTCTGGATATGTCTTAAAGACTCAGGGAACTGGAGCAGACCCGGTTTGGGCTGCTGATACCGACACTACCTATACGGCTGGTGATGGTCTTGATTTATCCGGCACAGAATTCAGCACTGACCTTAAATCTACTGGTGGTCTGGCAATAGACACTACTGAACTAACCATCGACTTCACCTCTGATAACTCATGGACAGGCTCACAGAGAGCCACAGCAGTGACAGATAACGATGGATCATACGATATGGATGCTGGTCAGAACTTTATTACCACGCCTTCTGGGGCAACCACGATTACATTTACCAACATTACGGATGGTCAGAGTGGTTTCATCAAGCTGATAAATTCGGGTGGCGAAACCATATCCTTACATACTAATTCCAAGGGTGATGCAAACCTTGCAACCACAGTCACAGCAGCAGGAACTTACTTGCTGAGTTATTTCAGCGATGGTACTGATGTGTGGCTGACTAACTCCGCGATATATGCCTAATGGCGATTTTCCCCGGTTCAGCTATACCGAGTGCAGTCTCAGATTATGAGATTGAGAACTCGTTGCGGTTTAATGGCACTGGCGAAGGCACTGGTGGGGATTATCTAACCAGAACAACAACGTCTGCCGGTTCTGGAAGCTGGACGCTTTCAACTTGGATAAAAATAAGTAATCTATCTGATGGTACTTGGTCATCTGGAATATTTGGTGCATATTCCGGTAGTACTGCCACTCAAATATACATCGAAGGCAATGACAAGATACGCTGGTTTGAGGGTGGTGGCGATCTAAACCCCACTGCTAGAGTTTTTCGCGATCCTAGCGCTTGGTATCATTTGGTTTTCCAAAAAGATGCTGATACATCTATGAAGATATATGTTAATGGGGAACTTACAGATACAAATACAAGTAGTGTTCCTGCAACTTCTCCTGCGACTAACAGTGGTGCAATTGTATATGTAGGGCAATCACCGGCTACAAATGGTACTCGATTTGCTTCTTTTTGCGGATACCAAGCGGAGTTTTATTTTGTAGATGGTTCAGTTTTAGATGCAGATGACTTTGGCGAATTAGACTCAACCACAAACCAGTGGATACCCCTAGACAGCGATACTGTAAAAGATGCTGTTACCTTTGGAACCAATGGGTTCTACCAGAAGTATGGTGCTACTGAGTTGGCGGATAGTTTTACGGATTCCAGTTATCATAACATCCATACTGTTACTGCTGTTGGTGATGCACATACTGATACCACTATAAAGAAGTTTGGTACAGCATCAGGACAGTTTGATGGGACAGGGGATTGGTTGACAATTCCCGATTCCCCAGATTGGGATTGGGGTACTGGAGATTTCACAGTTGATTGGTGGATGTATAATACGGACATTACACGAAGTCAATATATATGGGGAATGTACACAGGAGGCTACGGTGCTTTCCAATTACATAGTACAACCGGAAGAATATACTTTTATTACGGGTCTGGACTATCGTATGACCCTGATGTAGATGCAGGAGATATTATTCAAGATCAATGGCAACATTTTGCCTTACAGAGAAGAGACTCAAACCTTGAATTGTTCATTGACGGTGTTAAAGAGGCTACGGTAACAAGCGCTACCCACGATTTTTCAGGTGGCAGTACTTTTTATGTTGGGGCGATGAACGACGATGTTTCGCATACACCATACGCGGGTTATTTGGACGAGTTTAGGGTTTCCAAAGGAATCGCAAGATACACTGAAGATTTCACCCCAGCAACCTCTGCTTACACAGCAGATGAGTACACCGCATTGTTGCTCCACATGGATGGTTCTGATGACGGAACTACTTTTACTGACAGTAGTTGGACTTCAAGTTCGTCCTATGTTCCAAGACACACCATAACAGCCAACGGTGATGTAACCAATACAAGAGCAGAGAAGAAGATTGGTGACAGTTCGATAGAGTTTGATGGTACTGGGGATTATTTATCGTCACCCGGAAGTTCAGATTGGGATTTTGAAACCAACAACTTTACTGTGGAGTCTTGGGTTAATTTCTCAGACATCTCAGGTACTAATCAGTTGATCGCTTCTGCGGGTGATTACGATAATGGTGGATCGTGGGCCTTTATGTGGGTTCAGTCTACCAGCACATTAGAATTCAAATATTATCCCAGCGCTTCTTCTACTACTATTATTTCAGAATCTTGGTCACCATCTACTAGCACTTGGTATCATGTAGCAGTTGTAAGAAGTTCTGATAGTTGGTATCTGTGGGTAGACGGGGCGCAACTTGGTTCTACAGTTTCTGATTCTACTGATTTACCGTACAGTACAGCAGAACTGCTTTATGTTGGCGCACAAAGTTACAATAGTTCAGTAGTAAATCCATATGACGGCTACCTAGACGAGATAAGAATCTCCGATTCAGCGCGGTACACAAGTTCATTCACACCATCTACCACAGAATTCACCGCAGATTCAAACACAATGCTCCTGATCCACTCTAACTGGGATGGTGGTCTTGGCGCAGATAGTTCTGGGAATGAAAACGATTTCTCTATAACCAATCTGGTAGCAACAGACCAGATGATTGATACGCCGACTAATAACTTCTGTACTTTTAATGAGGTATGCACATATACGACAAATGCAGCATTATCTGAGGGTAACTTAAAGTTAATCGGCTCGTCACATTTAGGCGCGTCTGTTGGAACAGTGGGGGTGAGTTCTGGGAAGTGGTATTGGGAGATGGTTGTTGTAACCAGCACTGGTGGATATATTGGAACAGGTATAGCAAAAGAAACGACAACAGACCAGATCGCTACTTTATGGGCTGGTGGTACAGACAGCATAGGGTATTATCCTGATACAAAAATATATAACAATGGGTCAACCACCTCTACATCTGAGCCAACTTATGCTGTTGGGGATATTATTGGTGTTGCCCTCGACCTCACTAACTACAAACTTTATTTTTCAAAAAATGGCACTTGGATTAATAGTGGCGATCCGACAAGTGGCGCAACAGGAACTGGGTCAGTTGCTACACCAGCAGCTACAGGGTGGTTACCAGTAGCACATGGTAGTAGTTCTAGCAGTGGTTATGTAGCCAACTGGGGACAAGACTCCTCATTCGCCGGGAACGAAACAGCACAAGGCAATCAGGACGGTAACGGTGTAGGCGATTTCTATTACACCCCACCTACTGACTACCTTGCTCTATGCTCGGATAATCTAAGCGACCCAGAGATTGCGTTGCCGGGTGATAATTTTGGTATTGCAGAATATGCTGGCAACTCCTCTACAAATGTTATCACTACTGGTCTACCACCAGACTTTGTATGGTTAAAATCTACAACCGACACTTACTATAATCAACTGTATGATTCTGTTAGAGGCGTAAATCTAGCACTTTACTCTAATGTGACAGATGCAGAGTATGTTGACGATGATGCGCTTATGTCTTTTGACAGCACTGGGTTTACACTTGGAGCAGAGGATGGAGCAAATAATAGCGCACAATCCTATGTAACCTGGAACTGGAAAGCTGGTGGTACTGCAGTATCCAATACTGATGGGTCTATAACATCATCTGTTAGTGCGAATACTACGGCTGGTTTTTCTATCGCAGCCTACACTGGAACTGGATCGGCAGCTACGATTGGGCATGGGTTAAGTTCCGCGCCTGAGTTAATTATTGTAAAGAACAGAGATCAAGCTGATGCTTGGCAGGTAGGATCATCAAAAGGAATAGATTTTACAGATTATCTTGTGTTAGATGATACCGCTGCCACAACAGACAATGTTGACAGATGGAACGATACAGCTCCAAGTGCTTCAGTATTTACTATAGGAGATGGCGTAGAGGTAAATACGAATACCGAAGATTACATAGCCTATTGCTTCCATTCAGTAGAAGGCTACTCAAAGATAGGTATCTACGAAGGGAATGGGGATACAGACGGGCCATTTATTTATACTGGATTTTCCCCTAAATTCTTTTTAAGTAAAAATATAGATGCCACACAAAACTGGACGATACAAGGATATGCGCCCGGTTATAACCCAGAGGATAGGAAACTTTTTCCCAATGAAAATAGTGTTGAAGGTACAGGTTCCAACCTTGATTTTCTATCTAATGGGGTAAAGTGGAGGATAGGTTGGAACGAGGGTAATGGAAGTTATACTTATCTTTATATGGCATTCGCAGAATCACCATTCAAATACTCAAACGCGAGGTAAATTATGTGGCACAGTGACTCATTAGGTGTCATACGGACACCAAAAGAAATAACAGTAAATGGTGTGACTCATCCTCGCCAGATATTCCGTAAGTGGAGTAAGGCGCAACTGGCTGAGTTAGGGATTACCCCTGCGCGAGTAGTAACACCTGACCAACGCTACCATAAT
>Ga0208790_1001178_pt1 | contig 11685 bp, 10 predicted proteins | sample 10_taG_FD_184083 | JGI IMG/M metagenome (GOLD analysis project Ga0208790, IMG submission 184083) | Marine viral communities from the Subarctic Pacific Ocean - 10_ETSP_OMZ_AT15264 metaG (SPAdes) (version 2) | ecosystem: Environmental > Aquatic > Marine > Oceanic | place: Pacific Ocean | collected... | reverse complement strand
AAACAGACCCCTGTATGGAGGTCTTGTGACGGTTATTAAATTGGCAGTCTCCCGACATTAATTCTCTCATATGCCACTTCATAATATTTTTCATCCATTTCAATACCTATAAAATTTCTATTAGTATTGATACAAGCTACTCCAGTAGTACCTGACCCCATAGTATTATCCAAAACAGTTTCACCTTCATTAGTATATGTTTTAATCAAATACTCCATCAATCCTACTGGTTTCTGTGTAGGATGGAATCCCTTTTCCTGTTTATATCTTAAGACTGTCTTAGGATATCTTGACCCTGAAGGATTATCTCTATGCTTAGACTGTTGTTTACCATAGACTTCACCAATCTTACTAGTATTGGAACTAAATCCACTATAAGGAGTTGACTGCCACATCTGAGGATTATATGTTGGTTTCTTTCTGTAAAATACTAATATATTCTCATGAGACTTGAGAGGCATCACCTTAGCATTCATTGGATTAGTTCCTTGCGGTTTTTCCCATATCCATTCATACTTAAAATTGGAGATATTAGATGATGCTAGGATAGCAGTAAATGGTTGAGCAGCCGTAAATACCATTGCTGCATTCTTTTTACATACTCGGTTATATTGTTTCCATAAAGAATCAAGTGGAATAATGCTATCCCACTTGCAAGCAGTTGTACCATACGGTAAATCCACCAATAACATATCAACACTATTCTCTGACAGTGTTGGAAGAATATCTAAACAATTTCCTTGTCGCAAATCGACCATAAATCTAAAGTATTGATCCAATCACATTCTAACAGAGATTGTACATTTGTGCAAATGTAATCATCATTACCAACCTTCTTTCCTCCCTGTTGTACTTTAAACAAAGGATTAGGGGATGTAAGATGAGTATCAAAGTCCTCCTTAGTGAACCATACTACCCTTAGATCTGACTCATTTGGATTAACTCCAACAAATACTAATCTCTGCCAATCCTTACCTGAAGAAACATGATTGATAATAAACTTGTCAACAATCACACCATCTTTCTTCTTATTCCTACATGCTAATGAGAACTTAATCTCAGTAAGAATATCCTCAACAATTCGGTCATGCCCTGCTGTTGAGGTTTTAGCTCTCTTCACATCGTATCCTAATACTTTAAGATACTGTGAAGTAAATCTTTCACCAAATTCACCCTTCTGTTTAGGTGACATATAGACATAACCCTCAAAATATGTTCCTTTCCAAGGATCATAACAGTTCTCTTCAATATAAGATCTTAGAGAACCATCTGCAAACAATTCATTAAACATGATGTTCGTTCAAATGTACAAGTACACCATAGCATAAAAAAACACCCCTTAGGGTGCTGGGTGGACGGTTCAGATATTGTCCCTTTAAAATATTATAGAGCTCCTCGTACAAACCATACAAAGGTATGTATAAGTTCTCATATTTTGGCATGGAAGTCACATGATGATCTTAAGAGTTCTTGTGCTCTTTTTATGTCCTCACTGCTTAACCTCTGGTAGTCCATGAAATTTTCATGTATATCAAACATCTTGATGTTTTTCATTTCTAAGAAATCTGTAAGTTTATTACATTCTTTCTGACTACCAAAGAACTTCTCTGTTGATAAAGAAATCACCTCATCAAATACTCTCCTAAACTTATCATCAATATCTGAGTAAAGAGTACCACAATCATAAACATACTTATCAAATAATTCTCTAGATGAATCATTACAATTCCAATCAGCACATATCATATTACAATAGGAATATAATCTCTGAACTGGTTCCCGATACAATAGAATAATCTTTATATTAAAATGAGATAATGATTGCTTTATTTCTTTTAGATAATCCTCTGATAATAACCAATACGATTGACTAAAATCTAATAAACCTTTACTAATATAATGAGAATAATCATTAAATGAATAAGGTAACTCTAAATTAAATATCCTCTTGTTTCTTTCTAAAATATATCGCTTATGTTCTTCTACTATCTCGTCAGGATATAATAAAGGATAAGTAGAATCAAAATTATATAATCCAAAAAGATAATGAGGTTCTTTTATAACACTATCATTATCAGATAATAATCTCCAAAGAGAAGTAGATCCTGAACGGGGTAAACCTGGACATAAGATTAAGTTTTGCATTAATAGATAGTTATGGTATAATTAGAACTATGAGAAATATAATAAAAGAATCCATCTATCACTTAAAGATAGAAACGGGATGGAGTTACCAATATCATTTATGGCACTCTATTAAAAACTCATCTATACTTATCAAAATAGCATTTAAAAGTATTGTTCATGGGATACTCCCTTTCATGTGGAAAGCAGAGGCACCCAAAGAAGTAATAAAATTATATCATACTATTATGAAAATAGAACATATAAGAAAAATGGATACACTTAGAGAATTACCCAAAAAAGAAAGATACAAATGAAAATTATTGTCGTTGGAGGTGGAACATCAGGTTGGGTAAGTTTAGCATATCTAGCAGCAACTACGGATGCTGAATTAACCATCATCCATAGTGAAGAAGTAGATAGTTTAGGTGTGGGAGAAAGTACCACCCCTACCATTAAACATGTGGCCGAAACCTGTGGTATTGATGAAGTACACTGGATGAAAGATGCTAAGGCATCGTTTAAATATGGTATTGAATTTTTAGATTTTAATCATATAGGTAGTAGATGGATGCACAGTTTTGATGATCTCTTACCCGGTCAATCATTCCATACTCCCCTAACTGAATTTGGTAAAAATATATTTAAAAAAGAAATTAGTTCTGTAGAATATTTCTTGACTCAAAGAAGAAAGGAAATACCTACTTATGATATAGATTGGTTTAACAATAGTCAAGGTGGTTGTGAATATCTTTTATCCCGTCATTTAAGTCCATTCACTAAACAAAATGAATCTAATTTCAGTAAATTTCCAGGATATAGTTATCATATAAATGCTCAAGAGTTTGGTAATAGTCTTCGTCAACATACTTCTAAGAAACGTTTTACTGAAATTAAAGGTCATATCAATGATGTAGAATATGATCAAAATGGTGTCAAGAATATTATATTAAAAAATGGATCTAAAATGAGTGCGGATCTGTTTATTGATTGCACAGGATTTAAAAAAGTTTTAATAGGTGATATGGCCGAATTTAAACCCTACAAAGGTTTAATAAACAATGCTGCTATCTGGGGTCCAGTTTATACTCAGAGTTATAGACCTAGTACACTAAGTATTGCTCAACCTCATGGATGGATATGGGAAACTCCAACATGGGGTCAGATAGGTTCAGGATATGTTTTCTGTGATGATTTTATTTCAGTAGAACAAGCAGAAGAACATCTTAGAGATCATTGGAAGAAACAAGGTTTAACATGGAATCCATTAAAATCTAGTAAGTTTACAAGCGGAAGATTAAATAATATTGCAGTTAAGAATGTAATTAGTAATGGATTAAGTCAAAGTTTTATTGAACCCCTAGAAGCAACTGCAATAATGGTTGCTTGTGTTACTATTAGAAATACTTCAAAGTTAATTAATAAACATAAAGGTTGGTCTTCAAAGGGAAGTATAATATTAAGTAAAGTAATGGCAGATTTCTTAGATGAAACAATGGAATATGTTTTAGGTCATTATACATTAACTGATAGAACAGATACAGAATATTGGAGAGCGTATGATACTACAAATATATTAGAATCAATGTCAAATATGATTGAGAAAAAATTAAAGAAAGAATGGGTGAATCATGCTGAAACTTTACTTAATGGGTATAATTGGGCAAGTATGTTAGTAGGATATGATAAACCATATCTAGGTCAACTTCCTAAAATAGAAGAATGGCAAATAAAAAACTATGAATTCTATACAAAACAATTAGTTGATAATTATAGATATCATTATCAAAATAATATGACAGTTAAAGATCGTTTAGAATATATCAACACTTAGTAAACACTCCAAGAACTCCCCTATTTAAGATAATCTCGTACTTCTTATCAGGATATACTTGAGCATAATCAAATCTGGATAGTTCTTTATTATTAACTATAGGATGGCCATCAAAACAAATAATCCAAGATTCTTTTTCAACTACCAGAACCTCGTCCTTAATTAGTTTACCATCCCAATCTTGATTTTTATCTAATGTATTAAATCCTATCCAATAAAAGTCTTCAGTAGCTTCAAATATCAAAGACTCATTTAGATATTTTTTCATATTAAAAAAATCTTTAGAATTAATTTGTTCATAATCCTCTTGGAATGGTACTCCAAATTTTCCATTACCATAAACACAATAATGATATAATCCGTAATTTAAATTCTTTGGCTCTATACCAACCCAATCTTTATCACACTTTATTGCACAAACACAAAATTCTTCACATTTTTTAAAATATTCTTTATATTTGGGAGTATTCATAATTCAACTCTATTCATATTAAGACTAGATCTTCTATAATCTTCTACCTTACCCTCTATAACTCTACCCACCAAATCTGGTAGATCTAATTTTCCACTAATAGTTTCTGCCTCATTCTTAATGGGTTCACTCTCTTCCAATCTTTTTACCTTCTCATTACCAAATTTTTTCATCAAACTTGAAATAAAAGACTCACAATCATGAAGATCTAACTGTTCACAATTAATTGCTATTGGAGAGTAAGATTCAATAGGGTGAGGTGCATGTAATCTTGCAAACCTCACCACTATTTGATTAGTATCTGGAAGATATTCTTCAATTTTAATAATAACTTTCATAATAATATAAAATAATTATCTAAGTAATTTGACTAGATGGCACACTATATACTGCATCACCTTTAATTGATCCACTATTAGATATATTAACATTGCCTGATTGTGCCATTGTTGCTCTTATGGCATCTCCATTAGAACCAGCTCCTCCGCCGCCACCGGCACCACCCACTGGACCTTTAGGATTACCAGGACCACCACTTGTGGGTGTACTAGAATGACCTCCTCCAGACCCACCGCTGCCGCCGCCGCTGCCGCCGCCACCACCGGATCCACCTACTGTAGATGTTCCATCATTACCAGGTCCTCCACTAAACTCTGTGATACCACCAGTACCGCCTTCTCCACCAGGGTAACCAGCTCCACCGCCGCCACCGCCACCGCCGCCGTAATCATCATCACTGGATTTGTTAGGATCTCGGACGGCACCACCACCACCGCCTCCGCCACCATAACCATTCTGAATTATTCCTCCAGATGCAATATTAATATCAATTGGACTATGTTGAATACCTAGACCACTACTTCCATTTTCACCCGAAGCACCAGAACCTTTATTCGCTCCACCATGTCCACCCTCACCACCTTGGCCAGTAATAATACCTTCACTACCTACATCTACTGAGAGAGTAGTGTCAGCAGGCCATTCTCCAGTCTTAAGAGCACATTTATAATCTTCATTAGATCCTGGCATAGAAGATCCAATAGTTTTATTAACATTTATTTTAACAGTCTTTCCACCTTGCCAGTCAGTAACATTTCTTCCAGGTCTTCCTCTAAATCCACCAATAACATCTACATCATGATCATCATAAACACCTGTTGCACTTTTAGATGCCCATGATTCCGCACTTCCATCATAACCATCCACAACTATGTTTAATTGCTTACTATAAAAATCACTAAACTTGATTTCCCCTGATTGAGGGACACCCACATCTAATGGTAAATTAGAAAAGGAACCTCCATCAGGAGTATTATCATAATTAACCCTATAATTACCTAGTTTGTTATTAGTAGAATATCCAAACTCGGTTGCAATTTCAGTAAAAGATAATGAAGTTCCAGATGCTTTAATTGTCATTGATATTATTCTTTAAATTATTTATATTTCTTCCAATACCTTTCATCAATATATCCCATAGAATAATGAAGATGTTCTTCTTTTAGCATCAATGTAATATCACCTGCAATGGCCAATCTTTCTTGATTAAAATTCTCATCCCTACATTTTGTACGATGAGTTAAATTACTAGGAAAAAAAGCTACATGACCTTCAGGGGGAACAATATAATATGAAGAAGCATTTTCATGATTTATGCCTTTTAACATTCTTTGCTCTTCATATTTAGTATCACCAGTGGATCCTAAAAATAAACTATTCTTATAATGAGGATTCTCAAATTCTACGGCATGTGAATTAGGTGGCATATTCACATAATAGCAAAAAGATATATGACTTGTGGAATGTATATGCCAAGGAATACACCTAGTATCTCTCATACGAGATAACCAAGTCTTTGTTATTACATAATTAAAAATATCTTTATAATTTAAAATCTCACAGACATATTTTTTAGCATGTCCTACAATTTCTGAAAAAAGAGGATCTAAAGTATCCTCTAAATGAATTAATGGATTACCGACCTTTTCACTGACGGTATTGTGCTTATCAGTTTCTTCATAATCAAATTTAGGATAGAGTTTATAAAACTCTTCCTTGCATTTTTTATGTTCACTTATTTCCCCAAGATAAATGGTCGTGGGGAAAATATTAAAAGTTTGATGCATAATATATTAAGAGCTCGTCACTACCTCCCAACCACTACCAGTATATAGGTTAAGTTTATTGGTGTCAAGATTATATACTAATGCTCCAGCTACAGTCGTAAGTCCTGTTCTCTGACTAGCAGTTACTTGGGGAGGTAGCATGAACCTTAAATCTGCACCACTAGTAGCATCACCGGGTATGGCACCCGCATCACTAAAATCAGCAGCAGATCTCATAGAGGTTGAGCCAATCCCAACTCCCCTAAAAAGTGCATTGGTGGTAGGAACCACCAATCCAAAATTAGAATTAAAATCATGAGTAGTACGAATACCTACTTTACCAGATGAACTAATATAGGTTCTATCTTCATCATTAGCATTGAGAGCTAATGGAAGATTAACTACTATGGTTCCGATTCCTACTCCACTATTAGATTGGATATTATAGAAAGTTGAAAGACCTGCAATAGAATTAACATTACCCGTTACATCACCAGTCAAATCACCAGTTACATTAGAATTTAAAGATCCATTAACAATTAAATCATTTCCAACTGTTATATTACCTAAAGTATAAACTGCACCTATAAATGTAGATATACCAGAAACATGTAATGAATATTCAGGTTGGGTAATACCAATACCTAAATTACCATCATTAGTAAGAGTCATTAGTCTAGTATTATTAGACCCCTTATGCCAGAAGAAATTACCTAAAGTACCACCACGATTAGCAGCATCTAAGTAAAAATTAACATTACCAGTATCATAATTAAGTACATCTACAGATTTTCTTGTACTGTAAGGGAATGAAGCATTTTCATTTCCATATCTTACGGCACCCCAATAAGTAGATAAACCAGAGGTTCCACCATTTAAACGGGATAATTTTATATCATCATTAGCAGTCGTTACTCCTTCAACTGTAGAAATACCAGTTACATAAAGATCCTTAAATGTAGATACCCCTGTAGTATTAATTCCACCACCAACAAAGTCAGCAGCAGTAACAGTACCAGAAATAGTAATGGCACCTGTACCAGTTATATTATTAGTATTAAGATCTAAGTTTCCACCCAGTTGAGGAGAACTATCTCCTAAAATCTCTGTAGTAATACCAGTAAGTGAGGTATAAGGATAGTTAGTGGCATCGGTTAAATCAAATGCGGGTGTTGCATCTGCAGCTCCAAGAGCAACTGAAATCCCACCATAAGAAACAGATGAATTATCTAATCCTACATTAGGTATTGAGGTTAAGCTGGCTCCAGATCCATGAAATAATGTAGCCGTTATAATTCCACTTAAATTAACATTTCCTGTTCTACCTTCAAATGAAATACCTTCTGAACTTAATGGATCAGCTCCAATTATTAAATCATATTTTTGATATGTTTGAGTGGTACCTATACCTACCTTTAAATCTGTTGCTATTCCACTTCTTACAACAGCAGAGCCCTCTGCTTGTTTAACAACCCATCCTTCAGTTGTATATCCAACGACATTAGCTAAATTACTACCATCCCCATAATAAGTCGCGCCAGTAATAATACCTGCCGTGGTAATACCACTTACATATAAATTCGTAGAAGTGACTAATCCAGAAACACTTATATCATTTCCAAAGGTTGAAGTTCCATTTACATCTAAGTAATCAGTGGGAATAGTAGTTCCAATCCCGACTAATCCTGCCGCATTAACGACAAAATTATCGGTGTCAACTTGTATTCCACCCTCAAAGTTATAGGACTTATTATAATTTGCCATTGATAGCTACATTTTTAGTTATTTATTATGATAAGGCATCCACCTTGGCAGACAATTCTTTAATTGCCTCAATTAGAACAGGAACTAATTTCTCGTACCTAACAGCATAAGTACCGTTATCACGAAGAGTAGTAATACCAGGAAGATTAAGTGCATCTACCTCTTGTGCGATTACACCAACTTCACTACCTTCTTTACCAGATGCTTTATTCCAATCAAATGTATTACCACTAATAGATTTGACTTTATCTAGTGCTTGTTTGATTGGTGCAATGTTATCTTTTAGTCTTCTATCAGATGCATAGTAAGCAGTAATATCACCATAAACCCGAAGGTTTCCCACTCCAGAGTCTCCTCCAACTACATTTCCTCCAATAGTAACACCATCGTCTTCCGTAGTCAATCGTGCTGTAGAAACATCAGAAGATTTATAGAATAATTCTACTTCATAATTTCCACCATAATTAAATCGAAGACCGAGGTTATTAGCAAGTTCATCAGTTATTTCAACTCTTTTATTACTACTCAAATATAATCCAGAAGAAATACTACTAGTATGTTTAATAACACTATTAACTGTATCATGTACAATTTCTAAATCAGCATCATTACCAAAATTACACGCAACATTATCATAGAAAGTTGTACTAATACCAGCACCAGGTATGACTATACCCGATAAATCTGAACCATCTCCACTAAAGGAATTTGCTGTTACAATACCACTAAATACGGCACCCACCCCATTAATAGTACCTCCAACATGAAGATTCTTTGCTATTCCAGTTCCACCACTAACCTGAAGAGTACCAGTAGTTGTAGAATTAGATTGTCTTTCATCCTTAAGTCTTAAAATACTACCTAAATTAACATCACCATTTAATTTAACTGTATTGTTAAATGTTACTGGACCATCAAAATGAGATAAAACCGTATTGGAATCCCCCCCTTCAACCACCAATCTTTCTTTAATAGTTACTTCATCAAATACTGCACTTAATTTTGAAGGTATTTCACCAGTTACAGTTGGGATAGGCGTATCGTATGTAGTTTCTTCACCTGTGGCAGATGATGTCTTTCTATTTCCAATATAGAAGTCACCCTTACTATTCATACCAGTATAGACAACTATACCACCACTTTTCTCTTGAGATTGGGATAAAAATTCTTCCCTTTCAGTAAGTGTTCTATCCTGTACTTGTGGTAATGCAGTAGAATAGTTACCAGGGCCATAACCCAGATATTCAAAGGTATGACCAGAAGCACGTAGAATAGACGGTCTACGGAATTCAACAGCAAGTGGTTTAATTTTTCTAATTAATGAATGAGCATCATGAGTGGTAGTAACCGTTCCTAAAGCACCTCTAATAACAGTAACATTATCACTCCCTCCTCCAGTAAGAGTCGGAGAAGCAATTCTCATTATTTCATCATCTACTTGAATATAAGATCCATAAGGGAATCTTTCAATAATTCCAGTTTCTGTACCAGGAAGAGTAACTTGTATTACAGCATCACTTACAATCGAAGTTAAATATGCATACTGTTCTTCAAAAATAGGTGTACCTCGTACCCCCAGATTTTCATTGGTTTTATCTGAAACCTTTTCATTGGCAGAGAATCCATGTTTGTATATTTTAGAAGCACCTAAATCAGCATTAGTTACTGCGGAGAATGAATCTACATCCACTTTTGCTTTAACAATATAATCTCCTAAATTATTATCACTACTATCAACTACTCTAAAACTATTACCCGCAAGTAATCCATGAGCAGCAGAACAATTAAAGGTAGATATTCCTGAAGCTGCATGATAACTATCTGAAGAAACTGTAATAGAAGGTGATACCGATAATGCATATTGTCCTACAGTAATATCAGGATCTCCAATAGTTCTTGCAAGAGCAACCTGAGCATCAGTAGGAGTTGTGGTTATTCTAGCATAACTATCAGTTGCTATACCAACACCTGTAAATTGAAGTACATTTCCAATAGTAGAAACATAATCCTGAGTTCCTGTAGCTACAAAAGTAGCATTTCCATCTCCACCACCAATAGCAGTAATATCATAATATAAAGTAAGGGTACTTGAAGTTACACCCCAATATCCAGAACCTGGGGCAATAAGAGTAGCAGAAGTAACAGCTCCTCCACTTACCACAACTCTTGCAGTTGCACCATACCATGTAGTTAATGCACTTTCATTATAAAGTTTTACATTCTGATAGACCCCATCCGTATTATAATTGGTTCCACCAGATCCTAAACTTCCCGTTGTAAGACCACCAAAATTATGCCTATCACTAAACGTAACCGTGGATATACCACCAGAAAGACCAGATATGGAAGATACAGTAACTCCTATTCCTAGAGATACTGCAAAAGTGTTTGTACTTTCTCTAGTTACACTCTTCTTAAGTTCACTTGTTACAACCTTACCTAAAGGAGATCTAGTCGCAAAACTTACAGAAGATTGTGGATTATCATCAGGATTATCTCTATCCTGTTGAGGATACAAGTCCGTTACATTTTGACTATATTCTAAATTTGTAAATGTTTCAGGAAGAGCATGATTTGCAGAAAGTGCATATAAATGATAGATACCATCCTGAACATCTCTAAGATATGGAGATATTACTTCATTTCTATACACATAAAGATTCTTTTGTAAGTTATTTCTTACAAATCTTGGTAAATCAGTCGTTCTAATAGAAGTAATACCTGTCATTGAAGATCCAGGAGTCTGAGAACCGGTATTATACTTAAATTCCATATTATTAGGAATACTACTTACCGTAAATGTTCCATTATAACCACTATTAGCAGCACCTACAGTATTAGCAGAATCTTCTACATTCTTAATAATTACAGTATCACCAATATCTAATGTATGAGGAAGATCTGTTCTTATAGAAGCAATACCTACCGTTGAATCATAAAAACAAGTACTAATAAACGATGGATTTCTATCAAACTCATAATCATTCACCGTCAGAAGAGATGTCTGAGTAAAATCAGTATCAGTTCTTACTCCAGTAGTACTGGATTCCTGAATTATAAATCCATTCTCAGGATTCTTTGCATCAGTAGATTCTTTTGGAACTACAACCCGAAGTTGATATATCTTTTCATCCAAACTTCTAGTATCATCCGTTCTCTTAATATAAGAAGAATCAGTAAAATCATCTGTAATACCAGCTAATTGACCTGTAATGGTATTACCAGTAGCATCAACATTAATATACCATTTACCCTTAGCAGCACTCCATTGTACTGGATGACCTAATTCACCAGGAGATTTATCAGTAACTCTTGAAAGAATCTTAAGAGTAGTTCCTCCCGACACATTAATTTCTAAACCATTAGTAGCATTGGAAGCAGAAGAT
>Ga0208790_1001174_pt1 | contig 11701 bp, 14 predicted proteins | sample 10_taG_FD_184083 | JGI IMG/M metagenome (GOLD analysis project Ga0208790, IMG submission 184083) | Marine viral communities from the Subarctic Pacific Ocean - 10_ETSP_OMZ_AT15264 metaG (SPAdes) (version 2) | ecosystem: Environmental > Aquatic > Marine > Oceanic | place: Pacific Ocean | collected... | reverse complement strand
TACTTTCTATTTCACAAGTTGTAACGAGCTGTACATGAGTACAAAAGGGGTGAGCCAATGTTTAATACAGGTCATTACACTGCCACTGGCTCTTGAGCAGTCATCTCAAATTATGGAATCACAAGGCTGACAGCCAAACCTTTCAAACCTCTAGTATTTATTTATATGGTCTTAGAGTTAAATGACAGGTATTATCAGCCAAAGCGATTCTTTATCTCAGAACTAGGGAAGCCTTTTTGCTATTTCCTTCTGTACCACATCAAAGGTGTTGGCATTGATTCTGAGAATTGTTAGTAGCGGAGGCGGGATTCGAACCACTTATGCGCGTTTAAATAGCCTCTAGGTTATGAGCCTAGCGAGATACCATGGCTTTCGCCTCTTCTCCACTCCGCAAGTTTAAATGTTAATGGAAAGGTGCACCATCTAATATAAACATTACTACTAGGAATACATAGATGATTGTAAGCAGCAATATACCTGATAAGCCTTCTATTATCATTTCATAGACAGTCTTTTGAGGTTTATGATTTAGCATAGTATAACTCCTTTATGTTAATGCCCATGTTATATGAATATGTACTATATATACTTATATATGTATTAATACTGTTTACTTAACAGATAATAAGAGAAAAGCCCCCATTACTGAGGGCTAATCATTCTATTTCCTCTCTAGATTAGTGAGACGTTCACCATGTTCTACCATTAGAGCGTGAATAGTATCTAGAGTTACAGTGGGTTGACCAGTAGCCATTGATTGCAGGCGTGCAATGTTGTCTACTTTAGGTTTACCAAGGTCATTGAGTTGTTCGATAGTGTCACACATATCTCCAACCATTTTATTAACTTGGTATGATTTAGCACCAAACTTACGAGTCTGACGCTCGAATGCACCTAAGTGTAGGTTAACGCCAAGCTGTGTGCCTGGCTGACCCCAGAAGTTAGACGTATCTTTTTCCATTAGGAACTCCTTATCTGTTAATTAACAAGAATGACTATAAGTAAAAACTTATAATCAAAGAACCCCAGAAGACCGGGGGTATGTGTATATATAGCTGTCTATCAAAATACTATAATTTTTTTGTTGTATATAACCTGGGCAATGCATAGATTTCTTTGAACAAAAGGGAGTATGATATGGTTATTACATCAAAAGATTTATCTGGACCAGAGGCTTATACTGGAGTTGCTCGAGATGAACATGAGAAAAAGAAAAAAGAATTAGAAGCACTTCAGGCGGAGATAGATAAATTGAAACCTAAAAAGAAAAGTAACCAAAAGAAAAACTAATAGTATATTATAATATATATAATATATATATATATATATGCATTAGTCTGTGGAATGAGCTTTATGGCAGCTGAAATTGAGTCTTTAAGAAACTATTCATTAACTGAATTGGAAGAAATATTAGAGAAGAGGTCAAAGGGAATACCTGTGACTATAGACTCATACACTACGACTGTTATTGAAGTAGATGGTACTATCTATGAAATACCTGAACCTGTCAACGAATTACTTAATAGTATATATCGAATGTATAAAAAAGAAGTGAAAAAGAATGAGTCTGTAAAATAATGGAATTTAGAAAGATAAAGGGGGTCAAACATTATGTCTACGATGGCATAAAAGAATTTCAAAAACATCATCCTGAAGCAAATGTATTTTTCGATTGGAAAGTTGCTAAGGAAGGAGACTGGGTGCAGGCTGATACAGATAATAGAATTTGTCAATTACTAAAAGTAAGTGATTCAATAAAGCATCCTAACGACAGACCTAACTATACTCATAGTAATGGATATGTTAGGACAGTAGTTGGTACATTCCTGAGAAATGCGAAAACAAAGATGGACACCAATTTTGATGAACATCCTAATAGGTACACATTCTCAAAAAAAATTAAAAACACAAACAATCGAGTTAAAGAACGTAAAATCCCAACCAATAAAGAGAAGTTATTTGCCACAACAGTAGCAGTTGGGACTGAAGCAGTTAAAGCATACATGGATGCTTTTGATGAAGACGATAGAGAAAAAGCTCGTAAAAAGGCAGTAGTTTTACTTAAGCAGAGGAGAATCATGCAAGAAATAGAAAAGAACGTAAAGGATGTCGCTAAAGCACTAGGTGTAGACCACGATTACATTTTGAGGTCTTTAAAGCATTTAGCAGATTTTAGTGATGACCCAAACATTTCATTACAATCATTAAAAGAATTAGGCAAGGCTATTGGCACGTTAGGCGGTGGCGTTAAAAAAATAGATACAGGAGTTGTAGGTTTGTTCCAAGGATTTTCCCCGGAGCAACTGAGAGGAGCAAGGAGAGAGCTTAAATCTAATAAGGAGATAAAAAATGATAAGATGCCCTAAATGTGAGTCATTAGAAACGGTTAAAAATGGTACAAAGATATTAAGAACTGGCAATAGAACTCAGGAATTTAGATGTAGAAGTTGCGGTAGATATTTTTCTATACAGATTCATGTTGGTGTTTCACAAGAGTTAAAACTTGTAGAACCGGGGGAAATATTAGAAGTGGATGGGGGGAAAGAGTTAAGAGTACATGGTCTTACTGATATTCATGTAGGGGCGGTAGAGCATGATTTTAAAAAGTTTAAAGAAGCTATTAAAATTATTGAAAAAGATAAAAATGCGAGATGGTTTGGTAATGGTGATTTATTAGAGTTAATTCCACCTCATTATAAAATTAATCAAAGGGGTCAGAATATTCCTCCAGAAGAACAATATTTAGAGTTTGTAAGATTAGTAGATACTATAAAAGACAAATGTTTGTTTATTAGAGGAGGTAACCATGATTACTTACGCTCTTTTAATATTCTGGACTTCGATGTATGTAAAGTATTAGCAAAGGAATTAGGTGTTCCATATTATAGGATGCCGGGTTATACAAGAATAAAAGTAGCTGGTAAAACTTATAATCTTGTTTCTGGTCATGGTAAAAGTGCAGGCAAAAACGGTGATTTAGAACTTGATAAGATGGCTGCTGTTTATAGTGATGGTGATGTATTCTTCTTAGGTCACAATCATCAATTATATGTTAAACCTATGGATAGTTTAATTATAGGAAAAGATAATACAGAAGAGATGAGGAGAAGGTGGTACATAAGAGGAGGGTCGTTTCTAAGATATGCAGATTATGCGAGATATTCATTCTACCCTATGATAAGAACCGGTTGGGTTACCATAGAGTTTAAAGAAGAGAGCATAAACTGTTGGGAAAATTAAATAAAAGGAAAATGGCTATGAATAAAAATATGGCTGCTATTATAGTAGCCTTTATAACGGGTCTATCACCTATGGGAGTAATCTTAACTCAAGAGTGGATGGAACAAAGAAAAATGGAGGCAGGTATCATTGACACATCTGTTCTTTTAAATCATTCAGTATTTACCCATGCTGATACATGGGTAGACCTGATTATTCCTGCTCTTCAAGTTTCTGATACTGCACGAGAGTTTTTAACAATTAAGTTTGTTGCATTTCAAGAGGCTTTAGAAGACCTTGTAAGGAATAATGATTTTGATATTATGACCGATGCTCAACTAAACCAAGTAGTTACAAGAAATTTAAATGCCACCGTAACCAGTTATATTGCAGACGCAAGACGAGCGGGTATTCCAGAGGACTTTATTCAAAACTTTAATCTCTGGCATCAACAGGTGGTAGATATTCTAACACAAAGTATTGAAGATAACGTATCTTCTATTATTCATACTAAACAAAATTCTAAGATGTACGCTATTCTAACCGCTTATGATGCGGCATTGGGAGCTACAATCAAAGATGTTGAAAAGACATTATATGTCGGTAAATGAGAGGAGTATTATGAGCAAGAAAAAGAGGGCAAAACCAACAATGGCAGAAATGGTGAAAACCGTGAGCGGGATGTTAGAAACTCAAGCGAGGCTAATAGAATGGATAGAATTTATGATAAAGAAAATGAATATATTAGATAGCATACTTGGTTCATACATCGAAATGAGAGGGGCTTCTCCTGACCTTAAGAAATTTATGGAAGAACAGAAGAAAAAAGAAGAGGAGGCTAAAGAAGATGCCAGCGAAAAGTAAAGACTATGATTGGAGACTCACTAGAACTGGTTGGAAATATAAAGGGGATGCTCCTAATGACCCTGAATATATAAAAGACAGAGATGCTTGTTTTAAAGAAAATGGAAATGGTTGGTGGTGGGGACAAAAAAAGAATATAACGCCAGATGGCAAACATAAATAAACATAATATAAGTGAGGTTGAAGAGTCTTTAAGATTAGCTAGTAGAGATTTGATTGCCTTTGGGAAGTTGTTTCTTCCTAATGACTTCTTAAGAAGCGAGACTCCAGCTTTCCACTATGAGATGGCTGATGCCATTGATAATGACAATGTTAAACAACTTGCTATTATTCTTCCTAGAGGGCATGGAAAGACTGTTCTAACTAAAGCAAGTATAATAAAAGACTTTGTCTTTCTAGATACTGATATGCATTTTTATGCTTGGGTGTCAGCTACTCAAAGACTATCTGTTGGTAATATGGATTATATTAAACATCATTTTGAATATAATGAAAAAATTATTTATTATTTTGGTAAGTTGAAGGGTAAAAAATGGACAGAAGAAGATATAGAGCTAACAAATGGTTGCAAGTTAATATCAAAGTCAAACGTTGCGGGAATCAGGGGAGGAGCAAAACTGCACAAAAGATACGACCTGATAATACTAGATGACTTTGAGCATGAACAGAATACAATTACACAAGACGCAAGAGCGAAGAACGCCAATTTGGTCACAGCTGTTGTTTATCCCGCTCTTGAGCCTCATACTGGTAGGCTCCGTGTTAATGGTACTCCCGTACATTATGATTCCTTTATTAACAATCTTCTTACTAGTCATGCGAAGGCTAAAAAGGGTTCTAAAGAATTTGCTTGGAAAGTTATAACATATAAAGCCATACAAGACGATGGTTCTCCATTGTGGTCTAGTTGGTTTCCTATTAGCAAATTAGAAGAGAAGAAGAAGTTCTACAGAGATTCTGGGACTCCTTCTAAGTTTTATCAAGAATATATGATGGAGGTAATGAGTGCTGAAGATGCAGTATGGACTTATAAACATATACAATACTATGATGGATTCTATGAGAGGGTTGATTCACAAAACTACATTAGTATTGATGGCGAAAGGATTCCTGTTAATACTTTTAGTGGCTGTGACCCTGCCACTGATATTGATACTAAGGAGTCTGACTTTTCTGTTATCATGGTTGTTGCGGTGGATGTCAACAATAATCTATACGTCTTAGAGTATGAAAGACATAGAAGTATACCAACATTGGGTGCTAAAGACAGTTCTGGTAAGATAATTGACAAAAAAGGAGTTGTTGATTATATTATGGAACTTCATGAGAAATACAGTTGTACAAGTTCTACCGTGGAGGATGTAGCGATGAATAGGTCAGTCTTTCAAGCTCTCAATGACGAAAGAAGAAGATTGAATAAATTTAATATTTCTGTGATTCCAGAGAAACCTGGGGGGACTCAGAAGAGAAATCGTATTTATAGCGGTCTTTCTGGTCGTTTTTCACTCGGGGCAATATATATTAAAGAGAATCAGTTTGATTTAATCAATGAAATAGTTACATTTGGACCAAGAATGGCTCATGATGATACCATTGAGGCTCTATATTATGCGAATTTATACGCATTTCCTGCCAATTTATCTCAAAATAAAGAGAAAAAGTGGCATAAAACTAAAAGAAAAGCAAAAAGTTGGATTGTTGCCTAATGATTAGCATATCACAAATGAAATCTTTAGTAAAAAGGACTTGTTCTGAAATGGGGAGCAAGTTTGCTTCAGACGATGCCGTTAATCTTGTATTAGGTACTGGTATTGTTGAAAGTAGGTATGAGTACATAAGACAGATGGGAGACGGTCCAGCGAGAAGCTTCTGGCAGGTAGAGGCGGCGACCGCAGTAGATAACCTAGTTCACTATCTTAAGCATCGCCCGAAATTGATGCAACAGTGTGCTAAAGCCAGTTATGTAGATTTAAAACATTGGCAAGATTTTAATGAGAAGAAATGGGAAGATATATTAGAAAAGAACATAGCTGCAGGTATTGTCCATTGTCGGCTGAAGTATTGGCGAGTACCTAAGAAGATGCCTAACACTATAGAGGGTCAATCTCATTACTGGAAAAAATACTACAATACAGAGGATGGTAAGGGAGACCCCGAGCATTTTGTTGATGCTTATAAGAAATATTTATTATAATGGCAAAAAAAGGTAGAAAAAAGAAAGCTGATGTCGTAAGAGAACTATGGAAGAAGACCAATACATTCCATAGAAGAAAGTGGTATAACGATAGTCAACAAGCTGTAGATTTTTATTTGAATGACCAGTTGACTCAAGATGAGGTAGATTCTCTTCAAGAATCAGGAATGCCAGATTTTATTATCAATAGAATAACACCAGCTATTGACATAATGAAATACTTTGTTACCGCTAACAATCCTAGATGGCAGGCTATAGGCGTAGAGGGTAGTGACTCTGATGTTGCTCATATTCATGGTGCTATATCTGAATATTGTTGGCACTTATCTGGTGGTAAATCATTATTTGGTCAAGTTGTCCATGATGCTTTAACTAAGGGGATTGGATATTTTGCTATTACTGTTGATACTGATGCTGATAGAGGTAAGGGAGAAGTGATGTTTTCTACTGTAGACCCTTATGACGTATATGTTGACCCTACCAGTAGAGACCTTTTCTTCTCAGATGCTAATTATATGATTATTCAGAAAAATATGTCAAGGGAAGCTCTGAAAAAGTTAATGCCTCAGTATAAGGCTAAAATATCAAAATGCACTGGGACTCCTGAGTCAAAGCAAACATCTAATAGAGATAAAAATGCAAGTTATTCCATTCAACACGCAGATATTGATTTCGCAGATACATTCAAACCTGATGATGCAGAAAAAGATGATATTATAGATTTTTATGAGTGCTATGAGAGATTAAAAGTACCATTTGTTAATGCTATTATTGAGACTCCTCCTTCCCCAAGTCAGATGAAGAAGATTGAGGAAGAAATCCAAAGAGAGCAAGAGAGGATGCAGGCTGAGTTGCAAGTTTCTTTAAAAGAGCAATCTTTAGAAATTCAACAAGCGGTTCAATCTGGAGATATGATTCAAGAGAGAGCAGATTTGGAAATGCAAAAAGCCCAAGAAGAAGCTCAGATGAAACTGCAAGAAATGGCAAATAGTATGGAAGCTCGCCTCATAGAGGCGAAAACATCGACAGAAACTATCATAATGGAGAAGACTGTTTTTGATAAGTTGCTAGAAGAAGAAGCCTACGCTGCTAGAGTGCAAGATTTTGTAATATTTAATCAGCAAAGAATAATGCTTACTTGTTGTGCTGGAGATACATTTCTTTATGAACAGAGATTGTCAATAGACCATTTTCCAATAGTACCTATATGCTACACCCACACAGGAACACCATATCCTATGAGCGCAGTTACTCCTATGATTGGTAAGCAAAGAGAGATAAATAAATCGCATCAGGTTATGTTGCATAATGCGAATCTTGCTTCAAATTTAAGATTTTTATACACAGAAGGTGCTATTGACGAAGAAGAATGGGAACAGTATTCATCTGCCCCTGGGGCACTCTTAAAATATAGACAAGGATTTGATGCTCCTTCAGCTGTGCAGCCTATCCCTATCAACAATGCATTTTATACTATTACCCATCAAGGTAAAGAAGATATTGAGTATATTTCTGGCGTCGCATCCCAAATGCAGGGAGTTGGAGAACCTCAACATGAAACTTATCGAGGGATGTTAGCGTTAGACGAATATGGTACTAGACGTATTAGGCAGTGGACAAATAATGTTGTTGAACCTGCCCTTGAACAACTCGGTAAAGTATTTTTGCAAGTAGCTCAAGTTGTATATAATGCGAATAAAGTTTTTAGAATAGTCCAGCCAGAGGCTGGTCAATCCCAATCAGAAGTCGAATCCGTAGAAATTAATATACCAGTTTATAATGATTATGGAGAGGTTATTAAGAGATGGAACGATTATGCAAGTGCCAAGTTTGATGTAAGAGTAGTTGCAGGTTCTACTCAGCCAATAAATAGATGGGCATTAATGGATGAATATTTCAAATGGTTTGAAGCTGGTCTTATAGATGATATAGCTATGTTAGGTGAAACGGATATTAGAAATAAGAAACAAATTATGGCTAGAAAGTCATTATATGCTCAATTACAGAGTACTATAGAGGAACTTAATTCTGCGGTAGAAGACCAGCAAGGGACTATACAAACACTTCAAAGGCAAGTTGTACAGGCAGGAATCAAAGATAAGATAAAAGATGCTGATGTTAAGATTCAGAAGGCAACTACTGAGACTACTTCACAGCAAAAACTCATACAAAATATTATGAGGTCAGACCTTGCAACTGCGAAGAAAGAACAGGTTGCAAAAGAAGGAAGGAAAAAGTAAATTGAAAAGGAGAAAACAATGAGTGAATTAGATATACAGGAAAACGCGGAAGTCAGTATTGATGCTTTGCCCCCTGAAGCTAATCCTCTTGGAACAGGTAAAGAAGATTTTTTCGACCAGCTTGACAGACAGGTTATGGGGTCGGCTTTAGAACCGAGTGAACAGTCTTCGTCACCCGCTCAAGAAGGACAGACAACTTCTCATGTTGAGAACTCTGTTGTGAGTGAAAGTGTAGATAACGACTACACAACCCTAGAGAAAAGGTATAGTGATTCTTCTCGTGAAGCAAAACGACTTAACACTCGTTTGACAGAGTTAGAACCATATTTACCCGTTCTCGACGCGATGAAAGAAGACCCTAATTTAGTGTCTCATGTGAGAGGCTATTTTGAGGGTGGTGGCTCTGCCCCTAAAGACCTAAAATCACAACTTGGGTTAAATGAGGATTTTATGTTTGATTATGACGATGCTATATCTGACCCTAACTCAGGTAGTGCTAAGTTATTTCAAGCTACTGTAGACGGAGTTGTTCAACGCAGGATTGGTGAATTCGCACAACAGCAAACTGCTAAAAATGCGAAGGTAGCAGATGAAGCAAAGTTCAGAGAACAATATAACGTCAATGATGGCGAATATGATGAACTTGTAGATTTTGCTAAAGGACATAAGTTGACGTTGGAGGATGTTTACTTTCTCAAGAATCGTGAAGGTCGTGACCAAGTGGTTGCGGATAGCGTGAGAAGAGAACAGGTCAATCAAATGAAAAACGCCAGAGCAGGTACTCCTCAGAGTATCGCTAGTGTTGGCAATGAGTCTAGAGGAGAACAATCTTTAGACGACCAAGTATTTGACCAACTTTTAGGTGTAGGGGAGAGACTCGACGATATAGGACTATAACCCTAAACTAAAAGGTAAATAAAAATGGCTGATACAAGCTACCCTCAGGTTACACCCCTGAAACTAGCTACCAGCTCAGGACTTACCGAGTCTAGTAAAGCTATAGCTGCATCAGGTCTATCAACTGGTGACCTCAGGAGACGATATGATTTCTCCCAGAGGTTTTCAGAATTAGCTATCGACCAAACACCGTTTTTTCGGTTTGTTTCGACAGTAGCTAAAAAACCAGTAGACGACCCGCAGTTTAAATTCACAGAAAAACGACAATCGTGGATGAAGCGATATTGTTATGTCGTTGGTCATATAGTTACAGGAGACGCTGATTCTCACAATGATGCGACTTTTCAAAACTACAATGACGCAGACAATGGTGCAAATGAATCCATTGCTGCTGGCGATACTGTGAAGTTGTACGTGGCTACAGACTATAAGTCAGCTGGTAACTTACAAAACATCTATGGACAATCAAATGGAGCGATTGCAGTAGGTGCGACCGGAACTGCTCCAGAATTCCTAATGCCTAACCAAATTCTTAGAGTTAATCTCTCTGCAACTGCTGGTGGTGGAACAGTAATTAGTGATTATGCACTAGTTAAAGTTTCTGCTGTTGGAGCTGAGGTTACTAAGAATAGTATGCAAGTTAAACTTGTTACTGGTGAGGTTATTAGGGCGGCAAGCGGTGAGCTTACTTCATATGCAAGTAATACACCTGTTTCACAAGTATACGACAAGGAAATCTCTGGAGCCGAGGGCTCTTCGGGAAGTCTTGAAGCTATGCGTGTTCAAGTAGCAGGTACTTCTTACGAAGAAGGTAGTTCATTACTTGGTAAATCATGGAAAGATAATCCATATAGTACTGGTTATGGGCAAACTCAGATTTTTAGGTCTGAATTTGGTATGACCAACACTGCAAGAGCAACTGCACTTAAATACGAACCTAACGAATGGGCGCGTGTTTGGCGTGATAAGTTGACTGAACACAAGTGGGAAATTGAATATGCTGGGCTTTTCGGAGCGCAGGTTTCAGATGCCGCTGGTGTAGGTCACACACAAGGCGCAGTTGATTATGTCTTGAAGTATGGTAACATCTTTAGTTGGAGTTCATCGAAGACTATTGATGACTTTCTTGATGATATGTCAAGTTACGTTGACCCTCGCTATAACCAATCTAGAGCAACAGTCTACTTCTGTAGTACCGAAGTGTACAACTGGTTGCACAAAATCGGTGGTTTCTTTAAACAGAACCTCGGTCTTGACGACCAAATCAGAGCAGACTTAGCTATTACGGGAAGAAAGAAAGTTCTCGGACTAGACATGACTACTTTTAGTACTGTCTATGGGGACATGAATGTTTCTCGTTGTATTGCTCTCGATGGTTCTGCTGTAAGCATCTTAGGTGTAAATATGAATAATGTTAAATACCGTCCATTGGTCGGTAATGGCGTTAATCGTGACACCGCTATCTACGCAGGAGTTCAATCACTAGAAAACTCTGGTATTGACAAACGTGTAGATATGATTCTTACAGAATGTGGGTTCGAGTGGCAAATGCCAGAATCACATGCAGTTTGGAAATAAGTAATCTAAACTAATACATGGCGACGCTCCATTCCGCTTTTAACCCTCCTTTCTCCGGTTTGGGGCTGACCCATGTACTAATATTATGAAAATTTGGGAAAAAGTCAATAACATAACTGGTCACGGTACTAAAGCTAGATATCTAGTAGAGTATATTAATGCTGGTTCTAAGTTTATTCTAGCGTCATTACCTGAGAAGTTTCTATGGACTGTTGCTAGTGAAACTGAAATAAATGGTTTTAATAGTTCTGGGACAAGTACGATAGGAACGGGTTCCAGTATTGCATATGATAAAATATTAGCTGTTTATAGAATGGATAGTGGAAAGAAGAGAGTATGCTCAGAAGCACCAGACAAAAGTATACATATCTTTGATGAGGCTGGTAGTTTATTAACTGCAACAGAGATGTTCCCTAAATACTACAAATTAGGAGGAAAGATTTATATTAAACCTGACCCTGACTATAATGCTCATGTGGGAAGTGGGAACGCATTCCAACACGCATATACTGACCTTGATGGAAATACTGTTACTGTAGATTCAGAAGAAGGGGATAAAGGTGTGGTTGTTTATTCTGCTCCTCCTGTGGTAGATGAGAATGATGATAGTTGGATATTAGTAGAATATGAGAATATAGCTATTCTATATGCAGCTTCACTTGATTGTTTACGTCTTGTCTCTTCATATAGGACTAGTTGTGAAAATGAG
>Ga0208790_1001172_pt1 | contig 11711 bp, 10 predicted proteins | sample 10_taG_FD_184083 | JGI IMG/M metagenome (GOLD analysis project Ga0208790, IMG submission 184083) | Marine viral communities from the Subarctic Pacific Ocean - 10_ETSP_OMZ_AT15264 metaG (SPAdes) (version 2) | ecosystem: Environmental > Aquatic > Marine > Oceanic | place: Pacific Ocean | collected... | reverse complement strand
ATCTCTCTCCAAGAAGCCAATCCCACCCGGATACTCTATATCCCCCTTTACTCTGGTCGGGTGTTTGATGCTCCTAAAATCAGTCAGCCTTACGGTGATAGGGGGTGCTTTCCAGTCGCTGCTGGACTCTATTTCGGCAAAATATCCCTTTGTTAGTGCCGTTTGCGTGGGCCGTAAGTGTCTACCTAAAATATATCCTTCAGCGAATTTCTCAAGAGGGTTTTCTTGAAAGGCTAATATTGTATCGGCGGCAGCTAATTTCTCCTCGTCGGTGAGATAATCCTCGACATAGGTTAACTGCAATTTTCCATCATCCGTCAATTCGGGGGCAATGAAAAATATAATTCCATTCTTGTCTTTAAAGAAGACCACCAAGTCATTGCTCGTGTGAGTTACTTTGGCCTGTAAACTACCCGGCGCGGAGGATAACGTAGGTCCAAGAGATATACTCGTAAGGGATGCCGGTAAATTATAAAACTCGCATCCGAAAAAATCATTATTTTCGCCTACCCCTTGAACGTGAACCTCAACCAGTGTCAAATAAGGGACAGTTGTCACAACGCGAGATGTAAGATCGGGCTTTTCGTAGACATTAAATGTATCGTACACCACGCCAGCTGACGTATCAAAGTTTTCTACAGCCAACGTAACTGGCTCTCCAGTATGCGCCACGTCTGGGTAGAAATCCGGGTTCGGCTGAAATGGTTTAAAGACAAAATGAGTCGCCCGCCCGATCGACCTCCACCACCCCCCAAACTCCGCAACAGCGTCGATACCTGTTTTATTATTTTCAAGTGGCTTATTGAAATACCGATCCGCGCTGACATTAAAGAGTAACTGCCTTTTAAACTTCTCAAGATGGACTTGAGATAAAAAATCGTTCCCCATCAGAACCTCAACTATCCCCTCTTTCACAAAAGAGACATTAGCCTTTATCTTGGTGCTGGCCATAAGAAGGCCGCCTTCTTCCTCGGGGTCAAGGCCTGCCTCTTCGAACGCCTCCACAGTCATCGTAGGCGCTTGCTCTTCTATCGTGAGAACATCTATAGTGCCAATTATATCCGCAGCATCTTCCATAAAGGCAACATAAATATTATACTCTTCAGTGTCGCCAAAGGTAGTAAAACCATATGCGTTGTCCCCAAGAATGTGAAATTCACTCTCAATAAGGTATTGAAAATATTCATCCTTGAACGCCGTGGCAAACTCATATATAGCCGTATCTCTCACCTCTTGCAGAAGCTGCGGCGAGAACTGCCCTTTATAGGAGTTCTCTGTCTGGAAGATAATAAACTCACTAATTTTATTGTTTTCTGGTGCTGGCATTCTTTTATTACCTAGTTGGTGTAGTTGAATTTAGAGAGGATGTATTTGTCTCGATCGCCGTACTGTTCAATATAATCTTTTTCAAAAATACTCAAGTTGAAGGCAAAGTTCTTAAGGCTCATGGTTGTATCTGTCATAAGGCCCATATTATGTATTATTCCTTCCATCATGCAGGTCGGCGACTCTGACGTCTCCTTCCCATAAAAAGGAGAAAAGTGCTTATGATTAAATAATACCTCATTATACTTCATCTGTTTGTCTACAAATTCTTCGAATATCACTCTAAGATCATCTACTAAATCAACCAACTCACGTATACAATTCTTCAGATTTCTCCCCTTTACCAGTGGCTGAAGGGCGTCTGGATCATTATTTGCTATCAAGGCAATACCAGAGTAGGTGTTATTGTTGCCGCCCGCTGAATTCTTGCCCCCTAAAAGTGTAACCAGTTTAATTGTATTACGAGAAACAACCCTGACGTCGTCGGCTTTAATTCCAATACCAGAGCGTCCCTGAGAACTTGGAAAAGCGGCCTTTATATTGCTATTGCCATCCGCTATCGAAAAGTACTGGTCAATATTGGTCTTTTGCGAAATGTAAATCCTGGCTGAGTCTCTCTCAAAGTCAGCGTCTACATATAAATTATTTCCCTCGTCGTCAATAAATTTTTCGTTTGACCCTAAACGACCAACCACTATATCAATAGCAGCGCATTGTGTATGGCCTTGACCGCCATAGCCTGTGCTCCGATCGCCAACCCTGTCCCTACCAAGAACGATGTAGGATTCATTTTCTCCCTTCAACACCTTCTCGTTCTCAGCCTTTAAGAATATAGGAGAAGGCTCCACCGATGAATAGCCATTTACTCCTGAAACCTTGGCGAGTGCTTTCTTGTTTAAGTTGTTTATATTTTTTTGAATGTCTTTTGGGATGTCGTCACGCCGAACAGCCTTTTTGGTTGTGTTCAGGTCAAGACCTTCAATGTTCTCCATGGTACTATTAATGTCCTGCATTAAAGTACTAGAGGGTGACGTGCTCGTCTTAGCTGAATAGTCTTCTATTGACATAGCTTACTCCTCCGTCTCAATGCTGACGGTGTCAATAGACTCGTACCCGACCATCTGTTGTACTGCGTGGGCGTGTGCTTTCAGTCTTTTAAGTTCCGCACTACGCACGCTGTACCCTTCTTCGGAAGACAACGTGAGATCCCTAACATTTTTCCTCACAGCAAGTTCATGCGCAACTCTTGGATCCCCCCAGAACTCGAAATGCATCGCATCCGTCAATGCCACGTTACGCTTGTTCTCTTTTTTGGGGGCGCCATGTTGGTTATAATCACCTCCCCACCCAAAACCATACTTTTTCATTACCTTGACCAGGTTGGATGGCATATTGACGACCATAAGTTCATAGTTCTCTCCGTTAGGGGCCTTCTGTTGCACAATTTTATTTACATCTATACCATATTGTTCTTTCCACCACGTCGGATCTGCTTTCGTCAAGCGGCCCTTGGTGCTTCTAGTCTTAAGAGTAGGGTGAAGTCTCCTCGTAGTCATTGAATTAATGCCAGCTTGTATGTCAGCTGCCAAGCCAGACACATGTGAAGCTCCTTGCCGCCCCGCCCATCGACCACTATTAACATTTTTCTCCGCTATACTGGGAGAGTTAGATCTTTTTCTGGGGACCCCGCTCTGTGTTCTATACGCTTCGTCTCTTTCGTAGTACCCTTGGTCTTTTGTGAACTTTCCGTATTCTGCTGGGAGTGTGTTGAGCCGGGTGTGTACTATCCACTGGTATTCCATGCCCGCGTCTCCGGGCCCTTGCATCAGGTAGTTATTTACAGCAGGATCGTTTAGTTTAACCAGCTCGTCATACACAAGAGCCCAAGCGGGAACCGCTCTTTCAGCTATCTTCATCACCTTCCCATTATACCATTGCAAGAAGCTTTTCTTGATTTCCAGGTATTCCTTGGACGGAATTACCTTAGTGGCTTTTGTGTATGTCTTAGTTTTGGTGCTAACTGCTTTCTCTTTAAAGTTTACCGTGCGCAGCTGATAGCTGCTCCCCAGTTTGGAATCTTTACGAGACCAGTTAGCACCAACAAATGGAAAATCCCCCCCATAGCCGCCTAGACCAGTATTCCCACGATGAACGAGAGGAATGGTTATGTCTTTAGCCATAGTGGCGTCGGGCCCCGTTCCGACTCCTCCCGGTAACTTAGGCAATACATCACCTACTTCATATGTGGCGCCGCTCTTTGCTGTTGGCTTAAGATTTCTAGGTATAAGCTTGCCATTATCTGCATTTATATAAAGTGATTCCTCTATTGCCTTCTTATTGTTCTTCCCCGCCTTACTGTTAATATAATCGCCACCCAAGTTTCCGAAGCAAGTATCACACACCTGGCTTCCAACCGTTGGTAAATTCTTGTTGAGTTTCAACAACGCAGGGTCATAAAGGAAAGAGGAAGCCCCCCCATGACCGTAAATATCCATTGACTTTTGAAGAACCTTGTTGTGTAATTCAATGGCGTCTGCTATCGTTTTTCTTATTCTATCGTCAAGGTCACGAGGCCACGGAGGGAAATAAGCTTCGTTCTTAGTTCTACTAAATGGATAAACCCTTTTTAATGGTTGTGGGGGCTTACCTTTTTTCCACCACATGACAAAATATTTGTATTTTTTTAAAGTTTCTACGGTTTGCACCTTCTTTCCTGTTTCAGTGCTTAACAGGGCAAGTCCCCTGGAAGTGTCATATACCACATCCAACAACTTGTTTCCGGGCAGTTGTGCTTTTGCTAATTTAAACATCTCATCTTGTGTAAAAGGTTGTCCCCCCAAGTCCTTTGGACTTGGGTTTCTAAGCAAGAGATCGTCAAAGGTGGTTTCAAGGACATCCGCATAATATTTAATTATACTCTCTGCTTTAGTGGTGCTATCCGTTGCATTGTCCAGCATAAGAGACAGTTTACTCTCGTCCTTCTTTTCCTGCTGGGCTTCCTCACCTCCTGTCTGGTCGTCAATAATTTGACTAAAAACCTCGGCCAACGCCTGAGACACAGGGGGCTCGCCCCCTTCAGGCACTGCCGTCTCTCCTTGATCTCTAACCACGCCAACTCGGCTTCCAACCGACTGCGGGGACTCTACCACATCAGCAATAATTTTCTTTACTGCCATTGATATCTTCAAATTGAGATCTGCTGTTGATTGTCCTGTTTTCACAAAGTCCAAAGGATCAATAAAATACAAATCACCAAAACGCAGGACTCCTGTCTGGTCATCAATGGTGCCCCCATAGTTTTCTACCAAAAACTTGACAGTCTCATTACCGGGCAAATAACTTCTATTTTGAGCAAGTGTACTTCCTATCAATATCTTCTTGGCCGACTTCCCATATGCGTCCATTAATGCGCCTTCCAGCGCGACAAGCATGCTCCACGCGGCTGCCATTTCTTGGGATTTAGTCACATATCTATTCGTGACATCAGGAGCAAAAAGATTTTGATATTGAACCACCACGGTGGCCGCTTTTTGAGTCACTAGAAGTCTATCCAAGTTAGTAATGTACTCTTCTAGAGATGAATTAGCAAGGACCATGCGGTTTCCAACCGCAAAAGGGCTATTTTGACTAAACGGCGTCATCCCCTTACTGGTGACGAGGCTTTCAACGTACTGGCCGAGTCCACTTGAATCATGAAATAATTCAGAGCCAATGACCAACGCGTTTGATGCATTGTTTCGCTTTACAATTGCTTCCCCCGTATGGGCCGCGATGGGTTGTGGGACTGACGGAGGCAAGATCGGATCTCCAGCTGGGGCATTCGCCGTATAGTTGTTTTGATCAGTACACACTTCCCCCGGCTTTGGCTTAGCAGTTCCCTCTCCTGGTGACTGCGTTCCCTTCGGCAGACGCTGACCGAGCACGCTAATAACAATTCCTGACCCCTTGCCTCCGCCGTTAAAGAGGTTATCCATATTATTAACGGAGACCGTAACAATAGACCCAGGCTTAACATGAGACCAAACATCATCCCCCGACACAATAAAGGTAGGGTACTTGTCTATAAGCAGATCATTTTTATTTCGTGCTCTTTTTTGTTGGGTGTAGTCAACACTCGGGGCAAACTCTGGTACCTCAAGCATGTCGGTGACGCCGGGAATCCTTACCTTAACCGTCATCACATCAGACGTTAGGTTATCTGCTGTTGAAACGTACTTCAAGAACCTTGTTGTCGGGGTGCTCATGGTCTTATTTCTATTGAATACAGCCAACACCTCCCCAAAATAAAACGACTTGGAGCTAAACTTGTCAACAGTGTAAGCCTGCCTGACAGCGTTACCCACAAGGCTAAAAAAGCTGCTGTTTTGTGGGAAGATCTTGGCCCCTGCATTGGTGCCCTCGAAATCATTTAAATTGTAGTTTAATTCATTTGATGGGCTAGATTCTGGCCGTCCTGAGCTTCCCTTGCCTGGGTACGAGTTCTTGGTGGGCGGCTGTGCCATTAAACTTCGCTCCCAATGATGTCATACAACTCTTTTTTATCCAGATCGCTCAAGCCCGTAGATACCCGATTCTTCTGCTTTAATGCCGCAACTTTAACAAGTTGTTCGTTGGAGCGCTGAAGTGTTTCTAGGTACTTGGCCGCCACCATTCCAGCGTGCTGGTGGTTACCAGGATCTTTGGCTAAATGCTTCATTATCTCTGCTAGGAGCTTAGTGGCCACCGCACGATCGTCATTTATATTACTTTGCGCATCTTCAAGGATTTGATCTACCTTTGATTTGCTCGCCATTAATATTCTCCTTGGTCCCACTCGTGTTTAAAACTCTTATACTTAATTCTAATTTTCGTTAGAGTGCTAACAACCTGCTTAGTGTTTAATCCCGTAATTTCTCGGATATATAAATAAATAGCCTTTTTATTAAAAATTTCAATCTCATCCGCACTATCAAACAGGATCTGTACTGCTTTAATGACTCTCTTATCCCTCTCCTTCTCTAGGTCACCCTCCCACTTGTCAAACTTATCCTTCAAGTAGAAAAGAAATTCATGCTTCTCCCGCGTCTCCTCATAGGGGTTCTTTGCTATATTTTGAAAAGGGTAGGCATTCTCCTCGTTTATAAGGTGCTCATAGGAAACCTCCTGCATGGCGGCTTTCTTGTTTCTTTTAATCTTGGCAATAAACCAATTCTTAGTTATTACAGAGAAATATGAAAAAGCTTTAGACTTCCTATTCGGATCATATTTGTCTAATATAGTAGTAAGCCATAATTTACAGTCCTGCTTCAGCACTTCTATGTTAGGCAGCGTGTTGAACTTGTACGTATAAACTATCTTCTCCACCAACTCATTGAAGGCAGGTTGGATAAGGCTTATATAAAGCTCCGTCTTCTCCTGCTTACAACCCGACTTTGCATATGCAATGATGGCCTCTTCATGGTCTTTAGTAAAATAATTATTCTTCTTCGGTTTCGTCATAACTCTCCAACTCCTCCTCGGGGAAATATTTAATAGCGAATTGATCCAAATGCCTTAGGACACCTTGGGAGTGCTCTAAAAGCCCTTGCAACGTATCATCGCCATAAAACACCTCAAGCTTATAGATTGAGTCAAGATGAGTGACAAAGTTATCAAATACTTCTACGGTTTCTTGTAGTTCCCTTTCTACTTCTCCCATCTGGACGAGAAGCCTCCTCAGGTACCAGATAAGACCCCCACAAAAAACTGTTGCTAAGAACAACATTAAAGGGATGGTGCCAACAACTGTGGCCACCAGTATAGCGTTTAAAATCGTAGACACCAAAAAAGCCGCCCTAATCATGTTCCCTACCTCTTAGTTTATCTTTCTCTTTGTAAAGGTCTTCCTTAAACTGTTCTATTTTTTCCTTCACAACTACGCCCGCAGCGCTTTCGGATGATGCACCGACATTGGATACAAATGCACCCGGTAATCTAATTAGTGAACCAACGACACCACAAACTTCGCAATTTCTTAGCTTTTGTTTAATGCTGTGAAAGACCGCAAACTCGAACTCACAGTCCGCACAGCGGTACTTGTATTTGGGCATTAATCACTACCAACACTTTCAAGACCCTCTTCTTCTTCAAGCCCAAACCTCACTATCGGTGGATTTAATACAAGCAGCTCCTCCCCGCCAACAGCGAACTTGAGCCCCTTCAAGATGGGAACAATGTCACTCTGTTCCAACAAACTCTTTTGAAGTGTCATCATAAGTGCACCTAATGCTTCCTCTGAAAGCGTATATTCTTTAATCTCCATGTTATTTCTCCTTAATCTGAATAGTCTGATTTTATTGCGCTAAGGTTACATAGTTCTGCGTAATCAGCAGTGTACATCATCTTAGCTAAACCTTTAAAGTCCACTTCGGGCTCCCACTTTAAAACCTTTTTAGCCTTAGAGGGATCCCCCAGCAAGAGTGGAACTTCATGCGGTCTAAAAAGACGAGGGTCTATTTCCACATGTTTATCGACATTTATACCTGCTATGTCGAACACCGTCTCTAAAAATTCTCTGACTGTGTGAGTTTCGCCCGTAGCAATTACATAGTCGTCTGGCCTGTCTTGTTGAAGCATTAGCCACATGGCCTTTACATAATCACCCGCAAAACCCCAATCTCTTTTAGCGTCAAGATTGCCCAAGTAGAGTTTCTTTTGAACTCCAAACTTAATACGGGCTGCCGCTCTTGTTATCTTGCGAGTAACAAACGTTTCTCCTCTCATGGGAGATTCGTGGTTGAACAAGATACCACTAGAAGCATGCAAGCCATAACTTTCACGATAATTCCTAACTAAGTTATGCGCAAAAAGCTTTGCGCACGCATAAGGAGAGGCAGGCATAAATCTTGTCTCTTCGCTCTGGGGGTATGCGGGATTATCACCAAACATTTCCGATGACGAGGCTTGGTAAAATTTACATTCAGGGACGACTTCCTTAATCGCATTCAATATTCTCAAAGTGCCCATAGCGATACCATCTACCGTATGCTCGGGTATATCAAAAGAAACGCGAACATGGGATTGTGCGCCCAGATTGTAAAACTCATCAGGCCGATATTTCAAGAGGAGTTGCCAGATACGACCAGCATCATTTAAATCAAAATATTCTAGGATGAAATCTTCATTTTCAAATACACTATCCACCCGATCTGTGTTCAGAAGAGAGGTTCTCCTTTTTAGGCCTATGACCCGATAGCCCTTACTTAATAAGAATCGTGTCAAATAAGCACCATCTTGACCAGTTACTCCGGTTATTAATGCAGTTGGTTTCTCGTTAATCATTAAACTCCTCGTATGTTTGGGTATTCCATCATATACTAATCACACGTTTTTTTAAACCTTCTTTTAGGGGAGTATACCACTCTTTACCTGCTTAATCTGCTCGGTGTAGTGTTCTTTCCAGTAAAGATACGTCTTATAGTCATTTGGCGTCCCCCAGCAAATATAATTTAATGCCTCGAACACTTTAACTTTCAAACCATTTTTTATATTTTGATTTAAAACATCATCCACATAAAATTCACCATTAGTTCTTATATCGTGTGCATAATTTTCCTTTAATCCATCTAAAAAGTACTTTGCCTTTCTAAAAAACATTGTACCAATAATTGCATGCGTCTTCAAGGGGTTATCGTATATAAAATTTTTACATGAAACGTGTCTAACAACGTCGCCATCATCGACCTCAAGCCACGCATACATATTAGGATTATTCTTACTAGTCTCATGGTTCCGAAAGGAACACACAATGACGTCATTCTCTAGGTCCTCTACTGCTGCTTGAAAACCTTCTTGATCGTAGTACATACCGTTATCACATGCCGATATCAATATTGGCTTTTCAACATCCACATTCATCTTATCCAACATGATCTCGACAGTACATGCCTGCCCTTCCGTCGTGGAGGCAATCTGGGCTATTTTTACACCCTGCGCGTACTTTAAGATTTTCTCCGCTTGGGATGCCTCCTCTATATGCTCTTTCAATACACCAAGAACAACATTCTCACATGCCGGTAGATCCTTTATGGCCCTAGCAAACATGGGGAGTCCATCAACCTCTAGAAAAGGCTTTGGTTCCCCATATCCCTCGGTCTCAAATCTATTACCGTTACCTGCCATAGGCAATAAGAGAGTTGTATCCTTCAACTCTCTTCGAGAGACTAAGGGCTTTGTATCGCAATTTTGGAAATATTCCATCCATTGCCGATATACTCTAAGGTCGTATGGGGTCCCCCATTGAAGCATTTTGTCAATTTCAAAAACCTCCACATTGAGCCCATCTTTTATCATATCATTATAAACCATGCTCACATAAAATTCACCACCAATATGATTGTTTTCCTCAATGCACCTCTTGAAATATTTTTTTAAAATTTTGCCATTTTTAAAATAGTAGGTGCCATTGCTAGCGAACTCAGACATTTTATTGTCCGTGAATGGTCTTTTTTCACGAATCTCGATTGCAGTATCCCCTTCTGTTCTCACGTAAGCATAGTGGTCTTTCCCTAACATATGCGGATGGAAGCCAATATAGGATGGTATGCCCCCATCACACTTATTATCCTCCATTGTTCTTAAAAAATTACCGCAGTCCCACTCAGTTCCATAATCACAATACGAAACGATTATTTCTTTTCCATCCGATATTAAGCTCTCAGCCTTTAATACAGCATAAACAGGGCCTTTTTTGTGCCCATCTATCGAAACAATTTTACCGGTGGGACAAATTCTATTTAGAATTCCTCGCATCTCGGTTTTCTCTAGGTGCTCTTTATTGCAAATAAAAATAACATCTTCTGCCCCTGGGAAAAGGCCTAAGACGTGTTCTATCATTGGGCGCCCCACAACATCTATCAGGGGCTTGGGGTCCTTAAACCCCTCTACCAAAAATCTCTCTCCCGTCCCAGACATCGGGATTACCAGCTGTACTCTTTTATTTATCAACTTTCACATCCTCCTCAATTTTTCCTTCTTGTCGGTAAAAATTTTGTTTTTTTGTTCATCCGTTAGAAATATAAGATCTTTAGTTTTTGTGGATGCGAATATAGAAGCGGCTTTTTCACATATTTCTGTTGCAAAAATACAATTTCTTATGCTGTTAGATGCGCACACTATACCATGGTTCTGAAGGAGCGTCAAGTCCGGGAAATACCCTCTATCTAAGAAAAAGCCCCGAAGCGCCTCTTCCATACCCTGCTTCAGGCTAGGCCCCGGATGCGCATATTCAACGACACACGACTCCAGTCCATTAAAAACAACCTGGTCCGGAAACAGTCTCTCTGTGGCAAACTTCTCTATTCTTTTTGAGCAAAGTATTTTTAATGTTTCAACAGGATGAGTATGGGCTATATAAGAACAGTCCGTCAACCCATAGATGAGGGAGTGAAACTCTGCTTCTATGCTCGGCCTCAGATCAAAATTATCCACCTGTTTGCCGTTCAAATCGCACTTGATAATATGTTGCTCATTTAACGAACGAAGATCATAGCCACTAGCCTTTATGTAAAAAAAGTCACCCTCTCTGGCGGACGTGTTTCCTTCTGCCCCTACGGTGTACTTCGCTACTCTATGTGACATTTCTACTAGCTTATCAATACTCCCCATCTATTATCCCCTTAATCATTATCACTATGTAATCATAAAAATTATTATATCGCTGATTGGCTTTTATCTGTCTATAATTCTTAAAAAATATCATATTTCTGCCTTTTTGACGTATTGTTGTAAAATCAATTTCTTTACTCTTAAGATAATGCTCTAGGCGTTCAATACAGAACTTTTCTGCTACCTCTACCTCCAGGCTGTAGGTCATTTTATTACTTTTATTTTTTAAGAATCTTATGCAAAGGTCAGCCATTTCTCTTTGTGGGATAATATACTTTTGATAATCTTTCTCTCTTTTTTCTATCTGTGCTGCGGCCTCTCGATACGAGTAGCCTCTCTTTTTCTTGTCTCGGTTTAATTTCCAAGCAACCTGTAACTCTTCGTCAGTGTCCATAAATATCTTTAAAAAATACGGGTCATGATTTCTAAAAAAAAATGAATGAAGGCCGCACACCAATATAAACTTCTCCGGTGTTATTCTCTCCCTCTCTGTAAACTTTCCATTCGAATGATCATAGTTGACTTGGTATATTTCCTTTCCATCCAGTAGCCTCTTTACGTCTTTCTGCATTGAGTCCAGATTGTTGGCAGAAGGGTCTAAGTGGGTGTAGGTTTCCCAATTTTTATCCGTCCTTTCCCATTTGTGATACCTATCGCACTCTAACACTACTGTTCGTTGCATCTCATTTGCTAACATCTTAGACAGAGTTGTCTTACCGGACCCAGAGTTTCCAGCTATAGCGATTGCCACATTGCTCACT
>Ga0208790_1001169_pt1 | contig 11741 bp, 9 predicted proteins | sample 10_taG_FD_184083 | JGI IMG/M metagenome (GOLD analysis project Ga0208790, IMG submission 184083) | Marine viral communities from the Subarctic Pacific Ocean - 10_ETSP_OMZ_AT15264 metaG (SPAdes) (version 2) | ecosystem: Environmental > Aquatic > Marine > Oceanic | place: Pacific Ocean | collected... | reverse complement strand
ATAATCTTAATTTAGCATTTCTTAAAGCAGCTCTTCTTTCTTTTCTATATCTTTGTACTATATATTCTGATATATTTCTTTTTGCAGCTAAAATATTATAAGCAATATGCTTATATAAAGCTTCTTCTGTAAATTTATGTACTTTCATTTCTGCATCAGTACCTAAACTATCAGAAACATATTCTATTACTATTACTTTCCCAGATAAATCACTACTAAAATTAAAACTACCGGTTCTTTCGTTTATAGTAAAATAACCATTAATTTGTTGATATTTTGGTTCTAATCCAAATCTTTTACCACTAACATTATTAAATGTATTATCAACTATACTTGAATCTAAATCATTTGTTATATTATTTGTATTAAATTTTTCCCATCTTTCTTCAGTTGTTGAATCAGCTGTTAAAATATTACCATCACTATCATAAATATATTCATAATCTTCCTCTTGCGCTAAAGATTCTGTAGGGTTTATAGTTAAACTAGTCGGGTATATAATTCTTTTTATACCATTTGAATCTATATAAGAAATTTTAGTATAACTAACATAATCTTGTGGCATTGGTATTGACAACGAAGGACTAAGTTCAACTTCTTGTGATTTTATTGTTTTAAATACATCATAACTAAATTCTTGTAATCCTCTTCTAGCATGAAATATTACATCAGATTTTGCCACATTATTTATTAATTTGCCATCACCAACATATCCTACCATAAAGCTATTAACAATATCTGCAAGAGAAGTATACCTATAGCCACCTGTTATATTTTCTTCAAGTAATTCTATTTTAACAACACCTTCGGCGCCTAATTCTGATAATTCATCAAAATAACTATTAGTATCTCCGTAATTTATATTTAATACATTGTCAGTAATAGTAAAATTATATAATTCTCTAGGAAAAGGTGGGAATGTTGCTAATAATTCAGCATTACCAGTAATAAGTGTAACTCTTATATCCGATACTGTTAAATCTCTCCCGCATCTCCATAAAAAAGGTTGGGCTAAAGTATTTAATGAATACGTATACCAATCACCACCAGCAGTGAATTCTGTGACTTTTGCTCGGTGATTTAATTCTCCGGTATAATATAATTCAGATGATTGGTTGTCTAATAATCCCATTTTTTATTAATTTTCTAATTGTATTTTTTGTGACGTTTCTTGTTGAGCTGGTTGTAAAATAGATGGATCTCTTATAATTACACCAGCATATCTTAATATACCTAAAACTAAATCTACTTCTTGAGAAGGATGCAGTTCAAAATCAACAGCCCTAGCTTCAAAAGATCCATTAGCATCAGCTATTTCTTGTCTAGGATAAACAAAAGATGCAGTTGAACTAGGTTCCCCTTGGAAAAAACTAACACCACCGCTATTGTCTACTTTAATATGAGCCCAAATAGGATCATTGGGAACTTTAATATAATCTATTACAATTTCTTTTTTAACAGCATAGAATATATTAGGAAGTATTGTTATAGTATTATATATTGGATTTAAAGTAGCAGAGTCATTGTCATCTACTTCTCGTGTACCGGATAAATAATAAATTGGGAATGTGGAAGATGGAGTTGTTAATGGAGAAGATAATAGAAAGTTAAGTTTAGATTTTTCCACTCTTTCTATATCAGTTAATCTATTGCATGAAGATACATTTATTATGTAATAATAACTAGGAAGATCCCCTATAGAATTGGAATCTAATGTTATATTTACAGAAGTATAAAAAGGATCTATACGTTCTTGTATTTTTTTAGGTATATTGGCATATCCTTGACCAGTGGCGCCGCTTGTTTGTTTAGCAATAGCTCTATTGTAATCATGAAAATTTCTATCTAATAAATCAAGTTGGACCTGAGATCCAAGTTTTTGAAATTCATCTGGTCCCATAAATCCCCTTGATTCTTTATTAAGTATAGTTAATACTTTTTTATATACTGAATCTACTGATATTGCCATATCTTTATATTGTTATAATCACTGGCCCTAATTAAAGGGCCGTGACTATTTATTATTAATTTACTCTTTTTTGTATTGATTTATAAACTTCAACACCTTCATCTGTTTTTAACCATGCAGCAAATGCTGAATATGGATTTTCATCAAAAGGTATTTCCATTAATTTTCTATCATTAGACCCCCAAGCAAAACTTCTTTGATCTTGAGATAATTTAATTATACCTAGTTCTCTAGCTTTGATAGCTAAATTTCTAAGCACAACATTATCATCTGAAACTAAATCTAAGAATAAAACAGGGTTGTTTTTAGCATATATATATAAGTCCCTTCTTATTTCAGCAGAACTCATTTTACTAACAACAGATCCTTTTTCAACTCTTAATATAGCTTCTGCTTGATCTATTTCTAAAGCAACAGCTGTATTTAAAGCCTTCATTTCAGTTTCAATACTAACTAAATCTTCTTTAGCTTCGGCTATAGTGTCTCTTTCGTCATATACATATCCTTTTTTAGGATGATATAATGATAATAGTTTTTGTAAAGGTTGATTTGTTTTTGGAACAAATAAACCGCCATTTTCAAAAATAATATGTTCTAAAATAGCATTACTATCTTGTTCGTCTACAAAGCAAGAGTTTTGATTACTTGCATAACGCATTTCTCTGTTATAACCTTTTTCTTCATCAAACCATAATAATGGTTTTCTTTTTGTAGATTTAGATGATAAAACATAAGTTAGAGGTTCCCCTCTACCTTTTAAATAATATAATCTATCTTTAATCTCCCATTTAGGAGTTTGAGGTTCTACTACCTCAACTTTTTTTTCTTTTTTAGCCTTTTTAGGCTTTTGAACTTTCGTTTCTTCCATGATATAATATAATTAAATAGTTTAAAAAATAAACCTAAAGGCGCCATAAAGACGCCTTTGGTTTAAAATATATGCAACATTAAGATAATGCAGCAGCAATTGTAATAGCGCCACATGCTGTAACTTCAGAAACACAATATTTTGTGTTATTTGTTAAGTCATCAGCAACTACAATAAAACTTTCATCAACATCATTCATACCTCGAATTTTGTTAAATCTTTTTACTAATGCAGTCATCGCATCTTTATGATCATTTGTGCCTACTGTTAAAACAACTGAATCATTATTAACCACATTGCCATCTTGAGCATCGCTCTGATTTCTAATTTGTGGGTTAAAAAATAATGTTAAAGCTGTATCACTAGTAGGGTGCATACCAACAAGAGCTGATAAAGGCCAACAAGCCGATTGAGCTGAATCGTCATCATCAGCTAAAGTAGCTTGTGTTCTAAAATATAGATATTTTTCCATTTTCTATTTATTTTAAATTGTTAATAATTAATTTTCCTACTATGCTTCTTTTAATAACACAAAGTTATTAGCAGCTTGAGTAACTAGACATCTTTCAGATAAATAATGAACATTCATTACATCATCAGCAATTGTTCTTGCGCCTACAGAACCTGTAACCCAAGATTTCATTTTCCTATCATCAGTAGCAGATTTTCTATATCTAACATGTAAGAAAGGACGTCTAACGTTTTTACCCATGTTTTGATCATAAACAGTAGATGTTCCAGCAGGAACTAAAATTCCAGAGACATCTCCGAAACCACCTCTAGCAGCAGCATCATTTAGGTATTTCCAATCTGATTTATAGAAGTCATAAGAACCTCTTCTAAATCCAGAAAAACCAAAATTAAGTGCCATTGTAGCGTCGTTATTAAACACGCCCCAAGAAGCTCCATTAGCAGCAGGTAAACCACCCTGTGCACTACCATTTTGCATTGCAACCATATCATCAATTGTAAGAGCTAAGGCTCTATTTACATAAAGCATATTTTCTTCAATTGACCCTTGCTTATCAAGGTTTTGAAGCACTGCATCAAAATCAGATAAAGTAGCTAAATTTTCAAAAACGTTACCTCTAGATGTAACAGCAGCAAATAGTCCTTCAGAACCATTTATGTCTGTTTCACCAGAAGCACCAGAAGAAGCTTCAACTAATTCAGATTCTATCATCATTGACTCTAGGTAATCTTCAAATCTCATTCTAGTCTCACTAGCAGATTTTAAATACCAAGAATATCCAACAGATCCTGACTCATCAGTAGTTTCAACCCACCCAATTTGAGCAGTATCAGAACCATCAATTTGAAAATGTTCTTTGATAATTACTGGTCTGTTATCATATTGAGTAAATTCTGGCTTAAGACCCTTTCCAGAATCTGAAGTACCACCTACTCCGCTAAAGTCACTAGAACCTTTTGCCCATTCAGAACCGTAAACAAATACATTTACGTTTTCATCAGCAGAAAAAGCAACTTCGCCACTAGACGAACCACCTATATCTTGTTGAGTATAAGGCTCAACATCAATAACGTGACTAGAAGAACCACTAGAATCAGCACTACCATCAGTTGTTCCAAAGTGAATATCTGATACATAGCACTTAAGCGTTTTAAGCCCAGTTGCAGCGTCTGTCATGATAAGAGTATTACCCTTTCTGATTGAACAGTTTAATTGTTCACCTATATTTATACTACCACCATTAGTAGTGACAGCCGTAGCTTGAACATGTTTTCCAGTAGTACTGGAGTGTTTGTAAGCAATATGTAGTCTGTTTTGTTCAGACCAAATTACTTGGTCAGATTCCATAGGCATTTCAGCCCCTACCATAGAAAGGAATCCACCAATCGTACGATTTCCGTATCTTTCAACTTCTTGTTCGTACAACTCTGGTAAGTATTGTTGTGCCCAACCCGCAGTGCTAGATGATGTAAAATCAATATAATTTTGATCACTAGCAAAAGGAATTGCGCTTGGGGCTACAGAGTATGAACCCGCTAGCCCTAAAGATGTATTAAATCCCATTTTTAATTGTTTTTAAGTTGTTATTTATTTATTTTAAATTTCAACCTAGAACTATCATCTCCACTTAATACTTTAAACTTCATACCACCAGTATCAACAACAGGTTTTGCAGCTGTTCTTGGAGACATATCAATGTTTTTAGCACTCATAGTTGTCTCTTTAATAGCATCTGCTTTACCCTGATCATAAAAATGTTTAACAATTTTATCAATGTTTTTACCAGCATATAAAGCTTTGTGATATCCTTTAGCATCTTCCATCATGTTATTTTTATCTAGGAACTCCCCTACAAAATTAACTATGTCGCTTTGGTAAGTTTTAACGTCTTGAACATTATTAACATTATATCTATAAGTTTTCTCCCCAACATTAAAATCAAAACCTTTGAAATTATTATTGAAAACGTTATTAGTAGATTTTTCGAAATGTTCAAACTGTCTTTTTTGAATTTCACTATTAGCAGTCTGTTCTTGGTTGTATTTATTGTAAAAGTCCACCGCATCTTTCTGCTCGCTGGTCAACTTAGAACCCAACTTGACTTCCTTATAATACTGATCCTTTAGGCCAGTAAGATGTTTTCGAGCTTTTACAATTTCTTCTTTGAAAGCCAATTTTTTCTTTTTAATATCTCTTGGCTCATCAATGTCCTCATCGACTTGGAAATTATCTTCAACTAAAAAGTTAATTTCTTCCATATCTAAATGAGGTTTAGTATTTTTATAATACTCTCTTAAAAGAGCATTATCATCTATTGTTGAATAATCAGTGCTTAATCTTGTATAATCTTCTAAACTACCACCAGTTTCTTCCATAAATTTAACTAAATCTTGTAAGTTTTCTGGAACTACAACTTCAGGTTGTTTTTCTTCAACTGGTTTTTCTTCAACAATAGTTTGTGCTTCAACTTTTTCAGCTTCAGCAATTTCTTCTTGTGTTACTTCTTCAAGAACCGTATTTTCTTCTTTTACCTCTTCTTTTATCTCTTCTTTTACTTCTTCTGTTTTTATTTTTTCATTTTCAACAGCTTTTTCTACGCCTGTTTGTTCTTGAGATTTTTCTTCTTTTGTTTTAAATTTTATTGGTTTTAATTTAAAATCTCCACCATCTTCTAAAACTCTATGTTTAATTTTTGGTTCTTCTTGTTTTTGTTCTTCAATAGGTGTTTCTCCTGTTTTTACCTCTTGAATAACATTTTCTTGTTTTTCAGTTTTTGCCATAATATAATATTATATAATTAATAAATTATCTTGGTTCAAATTGCTCTAAACCAAAACCTCCTAAATTATCAAATCCAGCAGATTCAAAATCAATATCACTTGTTTCGACTGGTGTTTCAAAATCTTCAGGCTCAGTTTCTTTTTTTCTTTGTTCAATTAATTTACTTTGTTGACTAGCTTGTATTCTAGTTCTTTCATCTTTACGATCTTCTTTTTCATTTTCTTTTTGCTTTACTCCATCAACCTCAACTTCTTTTAATTGCATATTCATTTGGAATTCTAATTGCATTAATTCTTTTTTAAGCTCAGCTTCTCTTTCCATTTTTTGCATCTCAAGCTGTGCTCTCATTTGTTCTACTTGAACATCAGACTCAACCATAGCTTGATTTTTTTGCATTTCAGCAGCGGCAGCTCTTTCTGCGGCTTCAGCATTGGCTTGTGCTTGTGCTTGAATATTTTGTTGAGCAATTTGCTGATCTTTAGCAATTTTTTTCTTTCTACGTATTTTTAATAGTTGATTAGCTAATTTTATATTTCTTACCTCTCTAACATCAATAGCATCTTCTAAATCTAAACTTTGTTGCTGAAGAGCCATTTGTATATTATTTTCTAATATAGCTTTTTCTTCTTCATCAGGAGCTAATTCTAAAAATATACCAAAATCATGTAAATATAGATCAGCCATTTCTTCTAATACAGAAACATTTAATTTACCTAGAGATTTTATAAATGATTCTTTTGTCGGTGAATATTCTATAACATCAGATATTCTCATTGAAATACACTCAGCCGTTGATAAAGCCAAATATAAACTAGATTGTAATAAATGTCTTGTGGCCGTGTTAGAATTTGCAGCCGCCATTTTTTGTATACCAACTAAAGCATCTTTATCTGGCATACTACCATCTCTAGCTTCATTAAGGCCAGTTACATCACGCATCATTTGTAAATAATAATTATACGTTTGTATTAAGCTTTGTATTTTACCACCCTTGCCGCTAGTATTTAATTCTTGAATAGGCATATTACCTCTATTCATATCACCATCTTGTGTCATTGATCTACCAATAACAGATCCTGTTTGGAAAAACATATTTAATGCTTCGGACGGATTATAATTAGTTCCATTACCAAGATCAATTTCAGCAAGAGCATCGGCATCTAAATAAACACCATCTGGGACCATTTTAGATAATACTTGTTGTAATTTTAAATGTGTTAGTTGAATCATATCAGCAAAACCAGTTATTCTGCTAACTAATGATTCTATTCTTCCTTCATATATTCTAGGGGCACACATATTATAACTCATTATAGCTTTTGTAGTATCTGCTTTTGGGCGAACCATATTCTTTTTAAGCTCCCATTTTAATATTTTTTCTGATCCACTTCCAATTATTTTAACACCCTCATATACTACTTCAATAACTCTTTCTACTTTTTCGTAATCTTCATTTTTTGGAGGATTAAATTTATCATCTTTTTTAAGAGCTTTTTTACCACCTGTCGAAGTATTTTTTATTTTATAAACTTCATTCATATAGGTTTTATATTCAAAATATAAAACAGTTACAGCATTATTATCATCCTGTTTTTTAGCCATAGCGGAAGTATCTCTATGTAAACTACCCATATCTCTATATTGGTCTAGTTCTTCATCTGATAATTCTGGAAATTCTTTTTTAAGTTCATTTACATATATATCTTTTGCTTCACCTATGTAATAAATATCATCAAAATATGGAGAATCCGATGATGAATATACTAGATTAGCAGGATCAACATATTCAATTTTAATCCCCTCAGATTTATTAAATGAATTTTTTACAGCACCCATCCCTATAACTACTAAATCATTGTTTATTCTTTTTGATAAATATTCATATTTATTTTTATCAAAAACACTATTAATAGCTTCTTCTTCAGCTATTTCTATAGATTGTTTATAGTCTAATTGCATATGAAGCTCTAATTCTTCATGTGTTTCTGGTAAAGTAGCTTGATCTGTTTTATAAATATCTAATCCTAATTGAGATAAAACATCATTATTAAACCCTTTAGTTGTTATATCGTCTGCTTTGTCTTTAACATAATTAGTTCTTTCTTCTATTGATGACGGATCTTGTGAATATGCTTTTATAGCATATGATCTATCAGCCATACCATTTATAACTATATCTACAAATTTAGGTATAATAGGTACAGGTTTCCAATCTAAATTAAGATATGATAAATCACCATTAATAGATAATTCGTCTTTATATTTTTTAATAGACTGCTCCCCTCTAGCATATAATCTTAATGAATGAAATGAATCTTTATAATTAGCCCATCTATTTGAACCGCTATAATCACTAAACCATTCATGCTCAATAGCAGCACCAACTTTAGCACCATATTCCATGCTCATTTTCTCTGCGTCACTAACTGCTTGACTGGGGAAAGAGGTTTTAATACCTTTTTTAATCATTTTTTATATTATTTGAGATCTTATTCCTTGATTATCATATCTTTTAATACCAAGATCAATTGATTTTACTGTTCTTTCTTGGGTTGGTTTATATAGGTTTTTGTTGCATGCCATTAATGCTAAGCCTGAACTAATAGAGGCATCATATTTAGTTCTATTATTTATATCAAATTTAGCCCAATCTTCTAAAGTTCTTTGAAAATACATATCACCAAAGCTATTGCCTTTTTGTCCTATATAATTTTCAATATAACTTTCTATTGCAGCAGCATGTGCTTGCTTTATATCCTCACTTGAATTAGGTATTCCACCAACTTCTCTTTCTGCAATTGATAATTTATTCCATGTTTTATCGGGTCTATTCATTGAGAATCCTCTATATCCTCTTCGTTTTAAATAATATAACAATCTAGGTTTATTATTTTCACATAATATTGGCATCCCATAAAAAACAATAGCCATTAAAACATCCTCAAAAAAGATTTCTGCAGTTTGTGGTCTTGCTACATATTCTAAAAATACCCTATTAGTAGGTACATTTTCCATAGAAAATTTAGTAACACCATGTAAGGCACCATTAGATCCTAATCTATCCACTGTTCCTGATATATCATAACTATCACATCCAAAAGCCCCAATATGCTCATTGCCTGGGCATTTTATACCATTTTTTGTTATTATTTTATTTTGTAATTGTAGTTCAGGTATCCAACTAATTTTAAATCTTCCATTATTATTCGGCATAAATTCTACTAAAGTATCTTTTACGCCATCTTTCCATTGAAAACTCCCCCGAGTTATAATTCCAGACATTTTAATTTCTTCATTATAATCTATCTGTTCATATATTTTAGTTAAATTAAATAATGACTGCTTAGTTTCATCTCTAAAAGCATGTTTTTCAGTTCTTGGAAACTGTCTATAAAATTCATTTAATGAATCTTGATCATTCCTTAATCCTTCGACTTCATTATCCCAATAATCTATTACCCCTATTTTAATTTCATAACCATCTGGTCCAAGAGTTCTTGTGTTCGGAGTTTCGAATGTAGGTAATCCATACATATCAATGTATCCTTCGTAGTTCCATTCCATAGGTATGAACAAAGAATAGAGCCCTGAGCTTGTCTGTCCATTGCGGTTTCTTTTAGTAACATTGGATTCATAGTATAGGTTTTTAAAATTATCACCACCTTTATCTAAAGCATTACTAGTAGACCCCATCATACATTTTCCCACTATTCTGCTACCTAATCTTAAGGTTGTTTTTGTAACTCTCCAGTTATTTAAAATATTGTTTGGTCTTTCCCATTTTCCTGATTCATCATGTACTAATAGTTTTAATTTTTCACCATCATAACTATTATCACCTGTATTCTTCCAGTCAATAGTTGTATCAAGACCTTCTAATTCTTTTTCTTTTGTGCCTAATTCTATCTTTCTTCTAGTTAATTTAGAAGCTGGAACTCTGTATGCTAATTCTGTTTTAGGTCGATCCATACCATCTTGAATCGGTTTAAAAAAGAATGGGTAGTTAACTGAAATTGGTACAACTTTATCAGTAAACATTTTTTTAGCATCTGGCCCAGTTTTAGATAATATTCCATATCTAGAATCACTTACTAATGTAGCTAAATTTACAACCTCCCCTGAGGCCATAAAAGAGAATCCTGATCTACGGTTTTTAAGGTAACACATTCCATAGCATCTTGTGTCTGCTTTACAAGCTTCCCAGAATATAAAGAATAATCTATTGGCTTCCCTAAAGTCTGGTTTCCCAACATCAATTTTACTCCATTGCAAGTACATATAATGAGTGCCAGTAATATAAATAGGATTGCCTTTGTTATAAAACCAGAAACCTTCCTCACGCCTTTTAAACTCTTCATCTATATAACTATACCATTTTTCTTTAAATTCAATTGGATATTCTTTCCAATCAAATATGGTTTTTATTCTTTTTAGGTCTTTATCTAATTCAGAAACTTCCCAATATTGTTCTTCTTTCTTTTTAGATCTACTATAAATATTTTCAGACTCTGGTAATGCTATTTTAAGATTTTGTATTTCATATACTTCACCTATTTTACCAGTTTTACTAATGACTATAAAATCATATTCTTTATTATATCCATATTCCCATTTTTTATACCTATTATTTCTTGCTAAAATTTTAGGTTTAATATAATCGGGTAATATTTTATATAAACTTTGCTCGTACATTATTTAGACCTCCCTTCTGCAAACCCTTTAAAAGATTTTTCTTTTTTGATTTCTTTTTTGGGTTTTTCATTTAACATATCTTCTTCTTCTTGTATACGTTTTAGTATTTCAAAAGCATCAAATATAGCTAATTTTTTTGTTGCCGCAGCATTCTTTAATCTATCTGCAGAAATATCATCTTCTGAATCTACAATAGGTTCTTTAGCTACTTTAATAAGTTCGTCCACAGCCACTTGCCCAGCTTGGATTATATTCAACTTCGTCTCCTTTGTATTCATATTTAATTGTAATGTTTCTAGTAAACATGCGATATAATCTATTATTATTTATAATAAACTCATATTCACTATTTGGAGTAAATCCTATTAGATCCCCCTCGTATATTTTAAAGCCTTCTAAGGAACTATTCCCATACTTTAATACACCAATACCAAGACGTTCTTTATTTTCTTGTAAAAGTTGTTTTTTATTTTCTAATATAGGTTTAACAAAACAAAAATCAAATGGAGCTTTCCACTTATTATCTTGTTTATATAAGAAAATTTGATCATAATAACAAAAATATAAATCTTCTTTAAAATAAGAAGCGCTATTTTTTTCTTTCCCTCTCATATCATAAAATCTTCTAAAGACATTATGATGTACTATAACTTCATCCCCAACTTTTATATTTGTTTCACCTATTTTAGGTATTGATTTTATAATACCTATGCGGTTAACATATTTATGATTGTCCATTGTAGTGTTTACTATAAGTTTTTTATCACCTATAGAAACTTCATTGTCGTACCTTCCGTTCTTTGGTTGTACTATAAAATTAAATAAACCTTGCATTAGTATTCTAAATTATATTCAACTGAAATTGCCATATTGGAATTAAATTTTTTCCAAGGTATAGTTTCATTTTCTTTTTCAATATATATATTATATGACTTATCTTTTTCATCAAATAATATATT
>Ga0208790_1001165_pt1 | contig 11771 bp, 18 predicted proteins | sample 10_taG_FD_184083 | JGI IMG/M metagenome (GOLD analysis project Ga0208790, IMG submission 184083) | Marine viral communities from the Subarctic Pacific Ocean - 10_ETSP_OMZ_AT15264 metaG (SPAdes) (version 2) | ecosystem: Environmental > Aquatic > Marine > Oceanic | place: Pacific Ocean | collected... | reverse complement strand
GGTTATATAAACGAGAACATTAGATTAGACGAGGGTCTTCGCGACATAGGGCTCTCCGAATATGTAGCCGATGCTATCGAGTCTTCGCTACACGAAGCGCCTGAAAGCGCAAAGACATGGCTAGGGCATATGTGGAAGAAAACTCATCTTCACCAATTCGTGCGCCCAAGCAACAGAATACAAGAGTTTCGGTTTAATACGATGGAGCCGCTGCTGTCTGCTCTCGACTATTGGACAGAGTTTGCGAAGCAGGAGGATTTAGATCCTCCTGAACCCGAAGTCGATTTCGGTTCGGCCGAAGAGGATCCCTTTGGTGGATCACCCGAGGAGTTCCTTGCTGCCATGGACCGCCACAATCTCACGGAGGGCGCCCCCGAAGTTCAGTTTGAGAACATACTGAGAGAAGGCGAGAACTGGACAACCGAGAAAGCCAAACGCACTAGGTTTATACTCCAGAGTATCAACCGAACGATTAAAGATGATGCCCTCGGCAAATGGAGAAAAGCTTTTGAGAAGGCAGTGAAGGGATTAAGCAAGTTAGGGCTTAACAGCAAGACAGTAGAGTTCGTTCAAGAGGTGTTAGACAGTGCCATCGAGCAAGCGTGGAAGCAGTTCCAGAGCCGCTTTAATGATGTGTTCACGTTCTTAAACATGCACCCCGATAACATCAGGATCCTTCGCGAGCATAGTACAATGATCGGCGCAGACAACAAAGCCGAAGAGGAGATCGCAGAGCAAGAAAGCCCCGATCAGGTATACCACACTTTTGACGATGGTTCGTATTGGTATGATCTAGAGACAAGCAATTGCGACCTGGAAGGCACGCGAATGGGACACTGCGGCGCCGCCCAAAGCGGAGGAACTCTTTACTCTCTCCGCAAGCCCGAAGGCAAGCGCGGTAAGTCTAAGTCATACGTGACGATTGAGTTTGATGGCGAGACTATCTCCCAAATGAAAGGCAGAGGAAACAGCGCACCACCTGAAGCAACGTGGTCACACATCGAATGGTTCATAGACAACATGGGTGTGACGGAGGTGACAGAACAAGGCGAGTATTCCGATGATCCCGATTCATTTTTGGAGATGAACCATTTTCTAGAGTCTCGCACCAACGCCAGTTTCCAAGGCAGCCGCGAGAACCGAATGGAGGAGATTGCCGGCGACCTTAACGGCATAGACTATGAATACAGCGGAATGGATTATTGCCAAGTGTGGTGGGAGTGGATGGATAGCTATGACGATGGTAACGAAATTTATGTAGATATGGGCGCCGAGTGTAAGTTAGAGATCGATCTTGGTTGGCCACATTTCGCGACCCAGAAGACCGGCATTGTGCCCCTGGATGCTGACGGAAACATCATCACTAGTTTCCAGATGATCCCCACAACCTACAGCGAACAAAACGACTTCGTTGCTGACATAGGGCTTGATGACGTTTCTAATCTGCTTCCTGGCGAAGACAATAACGGCGTCGAGATCGAGGTGAAGATGATGCAGGGTATCATACCCGACGATTGGGAGCCCCCCGAGGACTTTCCCAACGCAGAGTATCCCGAGACAGCGCACTTAATCGCAACACTCCGAAGAAGCGAAACTGTTGACGGCGCTAGCGCCGTTCATGACTACAGCTATTTCGCTAATGAGATCCGAGACGAGTTTGAAGAGAAGTATGCCGAGCGTGTAAAGTCTGTTACAGCACATCTTCAGATTGAAGGCTACATTCGCGAGAATGCCTACGTTAAAGATCTGGAGAAGCTCGAAAAGATCAACGAGCTTAAACATTGGAAGGTCATGGCTGATGACACGGGCGCCCAGTTCACATTCCTCGCCGACAGAGATGGCGAAGGTCATTACCGCCTCCCCACAGGTTTAGCCATTCCCACCGAGACGATGATCTACTTGACTGCGGGTGAGCGAGAGGACGCGCGTTCTCTCATACAAAGAATGTTCCCCAACCTCAACACTAGAGGAGGAGGCGAAATCCGAGGCCCGTCGCTAAACTCACAGATGGCGACTCGCCTTAGTGATGCTTACGGATCCGCGCAGCGAGCAAAAATGGCTGCGACTGGCCAAGAGGAGTTTGACTTTGGGCCTCAGTATGAGCCAAAGCCCGTGATGGAACTCGCCAAAGACATTGAGTTGATTATTTATCCCAAGATAAAACACGATGTGAGAGAGCCCGAGCGCGTTCCAACCCTTTCGTTTGACTTTACATTCTTGGTGCGCGTTGACTTTGATGACAATGTGGAAGAGATCGATAGCGTGCTGGCTATGCTCCATCACATCAACGACAACCCAGACATTGTGCGCGAGGCTGCGCGAGACATCCTCCTCGTTCCGATGAGCGAGATGGGCGACGGCACCTGGGCCCTCAAGAACCGGATACAGAACCCCAACACTGCGGTTAGTTTTTATAACTATATGGATAGTAAATTCGGCGCTAGCGCTGTTGCTGGGAATGATGACGATGAGCGTCGTATGCTTATTGCGATGTGGATCCGCGACAATTACGCGCAGATGGATGATCTTGAAAAGTTCGTGGCTTACTATAAGTACCTCGCACCGATGGCTGGGTGGCTCGCCAATCAACCCTTCCGCATTTTCGGCAATCTCGCCGCCATCAATCCCGACACAGGTGAGCCACGCATGTGGTGGGATCTAATCCAGAAAGAGCGCCAGCGCCGCGGCGTTGGGTTGGCGACTAAAGATGTAGCAACTGCGCGCAACGAGATGAATCGCTTGGGAGCGAGCGTAACAGAAAGCATCGAAGAACAGATCGCAAGAATAGACGCGCTGCTGAATGAGGCCGCCTCTGCCCCAGGACGCCAATCGCCAGTTGATTTACGTATTTATGCTCTTCAAGTGGGATGTTCAGTAAACAATGATCAGGGCGGAGATCAGATGGAAATTGAGACCCAGATTCGAGGCATAGATGGCGTTACCATCGTTAAGTCGCTACCTGAGACTAAGCGCCCGCTAACGCCCACTACTGAATATTTGGTATTTGAGTTAAAGTTTGAAATTCTGGGCGCAATGAATCGTGTGAAGTTTCGAGATGAAATCTTGTTTCCCAATCTTAGGCGTATTCCTGGTATTAACATTGTAGACTGGTCTGCTATTCATCGCACCAACGTAAGAGGCACGGTCAGAACAGTGCGAGAAAACACCTTAAAAGAACTGAGAGGCGGTTTCGGCGGGGGTCAGGGCCCAGTGGCCAGCGCACACCAGGGTGAGACAGAAGCTCTTCCAACTCCTAGCCTTTCGCTGACGGACGTGGCAGAAGATTGGATGGCGGCAGGGATTCAGCTTTACGATGCGCCGATGAATGCCAACAATATGCAGTATCATGTTATGGTTCCAGCGCAAGAACTATGGAAATACGCCTCTCGTATTTACAGAGGGGATGGTAATACTTTTGATGCCGGCTACGAAAGGTTCATACAGCAAGGTGCCCAGCTTCCGGTGTACGTTGCCATTGGCCAAAATGGCAGAATTAAGATTACAGGCAATGAGGATTTAGTTTGGTTCGCTAAAAAATCAGGACTGAAGGAGCTTCCAGTGTTCATTAGTTATCAAAAACAGGCTTGAAAGTGTTTAAAAAAATATTAAAAATCGCAAAGCTAACTCTCCAGATGATTTTGGTGATGGCTGTCGGTTTTACAATCAGCCTTGGAATTTATACGAGCGTTAACGAGAGTATCAGATTCCCCACTAATAGCGAAATGTCTAGCTTGGGCAACATATCATCAGACATTGACTCGAAGGAAAAATCAGCGGTCCAAAAATCGCGATACAGCATCCTACATGTTCTTTCCACTCATGAGGATCGACCCGGTTTTGCTAAAATGTCTGGTACATATGTGTCGCATGATGGCAAGTTTTACGTTATAACTGCGGCGCATGGCATCATGGGTGATTGTGAGTTCACGTTTGTGGCAACTAACAGCGACAGCATTTATGAGTGCATTAAATATATTATTATTGATCAGTATGTTGACTATGCTATCATAGAGATTGAAAAGGTTGATGGCCGCACACCAGTTAAACTTAACGAGGTGCTTCCAAGTAATCGGGAGTGGCGCCAAGAAACTTCAGTCTTGAGCAATGTTTTTTACACAGGATACCCTAACAGCATAGGCCCGCTCACATTTAGAGGGTCGGTTGCCGGCATATCGGATGAGAGCTATATCTATCTACATTCATACGCATGGCCCGGTTCATCTGGATCCGGCGTGTTTAGTTATGATGGCAACTTGATCGGCATCATTATTGCTTTGAACGTAGGTTTCACCGGAGCGGGCTATGACGTATTGGAGGATCTAGTTATAGTTACGCCGTTGTTTATGATAGACTGGGATTTGGCCTACGAAATTATGAAGGAGCCGTCTGTTGCTACAGATACAGCAGACACAGGAGACACCCAAGAATGAAAAAAAAGAATAAAGTATGCTATACTACGCTTATGAAACAATTAACCAGCATGGATAAGCAAATTTGTCAAATGAGAGAGCAAATAAAACAGCTAAAGAGTTGTTTTGTGACGGAAGCCGCAGAGGTTTGCCAGGATGAGATTGATGCGGATCGCGCCGCCATGGAGGCAATAAATGACATCTGTTTAGAGTCTCTTTTGGATATAGAACCTAAAGGTGACGCGTGATGGCCGACGATGATAAGGAGTTCTCGACAGAGGCCGAGGACTTAAAACCGAAGAGGCCGAGCAATAGAGCGCCACAAGGTATCCGAACCTTTACCGTATGCCGCCAAAGTGACGAGACTGGTATATCCGGCGAAGGCGTGGTTATTGAAGGTGCAACTTTTGCAACTGGACACACAGTTATTCACTGGCTCACCCCTGCACCGCGCGGCTCGATCGCATTTTTTGATGCTTTTGATGATTTCCTTAAAATTCACATCAAACCCCATCCCACCAATAAAACAATTATTACGTTTGAAGATGGTGAACAGACTATTTATGATGGAGGCTGATGATGGATAAATGGTTTGAAATGTTAAGAGAAGAGCGCGATCAGCGCCAGCGCCCAGAGCAAACGCCGTTTAAGAGCAAAGCACAGAAGCAATACAAAGCTCTCCGTCGCAAAAATGATATATACTCTACTGTTGCCGGCCACAAGAATTTAAGTGTTGGAGCCCCATTTGATAATAAAGCAGAGCGCGCCGGCACCGATAGGCTGCGGTTTGAAGAGGTAGAGCGCGAAGCCTTTGAAAAACACCAGGAACTCCAGCCAAAATTTTGGTTTGCTGGCCGGCTCAATCCTAAAGTTTCAAGGCGCTTAATCAAAATAATAGAGGAGTTCGCCATCGAGGCGGGAGAGCAAAGTGGCCTAGGGGCCCCAGTCGAAGTTGAAGATATAAGGCTGGTCGGAAGCCTCGCTAACTATAACTGGTCTAAGTATTCAGATATCGACCTTCATGTCGTGGTGGACTTCTCGAAAATTAGCGATGATGTAGAATTAGTTGAATCACTTTTCCACGGTGCTATATGGCGCTGGAACGAACTACACGACATTATGATTTATGGCCATGAAGTTGAAATCTTTGTGGAAAACGTGGGCCATCACACGCGATCAAGAGGCATTTATTCGATTATGAACAATGAATGGATCTCTGAGCCTGATGCTGCCGAGATTGAATTTGATTACGCGACAGCGCGCAAGAAGGCTGATGCCTTCCAGACCGAAATCAATCTAATTGATAGATTTATCTTAGAGAAGCCCAGATCGGCACTTAAATCAATTGAAAGGTTAAAGCAGAAGATTAGAAGATTTCGCATGGCTGGCTTACATAGCCCCGCAGAGGAATATTCGATAGAAAACATCGCGTTTAAGATACTCCGCAGAGAAGAGGCCCTAGACAGGCTTAACAATATGAAGTATGATACATACGACAGAATCTTATCAATTTGGTGAAGAATGAAATTTATAGAGATTACAGAAGATCAAAAAGCCTCCCCAGGTGAGTATATTTATCATGAGCCGACCAAGCAGGTAGTTTTATGCGGATCGTTTAATAGAACTCAAAACCAAGTCAAGGTGCTGGCACAAGGTAGGCTGTTCACTGATAAGATCGAGAACTTTAAGAAAATTCAGTTTGAAAGGACAGGCAAGAAGACCCGCCGATTACGAACTTGCAAGGCGTGTAAAAAATGACAGCCGGTAAGTTTGCGATAGATTGCGGCCCATTTGCTAAAGCTCGACAGAATACAGACGCTTTCTGTCACAATTTATTTCTATCACATGCGATGACCCAATGCGTTCAACAAATGTTAAAAGTTGAGCAGGAATACGAAGCCGCAGCCCAGCGCGACGATGGAGATGCGATGGAGCAGAAAAAGCTCGAAATCCAAGCCTACCAGTCATCGCTAACATTGACGGCTTTTATGTTTGATGAGGTTGACGAAATATCCACATGACTAAAATTTACGTTTATTGTCTCTTCGACACGATGAACAATTTTGCTGGGGCATACTCATCATTAAAAGCTGTTCATCGCGATGCACTAAAGTTGTCAAACCGTGGCCATTCAAACGTCTACATGGTTTATGATGGCTCCACAACAAAGCCGACGTTAACAGACTTGCGTAATATATTTAAGGGAAAATGTGATGTCGAAGTCAGATACAGGACCGACAACACATCCATCCGAATTTACAAAACTAAACTGAAGGAATGAAATGAGTACATACATCATTTATGGCATAACTGATTGTCCTGCCTGTTTGCGTGCCTGCGCCGATCTTATGGAAGCAGACATAGAATATGTTTTTGTTGAAATGGACTTCTCAAAAACTTACCGAGAGCACATTAAGGATAAATACAAGTGGCCCACCTATCCGATCATTATACGTCAAAGTTACAATACTTTCATTAAAATTGGCGGATATGATCAATTAAAAGAGTATATGAAGAGCCCCGGAGCATTAACTTGATAGTTACTATGTGGACTACAAGCCTGGGCAACTTATCAAGTGGATCGAAGACTGGAATACCTATGCAGCTTCTGACACAGGAGTGGTGCGCGGCTTAGATCCTAACTATCGTCACGCGATTATTACAAGCGTGGCACTTGACAACAGCAGCATTATAGCGTATTGTTATGACTGCAAGATGTTGGACTGGATTGTTCTCAGCCCAACAATAGACAACTTTCAAATAATCAGCGAGGAAGATTAAAATGGCAAATCTGTTTTTTAGTGGAGAGAAAGCATCGAAAGAAGAGGCTCGCAAAGCCCTGATGGAGCATATTGCAGATAACTGGACCGGAAGATTCACAGCCAACTTTCATACAGACGGAGGGGGCATTCACATCCAGGCCATATTGGAGTTTGAAGACACTAGTGAGTTAATGTCCGACGAGCTTCGCTCAAAGTTCCCAGCCAAGTTCATGGGCTGGCGCATGGTGGTACTTAAAGTGCCGAGTGGCCACATTGATGTGTTCTACCGTGACAAATAGTGACAACCAGTTGGTTGACATTAGTTTGATTTGATGGTACATTAAGAGCATAGGAGAGCAAATGCCAGTACAGGTTGGTGATCTTGTTGGTTTCTATCGCCGCAAGACCCCAGGAATGGGGATTATATTACAGAAGGTAGATAATATCTTAGAACATGCGGGAGTCGATCAGGAGATCGCGTTCCAAATCGCAGAGAACGCACAAGGCAGAACATATTGGGAAAAGAAGAGCGCGATTGAGGAGTTGTGTGATGGGCAGAAGATACACTCTATGTCCTTAAAGTTATTTTTTCAATACAACGAAACTTGGTGTCGAAAACCTAAAACTTCATTCGTGAGAATCAAATGGTTTAAGCAGCCGGGAGCATACGAGGGAAGAATGACAGAGAAGGAAGGGTGGTATCCTGCGGATTGGGTGAGGAGCAAGTAGTTATTATGTGGGCTCCCCTCGATATAAGATTGGTGATTTAGTTAGAGCGTGTTTTACTTATTTTGAGTATTATACCTATCCGTATTACGATGATATGGATGATTTGTTTTATCCTTGGCTTGGCGTGGTGGTGTTGATTTCTTATGATCATACACTCTACGGAGATGAGCCACTGTACGAGGTTGCTTGCACGGATGGATACATTCGTTGGTATTCTGAGTTTGAGCTAATGCTCGTAAACAAATCGTGACAATCTTTCTGCGATATTTGATTGACAACGTGACGTATAAGTGGTATATTATCATCATGAGGAAGCGTAACGCCTCGTATAAGACCTGAATGGCTTCAAATGTTACAGACAAAAAACGTAAAACAATAGGAGGTTTTTATGTCAAATCAGCTAAATGGTACTTTCAAGATGGCCAAGGGGGCGTCTGTGAAGGGAAAGCAGGGAAAACTAGTGCATGTTCCTGTAAATGTTAAATCAAAGGTTAACCGAGGCACCGATGCGTCACGCATTGCGCGTTATACAAAAAGGGGATTCGACTGGAACAAGTGGTCGTTGCCCATTGTTGCAAAGTTGCCGTGCGGAACACAATATCTTTTGGATGGTGATCATCGGCGCCACATGTATGTGCAGTTTCACCCGGAGCAAGAAACAATGCCCGCGTGGGAAATCGGGATTACTTCTGAGGAAGAGTTCCATAACCTATTTGTTGAGATCAACAGCACGCATCGAAAGAATGTAAACGGAGATGAGGCTTTCGTTCATTTGGTTTTGGCGGCAGAGCCTAAATCTCTTGAGCTAAAGAGACAGTTGGTTCATTGTGGCGTGTCTGTGAATGGTTCGCCCGAGCCCAGTGGTGTGGTCGGAGCCCCAGGCTCTCGCCACGTAAAGATCAATAGCTTCAAAAGGGCATTAAAGTTGTCTGACGAAAACGCCGTCAAGAAGGCAGTCGTGATTATTGATAATGCCTGGGATCCAGTTCGCTACCCTGAGTGGTCTGATAAGGTCCAGGGTGAGCTATTGCAAGGGTTTGCGGTTCTTTATCGCCATTATGCCAACTTGAGCAACGGATCCCCTATCCAGGCCGATTTCGAGCAGTGGGTCAAGACCATGCTCAGCTCAAATGTTCCCAATAGTGTAGCGACCGAGTATAAAAAGAAAGGTGGAAGCGTTCAGCATAAGCAGGGGCTGTCCATTGCAAAGGGTATCCTATCAGAGTTTCGCCGCTGCAACATGATCGGTGCTCAGTGTACCGTGAAACAGAAGCAACAGAGGTTGCGATTGAGAACCCTTGACAGGCTTTTTACCGGACGGTGTTGACTTCGTGATGATGGCATGATATACTATAGCATGACTGGGAGAGTGGTGGAATGGTAGACACAACAGACTTAAAATCTGTTGCTCGAATGAGCGTGCGGGTTCGACTCCCGCCTCTCCTACCATCTGATGGGGAGAAAGAGCAGTATGAGAAGGCAGTTACTGTCGAACAGATCGCAAAGTTGAATGATTTGGAGGTATTCGTCTATACTTATAAGGGAGAGCTTGTAAACATCAAGTCCCGATGGAGATAATACGATGAGTTTCAATGAAAGAGATATGTGGGAGAATCAAGTGGAGTTGTTAACAAAACAATGTCAGAGAATGACACGAAAGATCGAAGAGTTAGAAGAAAGATTGCATTACTTTGAAGGAGTAGTTGCGACATTGTTGGTTGCGCTTAAAGAAAGCGGCGTTATAGTCGCTGAAGGCCAAGATACAGAAAACAAAACATACGAGTTTGACTAAAGGGTCAATAGCTCAACGGGTAGAGCACCGGCCTTTTAAGCCGTAGGTTCTGGGTTCGAGTCCCAGTTGACCCACCATTATACATACGGGCCTTTAGCTCAGTTGGTCAGAGCACTCGGCTCATAACCGAATGGTCGTAGGTTCAAGTCCTACAAGGCCCACCATCAACCAAGGAGAAAAACATGCTGCCATATACAGCAATCTATCAAAACAGCACAGGAAAGATCACGCGACATATCGCAACCGCATCCAACGACAGGCGAGAAGCGTGGTCGCAGTTGTGCGATATGAAAGAAAGTGACGGTGAATGTTTGATTTTACTTGTACCAGGGGATCATCCTGTGGTACAATATGAAGACACGCTAGCGAACAAGCAGATTGATCTGTTTGATAATCTTAGCCCTGATAGCTCAGTTGGATAGAGCATCGGTCTTCTAAACCGAGGGTCGTAGGTTCAAATCCTACTCAGGGTGCCATTTACAAAAGGAAAAAAATGATTACGTTTCATATTTATGAAGAAAACACGCGAACCAAAAGCAAAACGCTTTTAGATGAGATTGAAGCGGGCAACATCGCTGAAGCCAGACAAGTTTATATTAAGAAAGTAAAGTGGGAGGCTCGCCCCTATGTTAAACTTGTGGTAAGAAGCCCACAGATGAGATAGAAAATGTTTAAGATGAACAAAGTAGTCAAATGTAAGGATGGATTTGCCATGTCCGTCCAGGCAGGAGAAACGCAATACTGTTATCCTCGCGAGCACGGAGCAGAAAGATATACCGAGGTTGAGATCGGTTTTCCAAATCAAAAAGAGGATTTGATTATGGAATATGCAGAGAACATCGCCGAGCCAACCGAAACTGTGTACGCTTATGTGCCTGCGCCTATCGTTACACTGGTGATTGCCAAGCACGGCGGGATGATCGAGGGCGAACTACCCGCAGGTATCCCTTGCTTGAGAGCAGATCAATGAGTACGCCTGAATGGGGATCTCTTCTCATAGTTCTCGCGGGTTTCTTTGCCTTGGGGCATCTGATTAACTATCTTGGTGGATCTGTTTACTGGTGGTGGGCTGACTGGAGAGCACAAAAAGAAGATGAGAAAATGTTAGAGGAACAAGAAGAAACGGCAGAAAATGTAGTTAATCTAGATGAGGTAAGAAAGAAAGTTACCTATTACGTTGACTATGGTGATGATACGATACATTGAGCTATTATGGGAACCTCTCACGATTTTGTTTTTTGCAATCGTTACGTTTTATAGTTTTGCTTGGGTGTTGGGAAAGGTTGGAGATTTAATCGGATTTGAAGACGATGATGAAGATTGGTGATTTGGTCACCGCTAACTATGATGAACAAAGAGGAATACAATGCGTTGGTTTAGTTTTGGAAACAAGAAAAGAAAGGGTAAGAGAAAGCAACTCGATACATCTGAGGTACGAGGCGAAAGTAATGTGGTCATCCGAGCACTCACCGATTGGATGGTGGCTAACCGATCACCTAAAGGTAATCAGTGAAAGTCGGTGATCACCGAGGAGAGACAAGGAAGAGAAGCCTTGTTAAAACTTTCACATGGCGGGCAATCGCCATATTAAATAGCTTTACGATTTTGACATTGAATCTCACAGACGCGCCTCTTCAAAACGCCTTGATCATGAACTTTACTGGCTTTGTTCTTTATTTTTCTTATGAAAGGTTGTGCAATCGGGTTTCTTGGGGCAAAGAGTCGTGAAAGTCGGTGATCTGGTGCGCTGGACTATGCCGGTTTTTCTTAACGAAGGGCTAACTCCTGCGGCCCCAATCAGGGGCGTTATAGTTAAGATGCACATCGGCAACGGCGCAAACGTCGCGTGGTTTGCTGATGATATGCGAGTTACCTGGGTGCCGTTGCTGGAACTTGAGGTGATTTCTGAAGCGTGACATTTCGTGACAAACTTTCTATTGACTTCCTCTCCTGCATGTGAGATAATACAGGGGTAATCAAGAAAGGGAGTTCATTTTGATTAAGACTTGTAAACATTGTAACGTAAACTTTGACACGCACTCAAGCGCAAAGCGAGCCGCAGGCGGGAGGATCAACGAG
>Ga0208790_1001161_pt1 | contig 11814 bp, 13 predicted proteins | sample 10_taG_FD_184083 | JGI IMG/M metagenome (GOLD analysis project Ga0208790, IMG submission 184083) | Marine viral communities from the Subarctic Pacific Ocean - 10_ETSP_OMZ_AT15264 metaG (SPAdes) (version 2) | ecosystem: Environmental > Aquatic > Marine > Oceanic | place: Pacific Ocean | collected... | reverse complement strand
TAATCTTCAACAATTAATTAATATGTATGTGGAAGAAGGCATGAGTCATGAAGATGCTGTACAAGCAGCCGAAGCAGCTCAAGGTTTACCTTGGGACACATTAACTAAAGCTCAAGGCGGACGAATTGGTATGGCCGGTGGAGGAGCGATTAAAAAATTTATCGAAAAATTGTTTATGAAAGCTTCCAACGACATTCGACTGGGACGAGGAAAATGGAAAGGCCTCGATCAGAAGCAGATAGCGGTTCAACACGACAATTTAACCAAGAAAGTAACGGAATTTCAAAAAACGGGAAAACTGCCTGAAGGCACCGAACAGTATTTCGATGTTAATCCAAATGAAGCGTTTGCAGCGGCTAGCAAGAAAGTTAAAAAAGACAGACTGGCAACAGCTGATGAATTAGAGGATGCTCGTGAAATTGTAGATCCTTCGGGAGAGGCCTATATGGTAGAAGAAGGAATGACAGTCGGACAACTGGATGACCTGGTTGCAGAACAAAAAGCTTACGAACGACACATGTTTTTGGAATATAAAAAAGGAAATTTAGATCCTAAACCAGGAGAACCTAATAGAAAAAGATTTTTAGAAAAAAAACTTGAAGAGATGGAATTGAGCGGCGACAAGAGATTAATGACAAGAGACGAGATAGAAGAGCTATCTTCATTTGATCTTGGTACTGAAATGGACGAGGCAGTAAAAAAATATAAACAAAAAGATGTTGAACAAAAAATAGAATTACAGATGTTTGATCCTAAAGACCGATTACCCAATCAATCGGGAGGCCTAGCGTACATGCTCGGTGAACCGACTTATATGAAAGCTCAAGGCGGACGAATAGGTCTTGGGGCCGGAGGACTCGCTAAAGGAGCTAAATGGTTTATTAACTCTCTCAAAAAGAATTTAAGAGATATGGAGGCAGGACACCCAAGATTTAAAGTTGTTCCGGCCAAAGATCAAGAAACGCTTAAAGTAGGGTATCGAACTTTTATTAAAGAACTTGAAGCGGGTGGTGAAGTTCCTGTAGAAGCTCTTGAAGCCATTTCTAAAAATCCTCAATATTACAAAACTAAAAAAGTTGTTCGAAGTCAAGATCCTGATCTGGCTGAAGTAGAAGAACTAATTGATGAAAAAGTTTTGGGTGATGTACGTCAAGAATTAAAAGATTTTGAAGTAGTGGGTAGAAAACCACAAGCTTCTGGTGGTCTAGCTTATATGTTAGGCGAACCGAATACACGAACGGAGGCCCTTCAAGAATTTGGCGTGGTCACTGATCCGTGGGGCATGTACACTGATCCTTCCCTTTATGCCCAAGGCGAACGAAGCACGGGCGCACCGGGAAGAGGTGAATATGCGGGTGGTGGAAATGTAGGCCATGGTCCATGGACCATAGGACGAACCCCACCGGGACCTCAATCTCAACCCGAGATGCCTCAACCTCAAGTTCAAGGCACACCGAATCCGATGCATATGCCAAAAGGAATCCCGAGTGCCGTACCACGGAGCATGGATCCCCAGTATCAACAACAACAGATGATGCAGCAGATGATGGCTCAACAGATGGGACAACAACAGATGGGACAACAACCAAGAATGGGAATGAAAGACGGAGGAATTAAACTCGGTCCTTTGGAAATTAAACCAAGAGCTGAAGGTATTTTTTCAGAAGAAGCTTATGGTCCTAATGAGCAAAGAACTTGGACGGATGAGATAGGGTTGGACGCAGAACTAGATCTTCCGTGGGGTTTTGAGCTTAAAGGCGAGTATGACAAACGTAGAATTAAGGATCGACTCTATTCGCCGGACGATGAATATTTAGATGAACGAGTAAGAGCCGATGATGACCGTTGGGGATTAGAGTTGGTATGGAAAAAGAAATTTGGAAAAGGTGGAAAGAAAATGAATCAAGGCGGAAGAATAGGCTTCGCTGGAGGAGGAATGGGCAGACGAACTTTTATGAAAATAATGGCAGGATTAGCTTCTCTACCTTTTATCGGTAAAGGCATTCAGAAAACTGCTCCTAAAGTGATTCCTAAAGTTACCGAAGAAGTTATTAAAAGAGGACCTGATGGTATTCCTAAATACGTTTATGACTTAATCGAAGTTGTAAAAGCTAAAGGCACGAAGGAAATTATGGAAGGCCCTTATAGAAAAACGCCTCCATCCACTAAATATGAATACAAAGGCGTTGAAGTTACGGAAGATGGCTTAGGCAATGTTAACGTTAGAAGTGATAAATCAGGAGTGGCTACAGATCCCTACACAGGGAAAACGCGTGAGGGAATAGCTCAAGAAAACCATATGGAAATTAACAGAGGTGGAATGGGTGTTAAAGATGAAGGCCTGGAGACACAAAAAGCTTTTCAAGAACCTGATGAATATTTTGAAGGAACCGTCCGTCCTGATAGGGATGGTAAAATGAAAGATATGGAAGAAGGCCTTGATAAAGAAATTCACGAGTTCTTTAAAGAAATTGCTGATGAAGTTAAAGATATACGACCGAAAAAAGCTTCAGGCGGCCGTGTTCCGTTAGGAGGGGGCGGTATCCTTAAAGTACTTAAAAAAATAAATAAGAAACTGAAGAAAATTAAGAAACCCGAGGCCTACATTATGGACCAAGGCTATAAGTTAGGAAAATATTACAAGAAGAATCCTGGAAAAGGATTGTCGCACAGTACGGCGGTTGGAACTGGTGTTTTGATCAGTAGACATTTGGACCGTCAGAAACGTGGGAAAAAAGCTTCAGGCGGCCTAGCTCACATGTTAGGAGAATAATGGACATTGGTAAATGGAAAATGGCTCAGACTTGGCGTCACTTTAAACGTCCGGCAAGTTCTAAGGGCATGTGGAAACAATTTGTCGAAGAGAGTAAAGAACGTGATCAAATGGCCGAAGGCGGCGTTCCACAACTCGTGCAACCTGGACCAGGGAGACAGGGGTATCAAGGAGTTAAAGAACTTCCTGATGGAGGATATTCTGTTCGAAGCAAATATAAAGCGGATTTAGGAAATTGGCCTACAGGTGAGAAAAAAGCAAAAACTCATTATTTTGATGAAATAGAAGATGCAAGAGCTTTTCTAAAAGAAGCTAAGACCCAACCTATCAGAGCTACTGAATCTTCACAAAAGGTCCAAAAAAATAGAAGTAAATGGGTAAAGAAGTTTTATAAAGAGAATGTTGATAATTTTAAAGTTTCTGATTACGACAAGTTCACTAAGAAGATGGCAAAAGAATGGGCTAAGGAATCTAAAAAAGGAGATTATATTGATATCGAAAAAAGAGTTCGATTAACCGATGATATGGGTTTACCTTTAGTTCGAGAAGAAACTACAATCTTTGATTTAACGGCTGCTAAAAAAGGACAAGTTGAAACACATGGTCCTTCTAAGGCGTTTTATAAAAGAGCTTTTTTTAAAGGAAAATTAGAACGAGATAAAGATTTAAAGAAAGGGGTTAAGAAATACATGGAATGGGCTACGGAAAAAAGACCTGAAGGAGCTCCAGCAGCCTATAAAGCTAGGCGTACCGATTGGTTAAAAGCAGGAGAAGATTTTATTGATAAAGATGTCTTATATTTTTTAGGTGAGGGCTATGATCAATTTAAATATGGTCAAGGGGGCGGAAGTTTCTTTGACATTATGTCTAAAGAATATCCAGAACTTTTTAAAAAGTATCATGCTAAAGTTAATTTAAGTAAAGGAACTTATGAAAAGACACTTAAGGAAGTAGCTGAACTTGCAGGAAGAGACTTTAATGAAGTTCTCAATTCTATTAGAAAAGAAAACCAAGCTGTTAAAACATTATTAGGAATAGACAAACTACCTTCGGATATGGTGTTTGGTTATTCAGGCGAGCACGTAGGAGGATTAAAAACAGCAATCATTAATAATGATAAAGCTTTTGCTAATAAAGTTTTAGATAATGTTATTGCATCCACACGTGGACGAAATACTGAATTAGGTTGGAAGCTTTTAGAAAAACCTAAAAATAGATTAGTCAGGGAATTTAAAAAAGCAAAAACTCTCGATGCTAAATCTAAAATTATTACTCGGCTTAATGACTTAGTACAAAAAGTGGATCCTGGAAGTGTTGAATGGAAAATTAATAAAGGCAAATTAGATTTTAAACCTTTAATTAAACAAGCTACACTTGAACAAAAAGCGTCAGGTTATTTAAGTCAAAAAGGAGTCCGTAAATTTCTATTAGATGCAGGCTTCCCTGTTAAGAAATGTTTCAGCGAAGGAGGTCGAGTAAGTCTTCAAGGAGGTGGAGGACCTAACCAATGTATAAGAGGGGCTATTAATGACACGATTCAGAAAGCCAAACAAGGGGATAAAGCTGCTTTACAAATTTTGGAAAACCAAAAACAAGTTCTTAAACAGAGTGTTAAAAAAGGAACAGGACTAGCTTCTAAATTATCATGGATTCTTGGTCCTCTTGATATTCCAATTGAACTATCTTTTGCACTTCCCCATTTATTAATGGGGGATTTCGATGCAGCGAAACGTGCGACGACTGGTGGATGGGCTGGATGGGGAGAAATAGATTTAGATAATGTAGATGACCCTGAAGCTAGAAAATATATGAAACATGTAAGAGATACTGAGAACTGGATGAACAACTGGCAGAAGCATGATTATTATACAAATAAATTAGAAAATCTTCCAGACGATGCTTCACGTGCATTAAGAAATACGGTAGAAGCTGAAGTTAATAAACGTGCATCTAATATGGACTCTATAGCACAGAATTATGATGGTTATGATCGAAGTAGCTCTGAAAATGAAGATTGGGTTTATCATCCAGAAGAGATGGCTGGAAAGAAAGCAGCGAGAACCTGGATTGATACTAAAGTGGAAACTGATTTAGATACACAATTAGATAAGACGTATGGAGAATCAGAAATCATGGGTGTGCCTATAGATTTAAGCCCCTATAAAAAAGAAGCTAAAGAAAAACTTAGAGCTTCCCCCAAAGACTTAGAGTCTTTTATTGAAACCAAAGGACAAGATTTTTACGGAGATCCTGAAGGGTGGTGGTTTTATAGACCTCTTAAACAAGACGAAGCAGAAGCCCATGGTGTTGGAAATATTTATGATGATTATTATATGGGCGCAAGTGAAGGAAAAGATATAAGAGACGCTTATTCCTCAATCCCATTAGACTATGCAAGTCAACTAGGAGCTTTAGAAGCTAAAGAAGCAAGAGCAAGAGAAGGTTTAGAACCTTATCGAAGAAGAAATCAAAACCCTTTGAATGAGATGTATTACAATAGAGGCGGCAGGGTCTCGTACCTTGATGGTGGAATAGTGAGTTTATTAAAGAAAAAATGAAAAACCCAACGTTAGTTAAAAATATGCAGCATGTGAAATGGAAGGAGATTCCTCCTTTAAAAGGACCGAATCCACAAGGCTTGCGAAAAGATTTAAAACAAGATACAAAGAAACCGGAGAAGTTAAATGGCAGACAATCGAATAGATAAAGCTCTCCCGAATATTATACCCGATGAAACGCTTCCTAAAGAAGAGTTAGTCGAAGAAGTTGATATTGCGGAAGAGTTAGGTAAAAAACCAATTGAAGTGACATCGGAAGAAGATGGTGGAGCAACGGTTGATTTTGATCCACAAGCCAATCTTAAAATTCCTGGAACCGAAGAACACTTTGATAATCTAGCAGATATTTTACCTGATGATGTTTTAGATCCAGTTGGTAATAAACTTACTGGCGATTATATGGATTATAAAATGTCCAGAAAAGATTGGGAGCAATCTTATATTAATGGTATAGATCTTCTAGGATTTAAATATGTTAACAGGACTCAACCTTTTCAGGGAGCAAGCGGTGCAACTCATCCGGTACTTGCAGAAGCGGTTACGCAGTTTCAAGCGCAAGCTTATAAAGAGCTATTACCAGCTGATGGACCGGTAAGAACTCAAATTATCGGAGCTTCAAGCCCACAAAGACAAGCCCAATCAGATCGAGTTAAAGACTTCATGAATTATCAAATTCTTGACGTCATGAAAGAATACGAACCAGAGTTTGATTCGATGTTATTTCATTTACCTTTAGCAGGATCTACTTTTAAAAAAGTTTATTATGATGAACTATTAGGTCGAGCGGTATCTAAATTTGTACCTGCGGATGATCTAGTGGTTCCTTATACAGCCAATTCATTGGATGATGCAGAAGCCGTGGTGCATATCGTGAAAATGTCTGAAAATGATTTAAGAAAACAACAAGTGAATGGATTTTACAGAGATATTGAACTAGCAGCACCAAGTTATCCAGCAGATGATAGATTAAAAGATGCAGAACGAAAATTAGAAGGCACTCAACGTACTGCTAGAAACGAACAACTTTATACACTTTTAGAGTGTCATGTTAATTTAGACCTAGAAGGTTTTGAAGATCAGAATTCTCAGACGGGTGAACCGTCAGGAATAAAATTACCATACGTCGTAACAATCGAATATGGTAGTCAAAAGGTTCTTTCAATACGAAGGAACTTTGCGCCCAATGATCCATTGAAGAAGAAAATCCAATATTTTGTCCACTTCAAATTTCTGCCAGGACTAGGATTTTACGGCTTTGGACTCATACATATGATTGGCGGTTTGAGTAGAACTGCAACGGCTGCTCTCCGCCAATTATTAGACGCAGGAACATTATCTAATTTACCTGCTGGATTTAAACAACGAGGCGTTCGTGTCAGGGATGATGCGAATCCTATTCAGCCAGGGGAATGGAGAGATGTTGATGCTCCGGGTGGAAGCTTAAAAGAATCATTTTATAATTTACCTTACAAAGAACCTTCTCAAACACTTTTACAACTTATGGGTGTTGTGGTATCCGCTGGTCAAAGATTCGCGGCTATTGCTGATATGCAAGTAGGTGAAGGAAATCAAAGTGCAGCGGTAGGAACAACGATCGCTTTATTGGAAAGAGGCTCACGTGTGATGAGTGCAATTCACAAAAGACTTTATGTGGGCATGAAACAAGAATTTAAATTATTAGCAAAAGTGTTTTCAACTTTTTTACCTCCAGAATATCCTTACGATGTAATTGGGGCTGCTAAAAATGTTAAACAAGCAGATTTTGATGACAGAATAGATGTTTTACCGGTAGCGGATCCAAATATCTTTTCTATGTCTCAACGAATTACAATGGCACAAACAGAATTACAACTTGCGATGTCGAATCCTCAAATGCATAATTTATATGTAGCGTATCGTAAGATGTATGAAGCAATCGGGGTCAAAAACATTGATCAGGTATTACCTCCACCGCCGCCTCCTTTACCAAAGGATCCGGCTTTGGAAAATATTGATGCTTTAGGTCAAAAGCCTTTTCAAGCATTTCCTGGTCAAGACCACCGAGCGCATATTACATCACACTTAAATTTCATGGCAACGAACATGGTGAGAAATAATCCACCGGTTATGGCTGCTTTACAGAAAAATTGTTTAGAGCATATTTCATTAATGGCTCAAGAACAGATTCAATTAGAGTTTAGGAATGAAATGCAGATGTTGCCACAGCTTCAACAGCAAGCAACAATGAATCCACAAGCTAAAATGCAACTTCAAGAGATATCTCAAAAGATAGAAGCAAGAAAAGCGATCTTAATTGCTGAAATGACTGAAGAATTCATGAAGGAAGAGAAGAGAATTACTTCTCAATTTGATCATGATCCTTTATTAAAACTTAAATCAAGAGAAGTTGACTTGAAAGCGATGGAAAATCAGCGTAAAGAAGAAGAAACTAAAGCAAGAATCAACCTTGATCAGGCTAAATTAGTCCAGAATAAAGAAATCACGGATGATAAACTTGAACAGAACGAAGATTTAGCTCAATTAAGAGCTGATACGGCGATTACGAAGTCAATCATGTCCGCTGAAACTAAACTAACGTCTGATCGTATGAAAGCGAAGGATGTAAAGACCTTGAAAGGTCCGAAAAGGTAGTCTATAACAACTAAGGAGAAACTATGACTAAAATAGAAAAATCAAGCAAAGACAAAGTTGGTAGAAAAGGAAGTGTTTCCTTAAATAGTACTGACAATGTTGCTGTGCCTCCTCAAAACTTACATATAGATCCAAAAGGTCTATCAAGTTTCAGAGGAAAAGGTGTTTATATTGCCCAAGGCGATAAAAACGAAATTAAAGGCACTAAAAGAATGCTTAAGTCTAAAGACAAAACTGTAACCTGGTTCTAATATGGCCTGGTTTGGTTTAGCAAAAATAGCATTACAAGCTGGCGCAAAGATATATTCAAATAGACAGCGTACGAAAGTAGCTATGTCTGATGCACAATTAATGCATGCAGAAAAAATGGCCCGAGGAGAAGAATCTTACCAAGGCAAACTTTTAGAAGCCCGTCAAAACGACTATAAGGACGAATTTGTCCTCGTGATAATTTCGGCGCCGATCATTGTGTTAATGTGGGCAGTTATGTCAGACGATCCGACAGCTATGGAAAAGGTAAAACTCTTTTTTGAGTATTTCCAGTCCCTTCCCAAGTGGTTTACGAATTTATGGATTTTAGTAGTCGCCAGCATTTTTGGTATTAAGGGAACTCAGATTTTTAGAGGCGGAGCAGGTAAAAAATAATGGGAATATTTGGAGCAGCAAAAAAAGGTTTCGGAATGCTTGGAAAAGCTAAAAAAGCTAAAAAAGCTAAAAATGTTAGTGCAGCTAGAAGATATGCCAAAGGAATGGAAGCAGAGCCTAAAAATTTTAAGGCGGATAAAAAAGCTAACGTTCTTACAAAAATAGAAAAATGGGCTAATAGAGAATCATCAAAAGCTATTCAAGAAGCTTCAAGTGGTGTGAAACTAAAATTTTCTAAATCTGGTAGACCTTATATTGACAAGAATGCAAAATCTAAAACAAGTACAAAATTAAAAGGTTGGGCTAAATTAGGTGGTCCTGCGGTAGGGGCTGTAATAGCCCAGAGTGATAAGAAGAAAAAATAATGCCTTTCGTATCTGAAAAGCAAAGAAAATACATGCATGCTAATCTTCCCGATATTGCAAAGAGATGGGAAAAAGAGTATAGCAAAGGTGGTAAAGTCTTACCGACAAAGGTTGCAATAGCTACCGGTTGTGGTAAGGTGATGGCCAACCGTAGAAAAAAAACTAAATTCTACACATAAGGAGCACTATGAGAAACGACTTTGGAACAAGACCCTACAAATCTAGATTCCCTTACAAAAAAGGTAAATCTGTTTCTAAGAAAAAGAAACAAGGTTACAAAGATAGAGAAGATGAATCTCTAGGTATGAGAACTGGAAAAGAGTCCACTAAGAAACAATCTTTTAAAGCTAGAAGAGATGAGTCTTATGGAAAATGGGGTAAACGTCCTAATCAAAAAATTAATAAAGCTTAAGGATTAATTATGGAAGAATATGCTATTGGTGGTGTCGTTGGAAAAGTTGCTAAAGCTCTTATTAAAAAAGCAAAATCGAAATCAAAAAAACCTTCTCCGGTAGGAGACAAGCCTAAAAAATATAAAGATGGCGGCAGAGTTAAATCGGTAGGTAAAGCTTTAAGAGGTTGGGGGAAAGTTATTAAATAATGGGCTGGCAAAAGATTTTATTGAACCCAAAAACAGCAGGTGCAGTTATTAATAGGGTTAAACCTTTGGCTAAAATAGCCGGACAAAAAACTATTCAAGGAGTAAAATCCACTGCAAAAAAAGCAAAACAAGCGGCTGAAAAATTTGATGTAGATCAAAAATATAAAGCAGCAAAAGATAAATTAAATAAGACTTTTGAAAAAACAGACAAAGTATTAAAAAAATTAGGGGAAACAATTAAAAAGAATAAATAATGGGTGATATTTCAATAAAAGGTCACAGTCCGATTTTAAGACAAGGCTATGCTATAGGTGGTGTGGTTAAAAAGCTAGCTCGACATCTAAAAAGACGTAAAGGCAAAGAAAAATGGGCCAAAAAAGGTGGTTGGATTCAAAAAGCAACAGCTTCAATTAAAAAAAGAGGAACTAAAGGAAAATGTACACCGATTACTAAAAAAGGTTGTACAGGACGTGCTAAAGCTCTAGCTAAGACTTTTAAAAAAATGGCTAAGAAAAGGAAGGCTGCATAATGGCTAAGAAAAAAACAAAGAAAAAAAATAAGAAGAAGAAAAAAGCTAAAACTAAAAAACGTAAAAAGTAATGGCTACAAGAAATAAAACTAAGTTTAAAAACAACTGGTTTACTAAACTTAAAAAACCTGAAGGGGTAAGTCAACCTTATAACGGTTCTTATCTCACTGGGGATTTAGGTGGAGTTAAAGTAGAAAATAAAAGTTTGAAGAAATATTACGGTAAAGAGTTTATGCCGCCAAAAATTGAAAGTTAATGGATATAGAAAATATTATCTATAAGCTTCGTCGGGCTTTAGATCGACGCATACAACAACTGGCAATCTCGGTTTCGTCTGGTGGGGTTGACAATATGAATACTTATAAGTATATAACTGGACAGATAAACGCACTGGAAGCAGTGAAACAGGAAATCTCTAACCTGCTTGATGAAAAGGAGCCATATGACGCAAACACAAACATCGTTGAAATCCCAAAAGGAAACTCAACAACCAAACCCAAAACCTAAAATTATTACACCTAATAAAGAATTAATCGGAGTAAAAAAATCCGAACCTAAAAAGAGTCTTACTAAAGACTCTACTAAATTACCACAACCTACGGGTTGGAGAATTATTGTTCTTCCATTCAAAATGGATGAAAAAACAAAAGGGGGAGTGCTAATGACAGAGAGTGCATTGGAGCGCCAACAAATTGGCTCTCAATGTGGACTTGTTTTAGCAATGGGATCACAATGTTATAACGACAAAGAACGTTATCCTGATGGTCCATGGTGCAAGGTCAACGATTGGGTTGTCTTTGCCCGTTACGCGGGATCGCGTATACAAATCGAAGGTGGGGAAATTCGTCTTCTTAATGATGACGAAATTTTGGCAACCGTGCAGAATCCAGAGGATATACTGCATGCATTTTAACATAGGAGGAAACTATGCCAACTGAGAACGCTAATGATAAACCATTAGAAAAAGACCAAAAAACCGTTCCTCTAGATACAACTGGACCAGGAGCTGAAGTAACCGTTCCTGATGAGAAGGATGAATCAGAAGTAGAGACTAAAGAAAAAGAGCCTACTGTCGTAATGACGGAACCGGAAACAACGGAACAAGAACCAACGGAACAAGAACCAAAGGAAGAAGAAACAGTTAAGGAAATAAAAAAGGAACAAAAACAAGATGATTCTAAACTTGAAGAGTATAGTAAAGGAGTTCAATCAAGGATTGCTAAGCTAACTCGAAAAATGCGTGAAGCAGAACGCCAAAGGGATTCTGCGACAGAATACGCAAAAGCTTTAGAAGGCCAACGTCAAGAAGATCAGCGTAAATTTAGTAAGCTGGATTCTGATTATTGGAAAAAATTTGAGACTAATGTCAAAACTGGCATGGATGCGGCGCAACGAGAATTGGCCACAGCCATTGAAGCTGGTGATTCAAAAGCTCAAGTTGAGGCAAACAAAAGAATTGCTACACTAGCGTTTGAGAATGCGAAAGTGGAGCAAGCTAAAGAAGGTAGAGAAGACGTCAAACTATCTGACGGTGGTAAATTACCAACACAGACTCCGAGAGATTTACCTTATCAACAACCAGCAGATCCTAAAGCGGAAGGATGGGCAGGGAAGAATAGATGGTTCGGTCAAGACCGGGCTATGACCTTCACTGCTTTTGAAATCCATAAGGATTTGGTTGAGAAGGAGGGTTACGACCCACAATCTAACGA
>Ga0208790_1001160_pt1 | contig 11816 bp, 18 predicted proteins | sample 10_taG_FD_184083 | JGI IMG/M metagenome (GOLD analysis project Ga0208790, IMG submission 184083) | Marine viral communities from the Subarctic Pacific Ocean - 10_ETSP_OMZ_AT15264 metaG (SPAdes) (version 2) | ecosystem: Environmental > Aquatic > Marine > Oceanic | place: Pacific Ocean | collected... | reverse complement strand
AATAGGGGAAATAAAAAATGGTGGATAAGGTTAAAATTAATATAGAGCCAAAAGTTAAAATCGCAATTAAAAAAGCTTATAGACCTTTAAAGCTAAGTATTAAATTTCCGACTACAATTGAACTAAAGCTTCGAAGAGCTTTGAATGGCGATTATCTTATTTATGACCACCCTCTTTTTGATATTGTGATTATGCCTGACAAAAATAAGATTGTTACTTTTAGAAAAAGGAACCCAAAGACAGACCCTTATCCATCTCAAGACAAGTTTTTTGATTATTTAATGAGATTGGGAATGGTGGTGCAAGATTCTATACAGGGCGGGAATGTTTATGGTTCGCTTGAGGCAATATACCCCATTAATGACAAAGTAGACACTATTCAGGCCCTTTTCTTAGCAGTGTACAATTTCTTAAAAGATGAGCTTGAGTTCTTTAAAGCCGTCGATGACTATGAAGAAGATTACGAAGATAGTCTAGTTGAGCCAGACCCAGAAGATAGTACGGAACTGGGCGAAGTGCCCCATTCAGATAGGAAGGGCGCTATTGACCCGAATTCCACACCCTATAGTTTAGTTTACAGGATATAAAATGCAGCTACTTATGTTTGTGTTGGCCTGCTATGGATTAACGCTTATTTTACTTTATGGATCTATTTTTGATTCAATAAGGCCGATGAAGGGAAGGCTGGGAGAGCTTTTTAAGTGCCCTCTTTGTACCGGATTTTGGGCTGGTATAATTGTTCTGTTGATTTCTCAAGATTCACAACTAATTACATATGAGCCCAGTTTTGTCAATTGTTTATTGCTTGGCTGGACCAGCGCCGGAACTAGCTATTTTTTGGATATGATAGTTGACGATTTTGGCCTTAAAATTTCCCGGGGGGGAAGAGAATGAACATTTGGACTGATAATCAGTGGATGCTTAGACCGCCAACTAATTGTTGTAAAGGCCGCTGACTACTTTAGGAATAAAAATATGAAGATTAAAGTAAAGAGATATAAAGAAATCGAACGCATGGCTATTGTAGAAGCCGCTCAAAGGGTTCTGGTCGAGGCCGTAAACGCCGATCAAGTTAAGGCGATCGTGTCGGCTCTTAAAAATACTGGGCTGCCCGAGGCTGTTATTGAAGGGGTTGAAACTGCATTACACACCGCCGCCCTCGCCAATGGGGCAACTGCAGAATCGCTTGGCGTGGAGTTTGTTAAAACATGAACAAGTTTCTTCTTAGAGAATATTATGAGTTGTGTGAAGGTGGCGTCTGCCAAGATTTATTGACAGAGCAAGAAAAGACGTTTGTTAAAGAAGGCGGCTTGATGCTGAGCGGCAAGATTCAAGAAGGTGATCGTAAAAATGGCAATGGTAGAATATATCCGACTCACATACTTTCACGAGAAGTTAATAATTATAAAGAAGTTGTAGACGATAAAAGAGCTTTGGGAGAGCTAGACCACCCAGAGTCTTCTATTATTAACTTAAACAATGTTTCTCACATGGTTGTTGATGTTTGGATGGACGGCAAATCAGTAATGGGTAAATTAAAGGTAATGGATACCCCATCTGGGCAAATTTTAAAATCCTTAATTGAGGGGGGTGCCCAATTAGGCATTTCTTCAAGGGGTCTGGGATCTGTAGAGGAAAAAGGGGGAAATACGATTGTACAAGACGATTTTCAGCTTATTTGTTTTGACATTGTAAGTGACCCATCAACTCCCGGCGCGTACATGAAGATTTCAGAGAATAAAGTTCCAGAAAATCAAATTTTTAATAAAAAAAGTAGAATTAATAGGCTAATAAATGAAATCATCAGTAAGTAGAAAAGAATTAAAAGGCATTATTAAAGAATGTGTCCGAGAAGTCATGTTTGAAGAGGGTATGATTAGTGACTTAGTGTCGGAAATAGCTGCCGGTTTTGCTAAGGCTAACTTATTAGAGGCTAGACAATCGTCAAAGCCCAAATTGACAGAAAAAGTTGTTGAGCAAAAACAGCGCCCAAAAGTAGAAAGAAAAATATATACGGAAAATAAGAAAAATTTGTCAGAAGTACTTAAAAAGAATTTTGGCGGCATTGACTTGTTTGAGGGCACTACCCCCATTTCAGCAGCAGAATCAAGCAACCAGTCAGCATTGACCGGCGTGTCTTCAAACGACTCTGGGATAGATATTTCAGCTATTCCCGGCATGAATAATTGGAAGAACCTAATTAAATAAGAGGTAAATATGTCTATTTGCAATGTAGAAGTTAGAGCTAGAAGAAATGAGCCAGCCGAGGCCCTTATAAAGAGATTTAATAGGAAAGTAAAGAATGAGGGGATCGTGCAGGAAGTTTTAAATAGAAAGTATTATACAAAGCCTTCCGTCAAAAGAAGAATGGAAAAGGTTAGAAGAAAAAGGGTGTTAGACAAACTCAAAAAGGAGCAGAATAAACGATGACAGTTTTAAGTTATAAAGCAGGAGTATCCGCCGTAGGCCAATATCAGACTAGTGGTATTCCATACGCCACAGCTTCTTTTACCGTGCCGATGTTGAAGGTGGTCGGCGCTCGGGAATTAGTGTTCCCAAATATTACAAGGTTTTTTACCATTGTTAACACTTGCACTGGCAACAACGCTCCTTTAAGGATTGGTTTTTCTGCACTTGGAGTGACCGGCTCTGCCGCTCAAAATCAAGCGGGCGTCGGCGGCGCGAGCAGCTATTTCATTTTAAATAATGGTGAGTCTTTCACTGGCGAACTCAGAGTCCGCAGCATATTTTTGCTCGGGGATTCGGCCACCGCCGGCTCAACCGCCTCTGTTATTGCCGGTTTAACTGGAATCTCCAGCAGCGTTTTAATTAATAATTGGACCGGTTCCCATATTGATTATGGCGGGGAACACTGGGTATAAGACAATGCTTATAAGCGGTTTCGGAACAGACAAGGTTAAAGGCTCTGCCAATGTCTTATCTAAAAGAACCATTGTCGATCGATATCCCAGTGTCAGGACGGCTTTTAACTCCTTTCCAGAAGTTGTTCTTGCTTCATCAACTTATACAGCCAATTTCGCTACCCTTTCTGGCATAGAAGCGCCCACTTGGAACAATTTATTTAGTGACACCCAATATTTTAGACAAACAAACGCATCTAATTATCCAGCACTAAACGCGAGTTCTCCCATAAAGGGCAATGGACCATTGGAATTTGTTGGTGCCGACTCGTTTGAAACAATTTCGACGCTCCCAGTAACTAGCGGACGAACATATATAGCGCTTTTTGAGTATAAGTGCACCAGCAACGCTATAGACAATTATATATTGGGGGAGTTTGACCTTCCCATAGCCTCATCCCGCATAGGCGGGTTTGCCTTTTATGCTGACAGCACCAACCTTGGCGTAACCATGAGAAACTATTTTAAATGGTTTAAAAAAATTGGCTCCAACTACTCCAAGACAACCTCGTTCGGACCAACATTTCCAAGAAGTGTTAACTATGGCGATAATGTAGAAATTGCTGTAGTCACAGAATTCTGCGATGGCTCCGGCGACCCAGACCTCCCAGAGCTAAATTATGAAATAAGAAATGAAGATTTAACGTCAACAACAGTAACTATTGAACGCGGCGTCGATGGCATCACGCCGCCAGAGGCAAATTGGACTGCTACTTATGGTTCTGGATTTCCAGCCATATATTTAAGACTGGCGTCCACAGCTTCGGAAGACCAATCTTATTATGCAGTTTTAGTATATGATACCGTTTTGGAGGACGCCGACGTGCAAAAAATTATTCGAATACTCAAAACAATGTATGGCCTATAAAATGAAAGTAACTTTTTTTGTAAAGAAAAACAAAGACGACACTGCCTCAATAAAAATAAAAAAAGGCAGTTCAACCCATTATTTAGGGAATTTTTGGGGTGAACATCAGATGGCCAGCGTTTTACATCAAAAAATAATAGAACTAAGTAAAGAGGCTTGGCCAGCCTGGGTTGCGAGTCTTGGCTATACAATAGAAGAAGAAAACATCGCATAGTCATTTTACAATTTTAATTACTATTTATTAAGAGCAAAAGTATAGGAGTGCTTATATGTCAACAATGTTAGAACAAGCCATAGTAGATGCCAGCGCACTAAGAGAGGCGGCAATTCACAGCGCTGAACAGGCAGTAATATCTAGGTATTCTGACCAAATTAAGGGTACGGTTAATTCTTTGTTAGAACAAGATGAGTTGACCGCGCTCACACCCGCAGAACCAGCCGCAGCACCCCCAGAAGGCGAGAGTTACGGTGATAATACTAGTGCGCCCAAAGATAAAGATGAAAAGTCTATTATAGAGGCACAATTAGATGAATATGACGGGAAAGCTTACGCTTTCGGTGATTTATCTGACAGCAATACTTTTGAATTAGAAGCTGACGAAACAATTGAAATTGATTTAGAAAAAATTGTAGCTGAATCAAAAAATGTAGTCGAAGTTTCCGAAGATGCCTTAAATGAGTTGGTCTCGGAAGAGGTTTCCCTTTCAGAAGAAGACCTTAAAGAGTTTTTAGAAGATGATGAGGAAGAAGTAATTGAAGAAAAAATGAAAGTCGATTACGAGGCCAAGCCAAGCGGCTGGATGAACAGACCATCAAAGGTTCTAGACGAAGAGGCCGCCCTAGATCTTTTAGCAAATGCTATTGCTGAAATGGAGCTTGAGGTAACAAAAGAACATAAAGAAGTTAATACTTTACTAGGTAATAAACTAAAGAAGACCAACAAGCGGTTGGCCAAAGAACAAAAAACAAACGAAAGACTTTCAAGCGAAAATAAAGCCCTTTACGGCGCGGTTGAAAGTCTTAAAACCAAATTTGATGAGATGGTTCTCATCAATGCAAAGCTTTTATATACTAACAAGGTTTTGACCAACGCCTCCCTAAATGAGCGACAAAAAAATGAAATTGTCGAGTCGATTCAAAAAACAAATAGTATAGAAAAAGCAAAAATAGTGTACGAAACTCTTCAAAGCGCAGTTGGGACACCAAAGACTGGTCCAAAATCTCTGAGCGAAGCAGTAGGTCGTCGCACAAACACTTCCATGCTCTTAAAGGCTAAAAAGCCCGAAGAGAATGACAACTTACAAGAAACGTTTGCCCATCGCATGAAGCTTTTGGCAGGCATTAATAATTAATTCAAGGAGGATTTAAAAAATGTCTATTGTAACAAGATTAACAGAAAATATCGTTAATCGTGATCTTGGAAAGGAAGGTGCAGCCCTGCTAAACAAGTGGGAAAAAACTGGACTCCTAGAAGGTCTCGGTAGCGAGAATCAAAAAAATGGCATGGCTCGCCTATTAGAAAATCAAGCCAAGGAGCTTCTCCGTGAAGCTTCGTCTATGAGCGCTGGCGATGTTGAGGGCTTTGCAGCCGTCGCATTTCCAATCGTTCGCCGCGTATTCGGCAGTCTCATTGCGAATGAGGTCGTCTCGGTTCAGCCTATGGCTCTTCCGAGTGGTCTAATTTTCTTCTTAGACTTTACATACACGCATCAGGACTCAACTAATTCACTTAGTGATGTTGCGACCCAAGACAAGTCCATTTATGGTGGCGGCCAAGTTGGTAAGGGCATCGCCGATGGCGTTGACATCTCGACGGATGCCGAAACGAGCTTTTATGCTCTTAATAATGGCTATTCAAGTGTCACGTCGTCGTTCACGCCCGACATTACGGAAATGGCTAATGCCAATCTTAATGGCACCAAGACCGTTGCGCAGGTTAAAGCAGCCTTGGAGGCTGGTTCAATTAGCACTGAGCCTGATCGTTCGGTAGCTTTGAAAACTGCCTATGATCCTGATTTATCGGATACTGAGTTCCTCAAGATCATGACGGTTGATGTGGGTGATCTTGAAGACAACAATGTAGATTTGAACAATCTCATATCGATTCAGATCATGTCAGGTTCAGCTGCACAGTTGGCAGGCGCGCACAACCTTGCGTCAGCTACGTATGTGACCGGCGAGGCCGCGTGCATTCAGCACAGACGGCTGTCACAGCTTATCCGTGCGACTTTGCCAACCAGCACTCAAACGACGGCGACGCCGGTTTCGTGTTCTCTTGCCTTTACGCACACTGCGGCTTTCCACAACGGCACGGGAGCGGAGGGGGCCAACACCGTCGCTGCACGCAGAGACAGTTGGACAGGCGCGACGGGAACTCCCGGTATGGTTCTAGCTGATCTGCTCGGATTGGAAGGGGCCGGCCTGTCTTCTAACGATCTTGATTTTGAAGACGGTCAGAATCAGACTATGAGAGAAATCGATATTAAGGTCGATTCTCTGCCTGTCGTTGCACAGACCAAGAAGCTCAAGGCCAAGTGGTCACCAGAGTTGGGCCAAGACCTCAACGCTTACCACAACCTTGACGCTGAAGTTGAGCTTACAAGCATTCTCTCTGAGCAGGTTGCTCTAGAAATCGATCGTGAGATCCTAGAGGACTTGGTTAAGGGTTCCACTGCTGGTACGCTTCACTGGTCACGTCACGCAGGCAAGTTCCTGAATCGTGAAACTGGTAAAGAGGTTGGTGCAACTACGGCTGCTCCTGACTTCACTGGTACCGTCTCTGAGTGGTATGAGACTCTTGCTGAGACCATCAATGATGTTTCAGCGGCCATCCACCGCAAGACGCTTCGTGGAGGCGCGAACTTTATCGTTTGTGGTCCCGAAGTTGCCAACGTTCTTGAGTTTACTGCAGGCTTCCGTGCCAGCGTCACTGGTGATGCTGATCGCGGTTCTGTCGGTGCTGTGAAGGTTGGTTCAATCAGCAAGAAGTGGGATGTTTATGTTGATCCATACTTCCCAAGACAATTGGTTCTTGTTGGTCGTAAGGGCAGTAGCTTCCTTGAAAGTGGCTATGTGTATGCTCCTTATGTTCCGCTACAGGTCACGCCGACTATCTTTGGCGTCGAAGACTTCGTGCCCCGCAAGGGCGTGATGACGCGATATGCCAAGAAGATGGTGCGTCCTGATATGTATGGCTTAGTTGTTGTTCATGACATAGTTGGTTAATCTAAACTAACTTAGTTAAAAGAGTTGATCCCCCGCTGGTTTTTAAGATCGGCGGGGGATCTTCTCTTTTATCAGACTATTTATTAAGACAGCAAGTCATAAAGGGAGTAAATAAACATGAGTAAATTAGGAAGATATGCCGCGCAGAGAAGAAAGGTTCAAAGTATAACCGCAGCCTACACCGCCACCGTGGCTGATTGCGGAACGGTTTTTATGCTTAATCTCGCCACCGGCCTCACCGTGACGCTGCCTTCTGTGGCCAACGCCGGAAATGGTTGGTGGTGCAAATTTATTGTTGGTACCAACTGCGCCAGCAACAATTATATTATTACGGAAGATACATCGGCCGATACTAATGTATTGGTTACACTAATCAGTGAGTTGGAAACCGATAACACCGAAGACGGTCCCAGCAGCACGGGTCATACGACCATCACACTCCCCAACGCCTCTGATACTGTAGGTGATTGGGTGGAGATTGTTTGTGATGGAAGCAATTTTTACTGCTGCGGCCAGACAGTCTTGGACGGCGGCATCGCCCTTGCTTAATAATTAACACGGTTAACCGGAGGGGTTAAAACAACATGAGCAAATTAGGAAGATATCACGCACAGAGACTTAAAATAGTTGAAATAGGCACATCGGAAACCAAAGCTGTAAAGGTTTCTGAATGCGGCACAATATTTACTTGCGCGGGCGGTGCTGGCACGAGCGCCATAACGCTGCCCTTAATTGCTGACGCCGGCGCCGGCTGGTGGTGCAAGTTTATTCTTCTTGCGGACGAGGGCGCTAACAACACGACGGTCGCGCCGGCTGCCGGCGATGAAGATACGATTGTTGCTGCTAATTACGGTGGTTTGGGCGATGATACCAATTCGGCCAATGTTGGCAGTGATGCCGCTGCTGATTCTGCGGTTTTCGTAGCCTCCAATGCCCTCGCCGGTGACTCTATGGAGTTTATTTGTACTGGTTCAAAATGGATTTTACAAGCTTTCAGCACAGATGCCGATGCTGGAATTACATTAACGACCTAAATAGGGGATTATCAAAACGATGGCTAAACTTGGACACTATTCTGGTCAAAGACTAAAAATTGTTGACCTCGACACTACTGAAATTAGGACGATAGGTTCCAACGAATGTGGAACAGTTTTTTTGTTGGCCGGCGGCACAGTCGAAAACACCATAATTTTGCCTTCGATCATAAGTGCTGGCGCTGGTTGGTGGTGTAAGTTTATCCTCCTCGCTAATATGGGCGCGAACGGCGCGACGATCGGCGAGACCAGCCCCGACTCCGCTTCAATGGTTATTGCCAATTACGGTGGCTTAGGCGATGATACCTTAAGCGGCAACGTCGGCAATACTCTTATTGGTGGCGAGGTCGTGTTCGAGGCCAACAAAGCTCTTGCTGGGGATTCTGTAGAGGTTATTTGTACTGGAGAGAAGTGGCTTGTCCAATGTTTTAGTTCTGACGCCGACGCCGGCATCACGACAGTCGACATTATATGATAAAAAAGAGACATTATGGGTAAAAAGAAAAGATATCTTTATAATTTAGAAAAATTTGGTAAAAAATTAAAGAGTAAGTTTGAGGTTCTTTTGCAAGAAGAGCCAAGCATTTCGGTTGTCAAAGAGGCGACTGCACCTGTAGAGCCGATCGTCAAGCCGGCTCCAGTAGTAAACAAGATCCGGAATCCGGATCTTGTTATTGACGCTTACGGCGACGCAGAGCCTCTCGTCAAGTCGGCTCTGGTAGTAAGCAAAGAGAGCGAATTAAAGTCAAAAGTGGCGATTAAACAAAAGGCCGCCCCAAAGCCTCGGCCTAAGCGTCCAAGTGTTAGATCAAAACAACGCCCCGCTTCGAATAGTAAAAAGAAAGTTCGATCCTCAAAGCCCCGTCGCAAGGTTGCTGCAACAAAGAAGGCCGATTAATCTATTTCTCTTATCCTAACAACTATTTATTAGGATAGGAGAAATAATGAATGGCCACACCAACCCTAACACCAACTAGCCAAACAAGTAAATCAATACTAACTTCAACTGGATCTATTTCAGAAGTGGCTGGTTTGTTGCCCTATGGAATCTATAGTGATTCTGAGGCTTTTATCGCCGGCGCTTCTGACCAAGTGGCCTATACATATAAGAAGCTGGGCGGCGATGTCTTAGACATTGAAGTAAAAACCGGCAATGTTTATGCAGCATACGAAGATGCAGTATTAGAATATTCTTACATTGTCAACTTGCATCAAGCTAAAAATTCGCTCGGAGACTTGCTCGGCGATACAACCGCCTCGTTTGACGAGGATGGTGAAATTGTAACAGGCCCAACAAATGCCGCATTAAAGTTTCCAAGATTCACATTTCAGGCCAGTCAACGTACTGCTGACGGTCTAAGCATAAAAGCTGGCCTAAATGCTGATATTTCTGAATATTCAGCATCGTTTGCCCTGACGGCCTCTCAGCAGGATTATGACTTGCAGGCAATTGCTTCTTCCTCTATTAACAGTGGTGATATAACTGTGGTAGGGGCCGATTCTTTGAATAGCCGAAGAATCACAATTTCAAAGGTATATTATGTCGCCCCAAGAGCACAATGGCGCTTTTTTATGTATTATGGTGCCATGAATGTGGTTGGTAACCTTTCCAGTTATGGTCAATATACGGATGAATCGACATTTGAAGTTATACCAACTTGGCAGAACAAGGCGCAGGCGATGGCCTATGAGGACTCGATTTATACAAGAATTTCCCATTATTCTTATGAAATACATAATAATAAAATGAGAATATATCCTGAACCAGACGGGGTAGCTCCAACTAGAATGCATTTTAGATTTAGGTTATATAAAAGTCCGTTGGAAGAATATTCAGATAGAGAAACAGGCACGAAGGGGGTTAATAATTTAAACACTTTGCCCTATGCAAATATTCCTTATGAAAATATTAATTCAATTGGTAAACAGTGGATTAGAAGATACGCCTTGGCACTTACAAAAGAGATACTGGGGCAGGTTAGAGGCAAATTAAGCACTATTCCTATTCCCGGCAGCAATATAACTTTAAACGCTTCAGATCTGCTGGCTCAATCAAAAGAGGAGCGGGCCGCCCTAAAAGAGGAGTTAAATAAGATATTGGATGAATTAACATATGTTAAACTGGCCGAAAGGGACGCTGCCCTCGCAGAAAATTCTGAAAAATTGAATATCAAGATTCCTTTGCCGATTTTTATAGGATAACAAATGGCCGATAATGAATGGACACAACCAGACGCCCCGCCACCACCTCTTTTTACTGGTAAAAAAGAGAGAGACTTTGTCAAACAAGTTACTGACGAAGTTGTTGAGCGAATAATTGGGCAGGGTATATTTTATTATCCTATCAGCACTGAACATACAGAATTCCATGAAGTTTATGGCGAAGCAATAACAAAAACCTTTTTGCCTCCAATTAGAGTTTATGCGCTTGTTGAATGGAATGAGTTTATTACAGAAACGGGTAAATACGGTGTAGACAAAAGAAGGGCAATCACCATTCATTTTCACAAAAGAAGGTTAACGGAGGATCAGGATCTATATGTTAGAGAGGGTGATTTTGTTAAATATGGCACTTTGTTTTATGAGATAGTCTCTTTAAGCGAGCCGCAACAGCTTTTTGGGCAGACAGACACAAAAGTCGAAATAGTGGCCAAGTGTATAAGGGCGAGAGAGGGTAAGTTTAATGCCAAGTAAGCAAATGAGTTCGTATGCTGTTGATATCAAATATGCTTTTCAGAGCATTCAACAGGCTGAAAAGGCGGCAATGCAAATTGGTTGTGTGGGTTCTCATACCGCGCAATCCGGTGAGCATTTTCCTTGTAAGAGCAGGGCCACCTTTTTAAAAACGCTGGGAGTCCCCCAGCAGGAAAAATTAATTTTAAAAGAAAGCAGCCAAGAAACGGTTGATTATGCTGTTTTAAGGTGGGTTGATGAAACATTAAACATCCATTCAGAAACGAACTTGGGATTTAAAAAAGTTCCTGTTTTTTGGTTGACAGCAGAAAGAGCGGCACAAAGAGACATTAGAAGGGAGACGTTTTCAGATGCTCTTGTTTTTCCTTTAATATCGATTAAAAGAGATTCCATGGAAAAGGCCGAAGCGGGAAAGCGACCAATACCGGGTAATGTTTTTAGAAAAAAACAAGCCGGTGTCGGCCATGAAATGAACCAATTTTATATTGGTAAAAAAATAAATCAAGATAAAACAAGAAATTTTGCGCGTGCAACAAGTTTAAGGCTAAATTCGGATGCAAACTTTCCTGTTCCAAAAAATCAAAGAGTTGTTTATAAAAGATATTATGTCCCACTTCCAGTTTATTATAATTTTAATTATTCAATTAATCTTAGGTCCGATTATCAAACGCAATTGAATCAAATGCTTCAGGTTCTCGCTGTTTATTCAAACAATATTAATACTTTCATGATTTATTCTAGAAACCATAGGTATGAAGCTTTTTTTGATGGCATAACCTTGGAAGACAATATTGCTAGTTTGGCCGAAGATGAAAAGAAGTATGAAGCCACCATCAAATTAAGAGTATTGGGTTATATCACGGGCAGGGGTGTTAATGATAATATCGGAGACTATTCAGTTATAGAAAATCGAGTCAAAATCAGGTTTCCAAGAGAACATGTTATTGTTGGTGACTTGAATGAAGCTGGAGATGGATTTTTTAAGGACTAATACTTTTTGAGCTTTATTTAACTATTTACTATAGTAAAGTCTGATAGGAGAGATGAATACATGAGTGCGAAAAAATTTAAATT
>Ga0208790_1001155_pt1 | contig 11860 bp, 9 predicted proteins | sample 10_taG_FD_184083 | JGI IMG/M metagenome (GOLD analysis project Ga0208790, IMG submission 184083) | Marine viral communities from the Subarctic Pacific Ocean - 10_ETSP_OMZ_AT15264 metaG (SPAdes) (version 2) | ecosystem: Environmental > Aquatic > Marine > Oceanic | place: Pacific Ocean | collected... | reverse complement strand
TCTCCTTATATTAATACGCTTACAATAGTAAGCATTGTTGCACCGAGTCCCCCTATAATCCACCATAGGAGTCGGTCTATTTTCGTATGTAGTCTATCAATATCCCCGTGCATATGTTTTAAATCGTTTGTTCTTATACTACAAATCTCCCTCTTCAGTCCCTTGATATGCCCGTAAAGAGCTATGATATGTTCGCTGACTGTTTTAGGATTTTTCATTTTATCTATTATACATGTATTTAGAATTAATAATTTCTCTTATTTCTCTTAGTCGCATTACATGAGACTTACTTTTTGTCTGCTCTAAAATTCGTGATACAAAATCAGAAGTTTGTAAATCAATTCTATTTAAAACTTTTTCAATAAAAGCATCAGGATCTTCTCCATACTTTAAAGCCTCATCAAAATAAACTGACGGAATAAAACCATCTCTCATAAAATGATGTGCAGAAGTTGTTAGAATAGTATCTAAAGTATTTCTTAAATCTGATTTAACTCTAGTTGCAATGTAGACTAATCTGATAACTTCCCGTTCTTCAATAGAACGAGCAGCCATCTTTCTTGCTAACCAGTCGTGGGCGTTTCTTGTAAAGACACCTCTACTTTTTTTAAATGGATCTCTATGAGGTCCTTTAGCATAAGCTGCAAAAGCATCGGGATCAATCCATGAAAGCATTTCTGTATTAAGCCAGTCATAACCTACGGGTAATCCTTGATAATATTGCTCTACAGTAAACTGTAATGATGTAGGAGCAGCAGCTTTTACTAGTTCTACTAAAGCTTGTTTTTGTTCTAAGTCACTTCGACTACCAATTAACGTTCCTAAATAATTAGTTACTGTTGGTAATAAAGCCCGTTTATCCCAGAATTTTAACGGGTTTAATCCCCACATATCTAAAGTTGGAACACTAATTAAATCAGTAACTGATTGTCCTGGTGATGCCAGTGTAGTTGTAAAGTCAATCCCAGTCATACCTGAAGGAATTCCAAATTTAATTACATCAGGAAATGAACTTGTTGCAATAGATTCTTTAAGTCCACGAATTGGCTTACCTGTAAATCTTTCTAGAGTTGGTGATAATTTTTCTAATAAAGTATCTGCTGTTTCAATTGCAATTGTACCAAACAATCCTGCAGCAAAAACCATTTGAGCAAGGAATGCCATTAAGGGTGCTGACTGCCCAGTGTGTTTGTAAGTATTTATATATTCAACTAATTGGGCTAAGTAGTTATGAGAAAATGTTTTAAATAATCCAAAAGGTTTTCCTATTGTTCCCATACCTGCATCTCCATAAATTAATGGTCGTTCATAATGGTTATACTCTACCATATATTGATCTGCTAAGTATCGTGCCATTGCTTTGGATGTTTCAACACTTTTTCCAGCACTTCGTAAAAAATTATAGAACATGATTCCAGCATTTAATCTACTTACCTGTTCAACCTTTGATGACATGTCTCTTAAGGATAAAGCTTTACCTAATTTTCCAAAGTCTCCAAAATAATTTCCAAGGGCTTCTATCTTAGGAAGTGCTAATAATTTAGATGTTCCTGAAAATTCCCTTAAGAATTTAGGTTCAACTAATCCTTTTTCTTTAAAATATTTAATGGCTTCTCGTACTTCCGCATCAGGAAAAAATAAATCTCTAAATGATTTAACTTGGGCTAAAGCAATATTTCCCTCATTCATTCCTTGATACTTTAAATCAACAAGCTTTGGAAATATCATGTGATATGGCTGAAAAGCTTGGGCGGCAATAAATCGCATATTTCCAAACAGCAATTTCCATGTTAAAGTAAGTTGATTTGCCCCGCCTAAAATTGCCGATAATCCTGATTCCCCAATCCAACGAGACCCAATATTATCTACAATTTTAAATATAGCTTGTGGCTGAGATAATCCTAAAGCATTATTGGACCATGTCTTTGCCTGTTTTACAGTTTCAGGATAAAGTTCACTGACGGATTTACTTCTCTTTGAAGTTCTAACGTCCATTGCAGGGGCGTTTTCCAATCCCTCTCTTAGTACTGCTTTAGCTTCCAGTTTATTTTTAAGACTGTAGGCTCCACGAAGATAGCTTCTAATAACATCTGCAAAATCATTAGATCTAGCAAGAGTTGGTGCAAGCTTTTGTGTAATGGGTCGACCCTGCATGTAAAGTTTTGATCCTTTAAATCCCTGAATAAAAGGATCCTTTCTTTTCATTGTAAATTTTCCCCAACCCTTAGGTTGATTTAAAAATTTACCAAGTGCAATGGCTTCATCCTCTAAACCACGTCTATTAAAAGCTCTTAGCGTATCGTAAAAAGCCGCTTCGTCTAAATTTCCATACGGATATCTTTCCCTTATTGAATAATTAATTTCATACTTATCAGTATTATTAAATGGATTTTGCTTTCTTAATCTTTTAATTGTACTTTCAGCACCCCCCTTAGTATTTGTTCCTATATTAGCAACAGGAGTTCTTGTTCCATCGGCATTAACTCTCATAATCCAAACATTAAAGCCATCAGAAAATTGATGAGGGATATAGTTTGGTAGTTTTTCAAATGAATGTAATGACTTATTTCCTTCCCCAAATTGTTCCTGAGCTTTATTATATTTATCTGCTGCAATATCTAAGGAGTTTCTTATATCTTTGTAAGCTAAAATTTCTTCAGTATTTAATTTGTATTTTGTAACTAATTCATGTTCTTTTATAGCATATTTATAGGATCCATCAGCCTCTTGTGTTTTTATACTTTCACCCCTTTCTCTGGCTTTAATCATTTGACCAAGTTCACCATCAATAAAAGTATCTACAATTTTAATGGTAGACTTAGAATCTCGATTCATAATAACTTCATATCGAGTTAAAGCTGCATCATAGCTTTTTTCTGTAGTATAGGCTCTTCTTGCAGTTCCAATTAAACCTAATGCATCCGTAAGACCCTCAGTTCTTGCAATGTAATCTCTTAAAGATTCTCCTTCTTTTATACCTCTTAAAGAAGTTTTATGCTCATTAGGTATTTGTTTAGGATCATGAATTACTTGATCTGCTTCAACTTCTCCTTTACGAATATAACGAGTTGTAGTATCTACTATCCACTTAGCAATTGGATTTTCCTGTGCAAGAAATTTTCCTGGTTTTAAATAAAGTCCAGCTTTTTTTAATGCTCCTTCAAAACCTTTAGATGGTATATCATTATACTTAGGTGTACCATCAGGCTTAATCATTTCATATTTAAATTCGTGTGGTCCTCTAATATCAGCTCCTAGAATAGCAACTGAATATTCTTTCGTTGTATAGAGTGCCCGATAATTAGCATCAAGAAACTGTTCTGCAACGTCCAGTTTATTTCTTAAATCATAAACTTTATTTGGTTCAATAAGGTCACCTTTTTCTTCTTTCGTAAGAGGTGTAAATTTTTCATCCTTTTCTTGGGCACGTTTAACCTTTTCTAATTTAGTAAATGCTGTATCATGTTTTGTAAGCATTGCTCTAATTGTTACAACTTGTGCTTTTTCTTTATCTGCCCTTTCAAGTAATGCCTTTTTAGCAGGATACTCTCCTGTAATCTGTTTGTATTTTAATTGAGCATCATCTGAAATTCTTTTTAATGACTTCCCTTCCGCCCATGGTGAAATAAGACCGCCTGTAGCAAAGACAGTTGCAGCAGCCATACGATCTTCTAAGGGTGCTTTCCATCCTGGCATTAAAAATCCTAATACCCCTAAGGATGCCATTCGTGGAATAACCTGAAGCCTATTTGCCATTTCAATCCACTTTCCTGTAACAGCACCGTAAGCAGTAAGCTTTCCAATTTCATATAAACTGGCATCATCCCAACTTCTTAAAAATTCAGTAGCTGCAATTCCTGCAGGTAATCCTGATCCAAGTTTCCCAAGTTTTGCTAATCTAACAGCAGGGTGATACTGGGCAACCGTTAAAGGTAAGGCTGCTAAACCAGCTATAACTTTAGTTCCATACGTTGATGGAGGATCCATCCCTAACTGCATAGGATCAAATTTTTTTGCAATAGACTTAAAATAATCTTGAATATGATCTGCTATATTATCAGGATTAGGTTCTAGACCTACTTTCTCTACCATCCAATCCCTAAAGCGATCATAACCACCAGGAATACTGGCTAGTAATTCAAAGGTACTTGCTATACTTCCTTTAAAACCATACTTAAAGGCATTACTATAGCTAGCTCCTTTATCTCCCCTTGCTCTTGTTGTAAACTTGTCATCAAGTTCAAAGGGATTATCATTATTTAAATCAAGTTTAAAAAAGGAGTCTGAATTTAATCCAAAGGCTTCATAGGTTGAGGGTATATTATTCAATCCATTATCAAGCATAGATTGAATTTGAGTATTTACATTATTATACTCTTCCTCGTTTTTAAATTCTATGGCTGCCATTTATTTTAATTGCCAACATCAGTATCTGGTATACCCCCCGTGTCTCCTGGTTTTACCCAACTAGTTTTACCAAAATACTTAAGGTTTGTACCTGTAATTGGTTCTTTTCCAAAAATACCTTTTCCTTCTAAATATTCAACCCATTGTGGATTTATAATATTTAATTTAAGTTTATTATCCATTGCTGCTTTTATAATTAATCGTAAATGTTCTTTTAATTCTTCTTTCTCTGTGTCTGGATTAAAGTTAACATTATTAGCAACATCCTGATGATAGCCAAAATAATTTTCATCTGTTACATATTGTAATGCTAATTTACCTGGTAATTCAAACATAACACCTGTACTGGACATAGCAATCCATTTCATAGGTTGGGTAACTTGTTTCCCTTCTTCTGGACTAAATTTTTTATCAGGATCAGGTACGAGCATAAATGTAAAGGATTCTTCAACTCTACCTTTATCACCTGAATCTGCATTAAGATAAACACCAAAACCACTTGCTCCATTACTTGTTAGAAGCTGATTATGATTCTTTGCTATTGTTAAAGAATCTTCTTTTTTACCACCTACACTGCTTACTATATTTTCAATATGTTCTTTAATTCCTTTACTCATTGCTTTTGCATCTTCAGGATAGTCAGTATAACTTTTAGCCTTGATTGCTTCTTGAATATTTTTAACATAGTCAAAGTGAGCTACCATTAACTCTTTAGACTTAGCAGCCAAATCATTGAAATCAGCTCCACCAATTTCATCAGGACCTAATGATTTAATTCTAGCTAATATCTGTGTTAATCCCGCTAAGTGAGGTGAATCCGATGTTGTAAGCTGTCTAAATGCTGTCTCATCTATTCCAAATCTTCCAGATAATCCCGCAACATCAATAGGGTTTTTACTATTTTGGATTTTAGTCATTTCCTTTTCTCGCAAGTCATTATAATTTGATAAAAAATAATGACCATGCATACCACCAGACATATCCTCTGCTTTTTTTCTTTGATTATAATTAAGCAAAGTAATTCTTGCCATATCAAGAACATCTCTATTTTCAACAGCAAATAATCCTTCCGTAAAAAATGGAAAGTTAAAAGCAGTAAGCATTAAAGCGTCATCGACTGTACCTGTCATATCAAATTCAGGAGTTTTATAATCTAATCCATCCCCAACTTGATTTTGAAATGTATTCCATCCTAAACCAGAATATGTTCTTAAGGGTCCTGCAATCGCAGCCCTACTTTTAGCTTCAAATTCTCCAGCGGTTGTATACTCAGCTCCCTTTTCAAATCCTCCACTTGAATGCATAGCCTGTAATACTTTAAGTCTAACTTCAGCAGGTTTTCCAACAAAGGTATCCCCTTTTAAAAAGTTTGCCATAGGTGCGAATAATTTTTTTAAGTCAGCAGTTGATGCTTCTGTAGAAGCGTCTGGAAAGAATAACTCTGGACTATTTAAAAATTCTGCTTCCAGCGTTTTAAAGTTATTTAATTTCTGATTAAGTAATGCACTGTTCTTATTTCGTTCACTTCTTAAATCTTCACCTAGTCCCTGAAATAATCTTTGTTGATCACCAGCTTTTATATTAATTTCATCATAGATTTCTGCCGCAGCACCATATCCTACTTGTCCTACTGGTGATAATAAAAAATCACTTAATATTCCCATATTATACTCCTATTCCTGGCTTTGTCATTAAACCTTCCTGTGTTGATAATTCAGGCATTGGTCCTTCACCAGTCATTTCATCTTGTTTCATTGCCATTTCATGCATGGTTGCATCTTCCATAAATTCTGTATCATTAGGATCATTTATATTAATTCTAACATTATTTAATTTTGCATCTTTTACTATTTTTGCTAGTAACATACCAACTAAAGGATCCAGCATTTTAGCTACATCAACTGTCCATTTACCTTCAAGAAATCCAGAAAAAGTAATAATCTTTACCAAAGCTTCTAAAGGAATTCCAATATCCAATAAGGTTAATAACCTCATTCCATTTTCTCTATCCATAAGTTTATCATTGATAAATTCAAGTGCCTCTTCCACTTTTGCATGAGCAGGAGGATGTTCCCATGCTGCTGAACCTGGAGTATTCGTTAAGGATTCCCCTGGTACAGGTGCATCAAAAGGATTATATTGTGCTTCTTTTGTATTTTGTGAAGAAGGAAGTTTAACTTCTTTTATTAATTGATCTAATTCATTTGCCATATTATGATACCTTTAATTTAACTGATCGTCTTACCTTACCTGGTTCTTCAAATGCTTCAGCCATATTTAAGTAAGTTAAATATTTTGCCTGAAGATTGATCCATTGATTTTTACTGTCATATCGGGAAGGTACATCTATTCCTACTCCACCTGTTCCTGCCATAAGTCCAGTACCCATTCCTGATCCTACTTTTGTAAATCTAAGATCTGGTTTTTGACTTATCAATGATGGTGCTGGTGCTGCACCTGGTTTTCCACGTGTTCCACCACCAAAATTCATTACACTATTAACAGCTTTCGCTATTGTTGTTACTCCACTCCAAAAACTCATCTACCCTCCTATTTAATTAATGCTATGCCAAATCGTCCTAGCATTTCATACATTTTTGTTTTCTGATCTGCATCTTTAACATCTAATTCTGTTGTTCTTTCTAAAGCTGCTATAGCCGCATTATGTGCTCTATTAGCTGCTGTTTCTGATGCACTGTTTACCCATGCTGCCTCATCTCTCCACTGTTGCCATAAATTTGATATGGCATAGTTTGATAACTCTAACATATTCTGTGCATTTAATTGATTCGTTGCATTCGTTGCTGTTGTATTCGCTGTATTAATAGCACGTCTCCAGGTTACATTGGACTGATCAATTGTTCTTTGATTGTCTGCATTAAATTTCTGTCTGTCATTATCCAAAGTTGCATTGTATTGATTAATGGCAGCTGTTCTGTCTACATTAGCCTTTTCAACTGCTACAGTATTATTAGCATTTAATGCTGCAAGTTTATTGGCTTCAGCTGTTCCAAATTGTCCCATTGAATCAACTCGTTGTGCATTTTGCTGATTCATTTGAGTAATTAAATTGTCATAAAACTGATTAACCTGATTCGTACTGGTTGCATTAAACTGTGCTGCCGCATTACTTGCAGCTTGATCTGATAATAAGAAAGCTTGACGAGTTGTTAAATTAGCTAATGAAGTCTGTTGAGCATTAGATAAATTAGCCATGTCCATTTGAAAATAACTATTAGCATTTGTAACTGCAGCCTGTTGACGATTACTCAAATTTTGAAAAATCATCTCCTTATAACTTGCTGCATCTGCTGCTGCTATTGGAATAGCTGATTTCATGATACCTTCAGCTAATGCCTCAGCCATCATAGAACTAGCACCCATTCCTCTGTTCTGCATTGCAGCTCTTGTAGCTTCTGCAGCTCCACGTGCCCATACAGGCATTGGATCTCCTGAAGCTAATGCTGTTGATACTTCTTGTTGTAAATCTGTTAATTGTCCCCTAACAGTTGCATCAGTACTTATTGTTCCTGTTTGAGCTGCCATAGGAGCTGTTACTGAACCTGTTGCTGCTGTTGCTGTAGGTACTGTACCTGCAGAAACTCCAGTATATTGTCCAGCTGCCTGTGCTGACTGTATTGCCCCAGCTGTTGATGTAGGTGCCGTACCTGCTGTTGCTGTAGGGACTGAAGGAGCTGTTGGTGCCGCTGCTGTAAGTGTTCCTGCCAACCCGCTTGTAGCCATAAGCTCAGGAGTTTGAACTTGTTGTGGTGTTGGTGATATTGATGTACCTGTTGGCAACGTTGGAGTTGACAACAAAGTTGACATTAAATCAACAGCTTTTTTAGTACCTGTCTGCTCTGGTTGAGCATATGTCAAAGCACCTTTCTGTAGTGCTGCTGTATCTGGTGTTTTAGCCATAATTATCTTCCTTGTCCTCTATATTTTTTTCTTTTAATATTTTTTGAATGTTTATTAGGTCTCTTTGCTATTCGTCCTTTTCTTTTTTTTTGAGTTCGTTTCTTGTAATTGTTTACACCAAATTTAGGTAATGCCATTTTATTTGGGTATACCTAACGAGCATTACAAGGTACACCATTTGAATTGACTAAAGGTGCTTCTGCGAAAGCCATGTAGACGTATTCGGCACTAGATTCATTTCTGTCTGTTGCTTTCATTTTAAAACCATTAGCACAAAAATCTATAATAGGAGAACCTGTAGTTTCTGCGTTAGTGGCGTTGGATAAGATATAAGAAGTATTAGGATTATATCCTAGTCTTTTATTGTCCATCATAAGCCAACTTTCAACATCGTCTGTTCTTTTAATCATCACAAAAGCTGGTCTAAATCCTGTGTAGTTAAACACACCATCGGCATCTCCGTTTCCTGTGTAGCCTCCAAACTTGCTGTAGCCTTGTACGCTTCTCCATAAATAACATACATAATCTTCAACTGCATTAACATCATCTCCATCATCAACTGTAAAAACACTTGAAGTTGGAGCAGTATCTCCCCAAAAACCATAATCTGCAACAGCTGCATTTGTATTTATTTGTATATAATCTGTTTCAGGAGCAGCCGACATTTTATGATGATAGGTTTGCCAACCTCCATGACTTTCTCTTGATTTAACTACATAAAATTCTGGTACAGCACCTAATGAATGACTAACATTTGTTTCAGTTCCAACTCCAACACCCTCATAAGTAACTATATCAAATCCAGCAGTTGCAGATTCTTTCCAGCACCAAGCGACAAATGTATCTCCTGAATCATTTACTTGTTCCCAATTTCCTACTGTAAAACCATCTGATTGAAAAGAAGCGATAGCTTCGGTTTTAGTTTCTTCAAAATAGGTACTATTACCATAAAGTGTTTTTGTTCCCCCTCTAACAGAATCACTCACATTATGGTTTTGACTATCAGTTCTAGATTTAACCCAAACCAGATCAGGTTGCATATCTGTATCGGTATCATCAAAAGTAATAACTTGTCCACCACTACCAATTGCAGTTCCATCTCCAGAATAAAGCTGAACTTTAAAATATGCTGAAGGATCGTCTATTGCTGTGTATGCCATTATCCATACTCCGCCAAGTTTTTAGTACATAGTGCATAATATCCACTAGGTACTGCGTATTCAAAATTTCCATAACCATCGGCATCTTGGTTCGCTGACGAAACTGTAAATGCTGAACAACCACCAAAGTTACATTTCCAAGTTCCTGTACTAGTATTATCAACCTGGTTTAAAGCTGGTAGATATGCTCCGATAGGAGTTGTACTTGCCGCTAAAACTGTTTGTGCGCCTGTTCCTGTTGCACCTGATTCTGGATCTCCAGAATTAACCCACGTACCATTTTTCGCATAATACACTTTACCATTCGTTAAATCTAATGCTACGGAAATAATATCTCCTACTGTATAAGTTGTTCCTAAATCGGCACCACTTCCGCTATAATATCCATATCCATTTATTCCATAATAAGCGTAGTTATGTGCTTGAGAACCCAATCCTGCAAAACCCGCTGAAGCATCGTCAGCCATAATTCCAGCAAAACCAATTCTTGAATAATCATAATCGGCAATTGATCGAGCATCAAATTCTATTTCCCAATACCATTTTCCAGCAGTCATTCCCAGAGTGCCTGTAACATAAGCCTGAGTAGATGCATCTGAAACAAGGTGGCAATTTCCTTGACTAAATGTTCCATCAAAATAGTAATTATCTAAAGGATTCATCGTACAAAAATTATTAGTCGGTGTATCGGTTGCTTGATCTGTTGCGTCTAGATTAGTTGGTGTTAAATCATTTGAATTTCCTGATACGTCTGCTCCTAAATCTGCACTATCTCCAAAATCTAAATAAAATCCATTATCTCCAAAAGTTAATCCTGATACATCTTTCGGTTTCCATATAGTCGGACTATCTTCATCAAATTCACCAAAGTCTGTTGTTGTTAATGCTTGACCATCGCAATAACATACTTCAGCTAAATATCCGCCAAAACAATTTGCAGCACCACTAGTTGCTATTGAGTTTATATTTGCCGTACCAAATAACATATCTGTATCTTGTGAAGGATAAGTTGAGGTACTCCAAGAAGTTACTTGTGTTCCATTAACATAAATTTTTACTCTATTTCCTTCTGTAGCTTGTGTAGTATCAAAAACGACTAATAAGTGCATCCACGCACTAGGATCACGATAAACTGCATTACTAACAAATTCAAGATTTACTGAACTAATACTTTGTTTAATTTTCCATGTGTCTGTAGAAGAAAAAGCAATATTAAAATAATTACCAGAATCATCTGAAATTCTATATAATAATTCTTCATCAACAGTTAAATTACTTCTTTTAAACCAAAAAGAAAAAGTTGCTATTCTTGAACTTGTTCCAGCACCACCAAAAGTAATTGCCATTCTAGCACTATCAGCAGTATTAAACCGACAGGAATTATCTACTGTATATGTTGTTGATGCTGTTGCTGATGCTACGTTGCCTGATGGTATTGTTGGTAAAGGCATTAAACCTCCAAGATTGGAAACTCACCCAATGGTCTTTCCATAACAGGATTTTCTTCTGTGCCTGTATTGACGTATTCGTATAAAGCCGCTAACGCATCTACGTCAGCCGCATTGTCAATGGCAGTTTCCATTTCATTTGATTTAGTTCTTACGTTTGCTCTAAAAGTTGTAACAGCACTTGGTACTTCATAACTTTCTACATCGGTTGCTTTAATCACATACCAATCTGTCGGTGCTAATAGTCCACTTGCTTGTCGTTTGATAACGTCTTTATGTTTAGTTTTTAAACCTTCAACTGCAACTTCGCCTTCTGTACCTTTTCCATCAATTTCATCTTGTGCTGTGAATAAAGTATCAGTTAAAGATTTTGCAGTAGCAGTTCCAAAACTAGCTGTCGCTACTCCATCTGCAAAGTTAAAAGATTGATTGGTGTTAGTGTAATACTTTTCATCTTTCTTGTTTGAATTATCAATGACGATTTCGTAAAGTCCAATGGCTTCTCTTTCCTCGTTAGTCCATCTAAAAGAAAAGATATTTCTTGAATGACGAGTATCTCCAATAACCATACCTTTTGGTTGATTGATTATTTTTTTTATTTCATTATCTTCTATTAATGCCCACATATTATCTCCTAACTTTCACTTAAATTTAATGTTCTTCCTACTTCTTGCCAAACTGTACCATTGTATCTAAATACAAAAATGTCCGTTTTTGTATCTGTGTCTGTTGTAGTAGGTTCTGTACTTGCCGCAAATTCAAAAATTGTATTCCAGCCAATTGTATGTGCGTCAGAATAATTAATTTCTACACAAATAAATGCTCCTTCAACTGCATTAGTCGGTGCAGAGAAAATCGTATTTTCTGTCGTTACATGATATGCGTTGGGTTTATCAGAAGCATCCCAAGCTACAGCATTTGAAG
>Ga0208790_1001154_pt1 | contig 11863 bp, 9 predicted proteins | sample 10_taG_FD_184083 | JGI IMG/M metagenome (GOLD analysis project Ga0208790, IMG submission 184083) | Marine viral communities from the Subarctic Pacific Ocean - 10_ETSP_OMZ_AT15264 metaG (SPAdes) (version 2) | ecosystem: Environmental > Aquatic > Marine > Oceanic | place: Pacific Ocean | collected... | reverse complement strand
GCACTGTATCCCATGCCATTTTCGCCATAGCAAAACCGGCGAGCCCGGCAGTGACACCTCCAGCAATCGCAGCAGCGCTGGCACCCGCCGCTGCTGGGGCTCCTGGTGGCAATGTGGTGGCACCGGCCGCGGCGAATGGGTCGATTATCTGGCTAGCATGGGTGCCGCGCACTCCCGCCGCAGCCCGACCGGGCAGCACTCCTTGTCTTACCATCATCGCCGTAAACTGGGTGGCTATCTTCCCGACGAGAACGGCGGTGGCGGAGGCACTTGCCGAGATCTCGGTCAGGAGCGCCATCTGTGGTACGCTAATAAGTTTAGACAACATTAGTTTTATTGTTTTGCCACTAATCCACGCGCCTGCGGCGACAACAGCCAGCTTTCCAAGACCGCCCATAACACCTTTGGGAAACATTCCCAGTATGTCACTCATCCCTCCTATAATCCCTTTGATCAAACCGATAACTGGTTCAAGTGCTACAGCAAATTGCATTGCCAAAATCTTCATCTCGGTCATAAGATCTCGACCTTGTTCCTGGAGTTCGAGCATTTCTTCTTGGCTTAGCCCTGCTTTTTGCATAGCAGTATTTAATTTATTTGTTTCCTCTTCTTGGAGCAATATCCTGCGTGTTTCTTCAACAGACATCCCCATTGTATTGGCAATGGCTTTTTGCTGATAGTAGCCAAGCTGTTCGAAATCGCCAACAGATTGTTGTATGGCATCAGAGAATAGTTGCATTCTTTTAGCCGGATCTGTTTCCTCAAGAATTTGCATTGTATCGACCAGGGGGGCTCCACCCATTTGTCCAAGAACGGCATTTAGGTTCCCTGCTGCCTGGGCTGCGGAGTCGAATGTATCGAATTGTTCAGCGAATGATACGATTTCACTCATTCCCATTCCTGTGCGTTTGGAAGCAGAATAAAGATTATTAAAAACCCCTTCAAGGTTCTGTCCGTGTATTGCAAGCTTGGGCATTATTTCGGCTGATTCTTCCATAACTTTGTTAAGATCGTCGCCAAAAGCATTCGCAGTGCCCATTATAGATTTTTGGAGTCGCTGAGCCGCCGGGATTGACCTGCCGGTAGTTCTTGTGACGTTTTGCAAAAACTTAGTTGTGGTGCCAGCGGCGACACCAAATTTCTCGAATTGAGTAATCTCAGTTACTAATGCCTTTTGGAGATCTCCATCGATCATCAGGAATTCTGAAAATCCGCCAATCAACGTTGAGGTGGCTGCGGCTGACTCTGATGCTGATACCCCAAGACGACGATTATCTTGTTCTACTGAACTTATTAAGTTTTTATATTGGTTTCCTGTTCCCGTTGCTTTGGCAAATGCTGAGGAAGCATTATCAATTTCTATAGTCAAGGCAACTGATGCTTCTGCAAACTTTTTAAAGACTGAAATACCCATATTCATCGGGGTCATTGTCTTACTAATTGTCTTCCCCATGGTGCCCAGGGCTTGACCGAACGCCTTGGTCGCCGGGATCCCATCGTCCTTCAGATCCTTGGTCATTCGGAATATTCCGGCTACGACACCATCAGCTTGTTGTTCAACCCCCGTCAAAGAGCGAATTAATCTTTCAGTGCTTCGCTCAAGAGATTTTGTGGAATCAGCTAATTCATGCTGTGCACGTTTGAGTGCCCCAAAGCTCGTAGCAACGGCTTCGGCATCGGCTGCATTTCTTTCGAGCCTCTCGGATAGCATTTCGAGTGCGTCACGATATTTTGGATCGGTCGCCGCTGAGATTGCTGCTTCGAGACTTTCTGCTAATTTTGTTGGATCTGTTGCCATAATTTATAGTATCCTATTTAAATGGCCAAATAATTCCGGTTTCTCTTTCAAAGCTCTTTATTGCTTTATCCAGGGCTGTTTTGTTTTTTATAACCTTTGGATCATTTAGTCCATGCTTGTTCATTGCTCTGAGGTATTTGGCTTCGCCTCCGAGAGCTTTTTCAAAAGACTTTATCTGTGAACTTGACCCGACAACATTAACGGGAACAGAGCCTCCGCCGAACATTCCGCCTAGAATTGTTTGAACTGCGCCGCCGAACATAGCCAGCCAACTTTCATTAATTGCATCGCCAATTGTTAAATCAATTTTAATTGGCACTAAATCACCATTATTTTCCATAGAAAGCTTTCCTTATATTGCTGCTTTTATAATTAGTCCCATAAACAAAGAAAATTGGGCGTTAACCCAATTTTCTCGTAGTTTAGTTTGTTAGTGACTTCTTGTCTTTTTATTCGCTTTGTCGATGTGTTGATTTTGTTCTTCGAAATGTTTCGACAACCTTCTTACAAACCAATTTCGTAACCCAATTGGCAGATTGTATGCTTCAAAAAAGCTCCAATTTCCGTGCTGTTTTAAATAAAAGAAATGTTCATAGACCATTTCCATATAATCATTATCCAGGCCAAAAAAAGTCCGCTGTCAACGGCACCTCCATTTCGGATTCATAGCCGCAGTTTGAGCAAGAGTAGAGTTGTGACATATCAACATTTGGCGTTGCGCCGACAACACATGCCCGAAGAAAACGTGAATCAAGGGCAGGCATGTTGTCAATAAAATCACTTATCTCGTTTCCATTGGTTACATCATTAATTGAGATAAGCAACCTCTTTAACAAATCGGTAGCCCCCGCATCAGGTATTTTCAACTTTGATTTCTTATTGGCTGCTTCAGTAAGGTGTCTTTCATCGTGACCAGTTAATAATCTAAATTCAGCTTTATATTGTGTCTTAGGCAGTGTTACCACAAATGTTCCATGTGGAGTTACTTCAACTTCTTCAATACCCTCGGACACTACATTTCCCGGATTGTTCGTTACATCGTTAAGATCAAAACTATGATCTACTGCTGCATTGCAACCTGGACAGGTAACTTTGGTTTGATAATCTGCCCCATATCCAGAAATTCTTGCCGCAAGGATCAGCGCACTCTTATCCCCCACAAGCAAATCGTTAACTTGAATCTCTTCGTTAATTAAAAGATTTTCTAATAGCCGATCAATTGCCAACCCTTTACGTAAGAGAGTCTGTGAAGTAAGAATATCTTCGTCTCTTGCGGTCATATATCGTATTTCAACAGTGTCTTGCTTATATAATGCATGACCTGGAGGATAATATCGTCCCCCGGATGGAAGTTCCACAAACTCTGTGGGACTTACATATGAGAGCGTTCCTTTAGTTGGTGCCGATGTCGGTTCAACAGGAGGATCGCTCTCCGAAGCAGCAGTGGGTGCTTGGTTGGCACCGGTGCGTGCTTGGTTATTTCTAGCCATTTACACCTCTGTATTATTGTATTTTGTATCTATAGTATAGAGTATATATTACGTTTTTTAAAATTAAATTATTTTAATTCTTTACCCTTTCCGGCCATCTTCGTGTACTTCGCCCAATCATATCGCAATGTTAGACTTATTTCAACCATTTCGTCTGAATCGTAAGAGTGGGATCCAAAGTTAACCTCTGTAATGAAAGCATTGATTAAAGCCCACTCCCCAATGATCCTTGTCTCGTTTTCTTTACCTGTCCCAAGCTCTCTAATTTTAACATCGCCAAGTGCGTTAACAGCGGACTCTTTAGTAATTGTAGTACCAGTTGCCTCCCCAAAATCTCTGGGCTGTTGGATACCAATGTCTGCGAGGTATTGATAGAGAAGCTCCGTTGATCCGGGTTCTATAGCATCAACCAGAGTCATTCCGACTGTGTTCCAGTTCATTCTGCCAGGATAATAAAAGGTATGATTGAAGAACCGATGCTCTTGCTCGCCAATTGTATAGCTAGGGCGATCCGCAGTTTTAGCGGCGAACCTTAGTTCCTGTCCCGAAATACCGGGCTGCAAGCTTATAATAAATCTAAACTGGCGTTTTGGCTCTAAGTCTTTTGATGACCAAAAATTCTCTGACATTTATTTATTTCTCCTGTTGCTATAATACATAGTTCTTTTATTATTAATCTTCAAAGCTCGCACCTGTATTTGTGATAACAAAATCAAGAGCAATAAACTCAATTGCGCGAGCAGGCTTCAAGAAGATCTTAGCATACAAGATATTTCTATCAATCAACTCAGGAGTTGTCGTAGTTTCATCAAGCACAACCTTGAAATCTGTGAGTCCGAGTCGCGCCTGTACACTCCGCAAGAAAGGATTGACTTTATTCAAGAACCTATCCCAAGTTGCTTGTACATTCTGATCAAACAAAATTGTAGTTGCCATTCTTGAAATTTCTTTCTTAACAAAAATCATCAAGCGTCGAACATTAATTCGATCAAGTGCCGATGGTGTTACTTGCAATGTCTTTTGACCAAAGATTACGATGCCCTCTGATGGGAACGTGGCAATTGGATTAATATTTGCTTCGTAAAGATCGTCACGATTCCTAGAAGTTAATCTTTCACGAGTCTGAATTACTGGTAGTCCAGCGGAGCCTTCGGTTAACCCTCCTCTGGTAAAGCCAGCGGGGGCAAACCAAAGCTCGCTCTTCTTCTGTGCGCTGGAAAATGTTCCAAGCGCTACAATACTGGGGGGTGCCCAAAGCAGGGCATTGCTTATGGTATCACGAATTTGTACCCATGGATAATAAGCACATCCATAACTTGAGTTCAGTTTTCTATTTCTTAAGTTTGTTACTGCGGTCGAAACGGATCCCAGGTTGGCACTTACTGAATTTGTATTCTCTGTCTCTGCATAGAATCCGGTCTTAAGATCGACAACTGCGAGCGAATCTCCGCGAGCCTCGCAAACCTCAATCATATGAGCGGTAAGAGGCTCGTCCCAAATACCAGGGAGTGCCATTAAATTGTACTCTGCAACTTCTGGATCTGCAATTGCGTCGATTGCGCGTCTAACGGAATAGTGCCCGTAATTACCAACATCGGTACCGTCAGCAAGATCTGTGTTATTAAATGGTTCTTTTTGTCTAATGTTTAAGCCATTAAATCCGCCATGTAGAGGCACAGTAAAACGATTGTAACCTTCGTCTAGAATTTCTGTATATGTTCCACTGATTGCGGTATAAGACAAACCGGCTCTGCGCGAACCAGATGTGTAAACTGCTACGCCGACTCCGAGGCCATTAGGGTTCGCAGTTGTATGGGCAGAGGAACTGAGTTCATCAAGTGAGAATAAATATGAGTATTCGGTAGCTCCTGTCTTGTTAAACGAGTCTCCATCGGCTGGCTGCGGATAAAGCATATCTCCATAACTGTCCTCGAATCTGTTATTCGAGGCTTGTGTAGAGTCTATTCCGAAATAGGCATCTTTGGGATTTGGCACACCACCGTCAGAAGCACTTACTCGCAATGGAATAGCTGGATAGACCGCTTTCAAGGATGCGGCACACCCGTCGAGGTGCTCTCCTATGTTGCCTGACACATTCAAAAATGCTTGAACGGCACCCACGACGTGTTGCGTTCCTGCAATTTTTGTGCCGCCAAAAACCCAGTTGTTCTGACCAGATGCATCAGGATTGGTGGGGGACGATGCACTAACGTATGACCAAGAATTTGGTCGTAATGGTCCATAAGATCCGAATGGTAGATATCGTGCGTCGGTGGCACCGGCATCAACATCAGAATTTACTTCAACACGAATATACTTTGATGCATTTAGGTAATTGCCGAAGACCTTGTGTCGTCTCTCTACGTCATCCCATGTAAGATACTGATCTCCGATTACTCTTGCAATATACTTGGAAGAATTGGGATTAAGATTAACAGAACTGTAGCGTTCTACAACCACAGGGGCAAGATCGTTATCCCTTGCATCTCTAACCTCCACGCTAAAAGATCCGTAAGGATCCTCGTCGTTAGGCGAGACTTTGATATCTGCAATAGATATCTTGAGTTTTTTCATCTCGTCTTCACCAGACCCATCAAGCGTATGGAATTTGAATAACTTCTTTACTCGATTGGTGTCTGTAATATCATAATCTGCATAAGATGTTTGGAGATCCTGTGAGACAAGCCACGGAGTTTGAGCGGCTTGAAATCCCATGCGGAAGTTCGAAGCATACACAGCGGTAGTCGATGCGCTTGCAATACCGAGAATGGCACCCCAAGCCTGTCCCGCTGAAGAACCAGTGGCATATTTTGCAAGGTGTCTTTCGAAGGAACCTCCCAGCCAATAAGTCTTTCGTTGTGCAGTGCTGGTAACTGCATCGGTGGTTAGTGTCGGATTGGTGTTGAACACCTTTCTAATATATCGATTAGATGATGGAGTAAAGTTAAAAGCTGTTTGCTTTTTAATATTGCCGTCTGCGTCTGTAATGATGGCATAAAATTCGTTAGCCACTGCGCCAGCAACGTCCGTCGTAGGTGACGGAGTATTTGAAGATAATGATCTAATGAGCGCCGCACTACCAGTCGTAATAGTTCCGCCGGTACCGTCTACGGCACAATCTCTCAATGTTCCCGAGAGCACAATGGATCCTTCATTTAAATACCAGACAGCGGCGAGGGCTCCTGTCATCTCATAGCGGTCAGCCGCTGGTCTACTACCCGATGGCCAAACAAATAATCCATATGCTCCACCATTGGTCGCATTTGACGTAGTGTTGGTTGCATCGGTATCCCAACCAGCTTTTCCAGCAGAAGTTGCATTTGAGCTTTGTGCGCCAAGGAGACGAACCATTGTAACGGCATTGCTATTTCTCAAATACGCTTGTGCTGCATATGCTGCATAAGTAGGGGCAAGATAATTTCCATCACGCCATACATCACCACTTCGGCCACCAGGAATTGGATTACCGAAGATTTGAACAAATTCGGAAAATGAGTTAACCTTAACAGGTCTCATTCCTGGTCCGCGTTCTGTTCGCCCTATAATTACTGGTCCCATTTCTTCTGGGAGGGCTGGTAATTCCGAATTGTCTATCTCATTAATAAAGATGCCGGGTGAAATAAACTTGAAAGATTTAGCCATTATGAAGTGTCTCCTTGTACTGCTTCAAATAAATATTAAAAATGAAGTTCTTCTGCTCTTACTATCGTTAATAAATAGTTGAACAAAAGAGGAAAGCCCTAAATAAGTCAAAACTACTCTCGATAAAATGGCACATTTCCGCTAGTGTGTAAATGTTCGGGGATATCACCAAAGACCACATGTTCACGGGGTATTTTAACTTCTACAGCATTTTCTCGTCTAACAATCTTGGGTCTGTCTTCATTCTTGTCGCCGCCAATAATATATCCTCGGACTTTAAGAGAAATTTGAGTTTCATAGCCGCGTGCGTCTTCGTTCATTGATGCGGCATTGTTGCTTAACTCATAGCTAGGCTCTATAAATGTCTCGAACTGATGTCCGTCTTTAAAAACATTAAAATAATTTGGGCCACCTGTAGAAGTCATAAAGGGGGTTATAGCTTCATTGATTTGCTGTTGATATTCAGATTTAATTGTCAGGGTATATCCGGCTTCTACATAAATCGGGATCGGCATTGTAATCGTCTCATAAACAACTTTTTTATTCTTTCTCGGAAAGTTCTTTTGCCCTGTTCCAATTGTATTAACTATTAATTTCTTTGAATCGGCATTGGCAAAATTAGCCGTTTTATCTTGTTTAATAACTCTGGCTATTGTCATTGTGCCGCCTTTATTATCTTGACGATTTGGAATAGCCGCATAAAGTGCACCCCGTTTAGCTATATCTTTGTCAACCGATATTCTTTCAAGAGTCATAATGGGATATATTAGCCAACCATTGGCATCTCTAAGATCTTTGTTGTACTTAATTTGATAGGCTCGTTCTGCTCCGACCCAGATAAAAGGTATTTTTTTAAAGCCCTTGTTTGTCGTGCAAAATATATTTAACTCATCATCAATATAGTCAAAAAGAGCACGATCAATCGTCTCTATTGTCGAGGGCATAAAGGGAATTTCTTGGAGTGGTGCCAAGTCGGGTGTTTTTGGGTTATCAGGTGGCATCGAATAGTCCCTCTCTTGAATAATAACAAGTCGCTACGATTTCGAATTTGTGATCAATCTGTCCAAATAACTGCCTTGCCCAGTTAAGGCTTGTTATTTCATAGAAGTAATCACCATATAATACAAAATCGCCTTCTCTAACATATAGGTCTTGATCTTCTATTAACCTTCGTTTGTGAAAATATATTGTAATTGTATTTGCTTTATCAATTCCAACAGATTCATCTGCTTTTGTCTCAGTACCTTCATAATCAACAAGGGCATAAACCCTGACTGGTGAAAGAAAAGATTTCTCTATCGCCTCGCCATAAAGATCATTATAGTTTGTGATGCTTTGATCTATTGGATAGTATACTATTTGTTGACCAATAACGCGCTCAATAAGTTCATCATTTACCTGCTTAACAAGGTTTCTTTCCTTCTCGCCAAGAAATAATGGGGGAGGTGGTTGCGTTGGTTGGGACCATTTATCGTCAGCCATTTATTCCCTCCTTATCCAACAAATACGCCTGCTGGTATATTTTGATTAACTGTGTTAACTGAGTCTGCGATGGAAGCATCTTTCTCGGCTAAAGCGTGATATGTTAATTCGTCTAACGTCTCTTTTAGTTCTGTTCTTAAATTGGCTTGATCTTCCCTTCCCTCGGCAATTAATGCTGGACCGTTAAGAGTAACTGATTCGCCTGGGATGGGCACAGTGGCGAACTTGGAACGAATATGTCCTAATGTTTCTTTTGCCAACGAGAGCGCAAATCTACGAATCCACTGTTTTCCAATTGAATTAATATTTTTATAAGGAAGGTTTGCTAAAGGAACTGTGTTCATATTGTTGATTCCGTCAACGAGGGAGCCAGAGGATGCGGTCCACGAATCTTCTACAATTCTAAAATTAAACCAAAAATAAGATGGACTTGAATTTGTATTTGGTGGGGTGGGGAATAGCCTTAACATATTATTATTTAATTCAAAAGAATAATGTGAATTTCTTGTATATATTGAATCCTCAAACGCCATTGCTTGTGCTTTATTTTGCCAAACAGGAATTAGCTGAAACGTTGAATCGTCTGCATATTGTCCATAATTTGCTAAATTGCCAACGGTATTAAGTCCGCCATAGTATCCGAAAAATCTCCACATAGAAGACGGTGTTTTATAATAGACTTTATCAACGATTATTTTGCTACCGCTTGTAAAGCCAGCGTAGGGAACTGGGTTTTTAGTCGCGACATCTACATTATGCACACTTGCGCTATTTAATACTTCTTGCAAATCATAGTCTGAAACACCACCAGTTGTTCGAAGTGATGCCGAGTATATTCTTGAAGTGCCTCCGGCGCGAGCATCAGTAGAAAATGCTTCCGATATTCTTTGAGAATATGTAAATGTAGACTTGGGATATTTAAGAGCAACGTGTGAGCTACTAAGGCTTGATGTTATTGTGCCATGTCGATCAAAGGTTCCAGTTGTCATACCCAAAACATCAGGTAATATATTTTTTGCCTGATGCATGTTGACAATATATGAATATTCTAAAACTGCCTCTTCATATCCGGCATAGATGCTGCCTGTGGTGATCTCAAGATCTAAGATGTCTCCACCAAGTTTTTTATATGTGTATGCAACTTGCTCAGCGGCTCCTGATAGGAACTCTACAGAGCCTGTGAACATTCCAAACGGGCACTCGCCAGCCACGCTACCTGCTGTTCCAGTGGCGGGCAATACAATCGCGCTAGTGGTGCTCTTTGGGGTAAGAGTGGGAATCGCCATTAAATATAAGTCTCCTCACCTTAAATAGTTGAGCAATAAAAGAAAACCCCCGCCAATTGAATGACGAGGGCAATCTTTTATATTATCGCTTGTTCGTTTCTATTAAACGAGGTCTACGACGACAACTACTCCATACATGTCAGGACGAACCATCTTCTTACCGTAGCGCGTCATGACTCCCTTGCGGGGCACGAAGTCTTCGGTTCCGAAGATAGTGGGCGTGACTTGTAGCGGAACATATGGAGCATAGACGTATCCACTCTCCAAGAAAGATCCGCCCTTACGACCAACGAGAACAATGTTCCGTGGGAAGTAGGGGTCAACATAGACATCCCATTTCTTGGAAAGAGCACCTGTCTTGACTGCACCAACGGTACCCCTGTCAACATCACCAGTGACATTTGCACGGAATCCCGCAGTAAACTCAAGGACGTTAGCAACTTCAGGTCCAACGACGATGAAGTTAGCGCCACCTCTTAGAGTCTTACGGTGAATCTGTGCCGAAACATCATTGATTGTTTCAACAAGAGTCTCATACCATTCGGAAACGGTACCCGTGAAGTCGGGAGTTGCTGTAGTGGCACCAATCTCCAGACCACCTGAGTTGCCTGTTCTGTTAACAAACTTGCCAGCGTGACGTGACCAGTAATATGTACCAGCGGTTGCACCCTTGACTAGATCCTCAAGAATCTCACGATCAATTTCTAGAGCAATTTGCTCAGAGAGAATTGAAGTAAGCTCGACCTCGGCATCCAAGTTGTGATAGGCATTAAGATCCTGTCCCAACTCAGGTGTCCACTTGGCCTTGAGCTTCTTGGTAATCGCGGTGATACTTACAGAATCAACCTTGATGTCGATCTCGGGGATAAGCCCGTCTTCTGTTCCAACTGCGTTGGTTGCTTCCTCAAGTCCCCAGAGCGGATCACCAACAACGGAGCCGACTGCGTTACTGACAACGAAATCGTCATCAATAGAATATTCAACCGTGACGGTGTTGTCACCACCAGTACCGTCGCCATCGGTATAAGAAGCTGACAAGTTCGCAATTGTGCGAGTATCAGAATGGAAGAAGACCAACACATGTGTCGGATCACCATCTGACGGTTGCCACAATCCTCTGTCAGAACCAGAGAAAGCAGTCAAACGACGTGCTTGGCCATCAGCAGCGTTACCCAGGGTACCAGAGACACCAACCAAGTTATCTAGGTTAAGCTGTGTTAACGAGCTAAGCAGAATTTTACCAACATACACGTTGGTTGTTCCAGAAGTGAAATCTGGATCGTAGCGGCAAAGCCGCTCCAGTGTGCCTGATGCTGCGATACAAGCCGCGTTAGTGCCCGCCAGTCCAGCAGAATAAAGCCTAGCTTGCTTGAGTTCTCCATCACCCATGCCGCTTGCACCAAAACACCCTGAAATTACAGGAATAATATTTGCAGACACGGATCCTGTGGGAGAAGAATAACCATTGTTTAGGTTATAAAAACTTCTCTCATTGTCTGGAGCCGATAAGCTAACACCACCGGTAATTTCGGCACCGACCTTTCCGCCACCATACAGTGAACCAGGGTTGATTAAACCACCCCTAGCACCTGTGTCATCCGACGTGGTGAAGTCAAGGAAGAAAATGAGCCCACTTGGGAGACTCATTGGTTGAACACTGACGAGATCGTTAGCGATCAGTCCGCCGAATACACGGCGAACGATTGGAAATGCAACAGCCGCGAAGCCCTCGACATCACCACCAGCCATTGACGAAACCTCACGAAGAAGCTCCTTGGCTTGATTTTCAAGAAGACGAGCCATGCTGTTTCTTGTTTGGTCATTGTCTAAACCTTCCAGAAGTCCGGTGCGTTCCCACTTTGTTAAAAGTGCAGCACCTTCTTTTGAAAGGTCTCTATCAACAATACCTTCAGTTAATTTATTTAATACGGACATTATTTATTACCTCCTTTAATGCCTGCTAGCGCTCTCATCCGATCAAAATGCGGGTTTTGAGCACTAAGTGCCTCCCTTCTTCGGGGAAGCGTTGGTGACGGTTTCTCTACTGCTTCGCGGAGTGATTGTGGAGATTTACTATTTCTAGAACTTCCCACTGCGCTTTGAAGGGTTTCGTAAATAACCTTCGCCTCTTCTACAGAATCTGCGTTTGTAATAGACTCGACAAT
>Ga0208790_1001151_pt1 | contig 11872 bp, 15 predicted proteins | sample 10_taG_FD_184083 | JGI IMG/M metagenome (GOLD analysis project Ga0208790, IMG submission 184083) | Marine viral communities from the Subarctic Pacific Ocean - 10_ETSP_OMZ_AT15264 metaG (SPAdes) (version 2) | ecosystem: Environmental > Aquatic > Marine > Oceanic | place: Pacific Ocean | collected... | reverse complement strand
TAGTAAATGTCATTTTCTTTCTCCTTTGTTATTCTTAATAATTACCCTGCGACAGGCTTAGGATAAATATAGATAGAATTAGAGTTCATAGCTTTACGTACAGTATAGCTATAAATACCAGTATCGTCCTGAATATCAATATCTTCACGTTCCTGAATAATAGGACGAACTTCATTCAAAATATCTCTATCGCTAGAGTCTATATCAAGACCTAAAGAATCCATTGGAATACGAATGTCATTACCATTAATAGTAATAATAACTTCGTTACGGATTTCATCAACTACTCTAACTGCGTCTTCAATTTCAATTGTATCTACTGCATCTGTCATGTTATTACTCCTTTTTTATTCACGATGCATACAGCCTGGTATCATTTCCAATTCTATTTTTCTATACGTCTTCATTATTCTCCGAGTATATCTGGTGTGTCCGTTCTTGTCTAAAATCTTACTCTTTCCTCGGCAACGATATCCGGCATTATATCCGCATAAACCTAGCCTGTAGCTGCCCTTCCCGTAATTGTGGACCCAGTAACTTAATACCTGGGCTCCCTTTCTTATAGACATTTCAGGATCATTTTTTAATCGTTTGCATCCGACGTATCCAAACTTCCTCGACCACTTTGGAATAATTTGGGTTAGTCCGCAGGCTCCCGCTTTACTCTCTACTTTAGGATTCCATCTGCTTTCGGCATGGATTAGTGCAGTCAGAATAACTGGATCGATATCATATTTATCCGAATATTTTACAACCGAGTCCATGTGCTTACATGCAAACTCTGCGTTCGGCATACTAATTGATAACACGGCGGCACAGATTAATTCAGCATAAGTCATCATCATTTATTGAACACCACCCCGCATATATGATTTTCAAGAATAATAGAAAATTCTTCTTGCTCCACCCTGATTTCTTGAATTAAATGTGTAGGAACAATAATTTTTTCACCTTTTCTAGCCATCACAGAGCAATCTGGACTTGCAGACAGTACACGCAATAGTGAGTATTCTTCAACTTTTTTGTACCCCTCTGGTAATAAAACATTTGATTTCTCTTCTTCGTTTTCAATCTTTTCCACTAACAAGTGTCTATTTCTTGGTTCAAATTTCATGCTACTTCTCCTAAAAGATTTTTGTATGTTTCGTATTGTTCTGACGTAAAAAAGTGCCAATATCTCCTCTCGCACCTTTTACAAAAAAATTCAGTTCCAACCGAACCGTCGACGGATTTGCGTAATTGTCCACCTGGGGACCATGCATGTTTTCTCATTCTAGTTCTGGAACCATCGCAAAGTTCGTTTGCCTCTTTTTCTGGTAATAGATAATTAAGTTTCATTTTATCCTCCTTTATTTATTATAAAACTTTTTAAAACAAATGTCAACCACATTTTGCATAACCGCAAGTTTCGCAAGTTACGCATCCATCTTGATAAATCAATCCTTCGCTTTCACAAGCTTCACATACTTTATCACTTGCCACTTGTTCGCCATTCTGAATATAATTCTTAAGAATTCTCGCAATGCATCTCGAAAAACTGAACATATCACTATCACGATCTTTGTGTAATTGTTCAACCAAGAAACTTGGTCGGGCGCCATGGCGGAGGGCAAGAGAGATCATTCGTGTAAAAGCAGAATTCGTAGGATTGTCAAACACTGTTACAACACCTTTAATAAAAATAGCGTCTTCTCCTTCCCCAATCTGTAGATCATACCTGTTGTTTCTGGTTTTGAAACTATGCTTCGTCAGTATTCCTCGATTATGCTTTTTTGGAATTTCGATCAAATTTGAAAGACCCCCCAATACTTCGTAAGGCTTATTATCATATAGTCCAATAAGAATTGTCCACTTTTCACCCTGGATTGTGGTGTGGTGGATATCGCATAAAAGTTCATCTGGTCGTTTCGGTGCTCCATTTTGCGGGAATGAGGCATCTGCATTGTCTGTAACCAGTACTCCACTTCTACTCCCATCAACATATACTGTAATTCCCTTAAGCCCCTTTTTCCACCCTTCAAAATAAAGATCCCCAACAACACTCGGATCTGTTCCCTTTGGAAGATTAATCGTTGAGCTAATCGAATGATCTATACTTTTTTGAATCGCAGCTTGAATATCGACTCTTCTTGGCCAATCAATTTGATCGCTCTCGACAAAAAAGTCTGGAATTTTTTCTGTTTTCATTAAATCAAGATATTCTTGCAGATTATGATGAAATACACCATACTCTAACCACTTGTCTCCGAGTTCATCAATGTAGTCCGGTGTGACATCTTTTTCATTGTGAGAAAGCTTTCTTCTACGTCTGTAAGAATTCCTAAAAACGGGTTCAATGCCAGAACTAGTCTGAGACATAATAGAAACAGAACCGGTAGGAGCGTTCGTTAGAATAGAAATATTGCGCCTTCCAAATCTAGAAATTTTTTCCCGCAAAATTTTCGGCAATCTCGAGATATAGGAATTCGTTTTCTCTTTGTCCCAATCGAACACTGGGAACATGCCTCGTTCCTTGGCAAGGTTAATACTTTCGGTATATGCAGCATCTCTCAAGGTTTCATAAATCTTTTCTATTACTTTTAAAGCTTCATCAGAATCGTATCGAAGATTCAAACAAGCAATCGCATCAGCCAACCCGTGCGTGCCAAGGCCTGTCCTTCTGCCGTCGCGACAAGCTTTTAAAAGATTTTTCCATAACGCTTTTTCATCTTTTGTATCGCATGTCTTGATAATCTTTTCAAGCTTTTCGATTTCAAGCTCAACCAGATCGTCTGAGAGCCTCATGGCTTGCGTTGCCACTTCATAAAATTTATGGAAATCAAATTTTGGACTCTTAAACGGGTTGACGACAAAGTTCTTTAAATTAATTGATATCAACCTGCAACTGTCGTAAGCAGAGAGAGGAATCTCTCCGCAGGGATTAGTCGTTAATGTTTTGAACCCAACATCGGCATAATTCTCTGCCGGCAGGTTATTAATAATATTGTCCCACATCATTAAGCCGGGTTCAGCTGTTTTAGTGGCTGATTCTACAATAAGATTCCACAAATCTTCTGCTTGTATCTCTTTCGTTATGTCTGGGTTGTTAGAGTCAACAGGAAACTGTAAAGTGAACGGTTGTTTGTCTTCTACCGCTTTCATAAACTCGTCACTTATCTTTACAGATACATTTGCGCCAGTTACTTTAGTTAAGTCGTTTTTCATTGCCACAAATTGTTCAATATCTGGATGCTTTATATCCATCGTGATCATAAGTGCGCCGCGTCTTCCATTTTGCCCGATCATACGACATACGTAAGAATAGAAGTCCGCAAAAGACCAAGCTCCAGTTGTAGTACCTGCAGAATTGTTAACGGGGGCATTTTCGGGACGCAGTTCAGAAATGTCGAGCCCTACACCGCAACGACGCTTAAACAAGTTGGCGAGATATTTGCCTGAATCAACAATTGAAGAAATATTATCCTTTGGAGAGTCGACAACAACACAATTTGACAAAGAAACGTTAACGTAGTTGTTTCCAATGCCCATCATTGGAGATCCTTGAGGGACGATGTACTTGAAGTTTTTTAACAGTTCATAGATATCATTCTGTGAAAGCGCGGTTTTCCCACCAAACTTTTCTTCCATTCTAGCGAACTCTTTCGCCATCCGAACATGCATATCATCAGGGCTCTCTTCTGTAAAATCACCCTTCTTGTTTTTTAAGGCATACTTAGTCACCCAAACGTTAGCAGCTAACTGATCACCATTAAAATATTTTAATGCACTTTCTCGCACATGTTCCTTACTATACATTTTTCTTGTTCCTCCCGTTTTTAAATTGTTTATACTTTTCTTTCAATATAATTTCCTGCTCTTTAGTTTCCTTCACCGCCCTGTCTCGGGCTGCTTTAGCGTTGATGTCGTCGATAGATTCATCAACAGACTCAAACACTTTAATACTGACGTTTGAGGTGTCCATAAATATGGGATGTATCAATCCATCAGGACCAAATCTATTCTTAGCAACAAACAATTTTCCAGTGTTTGTATTTTTGTGTTCGATTGTCCTAGAAATGGAAAAAATAAAATCTGCGACGAAACACTTGTTAAAGGCTTCGGAAATAGATTCCATTGTTATAACTTCAGCATTCAATCCGGACCTATTAGTTTGCGAAGCTGTCCAAACAGGACAATTATTCTTTTGAGCAATTGCTCTTAACTCTTCATAAATAGATTCCAACTCCATTCTTTTCTCTTTACGAATAACGTTTGGTTTCAAAAGATCTCCATAATCAACAAGAATCATATCGACCTTAAAATCTCTTTGTCGTAACTTTTCAAGATGATTTTCCAAAGTTTTCGTAGAAGCAGATTTTGTTGGATATTCTTTAACAATAAGACCACCTTCAAGATCTTGAACACTTTCGTAAATTTGTTCTTTAAATACAAACAAGTCTTTTAGAGGAACTCCTGTTATACAACTGTCATATCTTGATGCTACCACAGTATCGGATAATTCTAAAGTGTAATGAACAACATTTTTTCCTTCTTTTATTGCTTGTGCTCCTAAATGAACCAAAACCATTGATTTTCCTGCCCCGGTAGGAGCGACAACCACTCCAAGCTCTCCCTTGCCAAGCCCGCCTTTCGTTATATCGTCAACATAGTCCCATCCAGTCGTTATGGGATTTCTAGATTTAATTTGAAATCTTTTTTCAAAATCTTTCAGGTAATCGTATCCAAAATTATTATCACATCCTAATTTAAGGGCATCATTAATAGTACATGCAATTTCATCAAATGATGAACTCTTGAGAAGACCAACACTCTTGAGCATAGCCTCCTTCAGCACTTGTTTCCTACAAAAATCAAGAGCAGTGTCCTTAATATACTCTTCTCCTTCAACTTCCATATCACACTTATGAATTCTGGAAAAATAATCTCTCACTTGTTTTTGCGTAGCGTCATTTTCATCATCCAACTCAGAACGCATTATCGTTAACATGATGCGGATTGTTGGGTGAACTTTGTACTTCTCTCTGTAAGAAAAAACCTTTTCAATGAAGACGCGTAGATACTTTAGTTCCAAGAACTGTATATCTAACACCTCTTCAATTTGATCGCAAAAAATTCTGTCTTGTAGGATCAGTTGACATAATTTTTCTTGAAAATCCTTGCCATATTTTGAAAAATCTACTCTCTCTTCTTTTGTCATAATAACCTTTTTTAGTACGCCCGCCTGGACTTGAACCAGGGACTTCCACCTTATAAGAGTGGCGCTCTAACCTACTAAACTACGGGCGTAAATTTTAACTATAAAAATACTTTACATCGTAGTTGTATATCTTCTTGATTTTCTTAATAACCGCCTTTGCAATCATTCTCCTAGAAATTTCTGAAGAGATGTTTGTTGAATAACTATTAAAATCTTCAAGTACTTCTAAAATAATCTCTTCCATCTTTCTGTCTTTGTCATGAATCATTTTACTACTATAACTCATTTTTCAATCGGTGTCAAGCAAATTCTTTTCATTGTCGCAAACATTTCTGACCAATCGTATGCACCGATACCATCTTCAATCATCAAGCCGATGCATTGAGTTTTGTTTAATTCTGGTGTCATATCCTTGATAGCGTACTTAATCTTTTGACTAGCTTGCACTGAAATAAGAGGAGTATACAACTGCATCATCTTATAATTTCTTATTATTTTCTTCTCTCCACTCAAAATATTATGATGAACTTTTAGAGGGTTTTCAACTTCTTCACACGCCTTCAGGAGCGTCCCTATCTCGTGTGTATTTGCCTCTGAGAGGAACGGAAACCGCTTAGCAACGGTCTTTAACCCTGCGCCGCCAACACCGTCTAGGTTGTCGCTCTTATCGCCGCAAATAGCCCTTGCGAGGGCGAAGTTGTTTGGATGTATACCGAACGTCTCAACCAACCTTTTGACGTTTATGAACTCAATTTGGACCGGTCTGTATACCACTGTTTTATCATTACAAAGTTGATAAAAATCCTTATCGCTGGAAATGATAACTTTCTGGGCGTCTTTGAAATGAGGCATTTGTGCAACATAACTAATGATGTCATCTGCTTCAATTTTTTCAATCATGATCTGAGAAACAGGAAGACAGTTAAGGTATGTTATCAATCTTTGTTGCTGCCAAACTTTATTGTTTTGCTCTTCCTCTTCAGACATGATACGTACATTACGATTAAGACGAATGGGCTTTCTGCCTTGTTTATAGCCTTTGTGCATTGTCTTTCTTTTTCTGCTTCCATCAGGACCATCCCAACAAACAACAATATGATCTGGCTTCATCTCTCTACAGTATTTCTGTAAAGATTTAAGGAAGCCAAATGCTCCTCCAATTGGCTGACCATTCGAAGCAATTGAAGGGTTGGATATATAAGCTCTCAAATAAATATTAAGGGCATCAATTATTAGTACTCTTTTCAAAACCACCTTCTTTTTGGATATAACTTGTTAATTTCATCTATGCACTCACCCAACAAACGCTGGTAAAACTCTTCCTCTTTAATTTCTGACAATGGAGGAGTCCATGATGATTTAAGTTTCTTTCTGCCGGCCTTGAGAGTTTGTCGTTCCCCACAATCAAACAACGGACTCGGAAGTTCCAAATTGATAAGAGTGAATTTCATTTTTGGAAAAGACTCTCTTAGTTCTTCCAAAAATCTCTCTTCCATGCTATCATTAGAATCATAATTTGTAGTATTCAATAGTCCCATCATCTGTCGTGTAATATACTCTCTTTATTCCAACGTGTTTAAGAGCAGTTTCACACATACTGCATGGCTTGCTCATTTTAAAGTCTCCCTTCTTATTAACTCTGACAACATAAATGTCCGTTCCTCGCGTTATAGATCTATCTAAATTGAGAACGACTGCTAGCTCTGCATGAAGAGTTGATATTCCTTTACCTCTCTCGCGAAATCTTTTACCAAAAGAAGAATAAGTCCACTTGTTTCGAGCAGCGTTTATAACGTTGCCGCCCTTCACCAACACTGCGCCGTGACTAGTTTTCTCGCAGGCGCCTTGTTGGGCTACTCTTTTGGCTACAGATAGATAACGCTGAGTTTTGTTCGTGATTTTCATTGCCCACCGTAATGTCTTGGCTTTGTAAAGGATTTTTCACGCTTCGCAGTTTTACGAATGCGGCGTGGGTGAGGACGGGGGATGCGGCGGAGATATATACGATTTGGATTGTACATTCCATGCCATGAAATAAAGTAGACGACGGGGCTCACACGTCGATAACCAGCTACTTTGTTACACGGCACCACATCTCTGTACCATTTTTGATCGTCAAAACAGGGTAGAACCAACCCATTATATTTGGTTTCAACGTACTCTATTTCACAATATTTTGCCGAAGGTATTTCTTCTACATATCTAACACAGCTGACACTGAGAAACAACGGCAGCAAAAGGACTAGCTTTTTCATCTTTACTCTTCTTGTTCAATATCATAAAAGTCCGATGCTTCGCCTTGTCGTTTGTCGAACTTTAAGATAACTTCTTCATCCATTATATCTAACACTCTATCACGAAATTTCTTATTTGTCAACATATTTTTCCATTTTGATGGCTGAAACTTTTCTTCTGTGCCATCTTTATACTGTAGCGAATACCATGCTCCGCTCTGCTTGAGGTGTTCTGAACCTTTGATTGCTTCGAACCAACTCTCTTCATCCTGAACACCAATATTATCTCCCCATAAAATTTTAAAACTTGCTTGTCTACCTTGGGTGCCAAAGCGACTCTTTTTGAGAGTAGCCTTGACCTCTGACCCCACCCTAAACCCTCTTTCGTCTAGCACATAGCTAGCCTTTGCTTTTCTTCCTGTAAGCCATACGCGTAAAGAATATGCGTATATCATAGCTTTTCCACCAGGCGTCATATAAGGCTCTACCATTGCTTCAGAAGGGCTTCTAGTGATGTTTGTCTTAAGTTGATTAAGAACGAGAAATGTCGATTGGCTGTTCGCTATGGGAACAGTCAATTTGGACATGCCTTTGGCGAGTATTCTGGCTTTTACAGCCATTGAAGAGAGAGGATTGAAATCGCCTTCAACATCACTAACAGATGGGGTCAGAGCAAGACTGTCCCAAATAAAGAGCATACGATTTTCATTATTGGCGAGAAGATCCTCAATTGTCTCAAGTACGAACTCTACACTCTGTGCTTGAATATAAAGCAAGTTTTCCAGATTACAGCCTGTGCGCTCCAGAAAAGTTGGATCAATCGCAGACTCAGAATCAAAATAGATTACATCAATGCCCATGTTCTGAGCATTGGCGGCAATCTGAGCAGCCATATAAGACTTGCCAGTTGATTCTAAACCAGCAATTTCAACAACCTTACCTACTGGTATGCCAGTTAATTTCCCGCGACAAACAATTGAGTCCAACCAGCGAGAGCCTGTTGGAATCCAATCTTTTACCTCGGTTGGATTAGCACTTGTTAAATCATGTGCAACAGACATGCCAGCCTTTCTATTAATAAGATTTCGCATGTCTGACATGGAAAGTTTTCCTGCTTTAGTTTTAGCTTTTCTCGCCATAATTAAATCTTTTACTCCTCTTGCTCTGCGACTTGATCTTCGACACTCAAAAGTTCAATTTCAAAATTCAACTTCTTCCCTGCCAACGGATGATTAAAGTTCAGTACAACAGAATCATCACTAACGGAATCAATCCTAGCAGTCACCGAATTTCCATCGGGGTTCTGACCTTGAACCATCGCTCCTTCCTTAAAATCAAAATCTGGAGGAAATGATTGAAGAGGGACTGATTGAACAAACTCTGGGTCTACTTCTCCATAAGCCTCTGAAGGCTCCAATGTAACTTTTTTGACTTCTCCGATGGTCATACCATGTAAAGCCGCATCAAAGCCGGCAATAAGATTACCAGAACCAACTTGAACAGAAATAGATTCTTCTCGTTCACGAGAACTGTCAAATTCAGTACCGTCCTCAAACGTTCCAACGTAATGCACATTTACAAGTTGACCACTTTGTACCTTTACGCTTTCTACCTTTTCCTTTACTTTTTTCTTACTTTTTTTCTTACTCATTATAATTCACCCCTTTTTGTTAAATTTGAGGCACCTGTAACCCCGTGCCTCCCTGCGGGTGAGAGAGATTTATGAAAGAAGCTCACTAAAAGCTTTATCCACCGAGTCGCCTGACTCAGTATTATACTTCTCTACGTTATCAGAAGAGGCATCATCGACATTCCCCGACAAATATTCGTCAAGAATGGTTTCAACTTCTTCCGGAGTTTTACGATCAAAGAGCTTACTAAGGTCCGGAATAGTATCCAGCCATTCAGCACATTGAGCTTCATCCTCGCACAACGGCGAAGGGCGCCGGCGTGGAGTAATCTCCGTTTGAGGAAAGGATGCCCCTGCGGGCTTCCCGTAGCGAATTACAAGATCCGTTCCAGTTTCAGAATCTGTAATGTCGCCATATTCAGGATTAAGGACAAGATTGAGTAGCTTTTCGTAAGCCATCTTGCCAAAGCCCCAAATACGCACGCCCTTTTCTTCCTCGCCGCGAACTACCACGGGAGCAAAAAAGCGTTGCCTAGCTGACAGAGACTTTGCCATCTTAATACTGTCCTCCGTGCCCTCCTTATAGAGTTTACGAACGAATGCATCAAGCGCATCGTCTTCTCCAAAGTTCTTCTTTGGACTCAGGAACCCTGAGTTGACACCAACATTATAGTGGAACCAATAATCCTTGAAAGGATCGCCATCAGGAGTGGGAACGATTCGAATCGTCGTTTCTCCATCTTGCGGCTTCCAAAAGGACTCTCGATTATTGCCATTTCTATTGTCGAGGTCGGCGCGGCGTGAGCGCATTTTTTCCATATCAATACCCATATTATTTCTCCTTTTTGGGTTAAAGTCAGAATGACTAATCTCTCATTCTGCTGTCTTTATAGTAACACAACTAAATTCATTTGTCAAGTGTTTTTTTCATTTTTTTGTCGTTGAATTTCTGACGTGTGAGCGACAGTATAAACATAATTCTGTTCATAGCTCGTTGCGAATATTCCATAACTGGTTTTTATATCGCTTTTAATTTGCTCTCTGATCTTTTTGAACAAGTCTCCCTCTTCTTCTAATTTTTTTTTGTTTATAGCATAATAATACCTTAATTCTTCTACTTTGTCAAGTGAATAAAATAATTTCTTTTCGCCATCATCACTGTTGGCAATTCCAATCGTAGAAATTCTATTGATATTATCAGGGTCTGAAAAATTAGAAGCTACAGCTTTATTATGATTATAAACGTTAACCATGTGAAATGTTGAAACGATCATTTCGTTCAACTTATCATAATACCCAATAACTGGTATCTCTCCTAAGTGCTTTTCAACTTCTGAATTGCTGACGAGGTAAATTCTCTTGAATACTCCTGATCTGGCATACTCTTGTAAAATATTAAATGTAGTCCACTCATGTTGACTTTTACTCAATGAAAGCAATTCTAGATCCGGCCTTATATATAAAACGCTTATATCGCAGTGGCTCAAGTACTCCAAAACTCTTAAGGAGGCACCAGAAATATCTCCAGAACCTCCTACAACAAAAAGTACCTCTCCCTTGAGTTCCCTAAAGGTCGCTCTCATATCTGGACATTTTTCTTCATATTCTTCCGGACTATTTAAACGAGGAATTTCATATTTACCGCCTTCTTCATTTTCATTGATTTCTCCACTAATTCCATATGAAGCCCATGACCAATCTGCTCGTTCGATGTTGTCGCCGGCGTCAATTTTATAAATTTTGTACTGACCGTATTTCGCAAACTCATCAGCAATATTACATCCGGCCTGACCTAATCCAATAACGGTATCCATTATATCACAAGCTCCTCGAGGTTCCCGAAGTCTTTTCCAGTCTTTACACTGGTTTTAAACTTTCCAAATCTCGTATTCGAAAATTCACTTATTATATCTTTCATTAAATGTTTGTCCTCTGAATGCAAATCAATAACTATACTATCATGTACGCAAAAAGCAACATTTGATTTCCTACCATCTAGTATATCATAAATTTTAATCATTTTTTGCAAAATAAGATCAGCACATGTGCTCTGGATAATATAGTTCAGAGCATGATGCTTATCAGCTGGTATCTCTCTATTGAAACAGGTTTTTACAGTCTCGCCATCCCAATACTCACTCAAGACTTTATCCTTATCAAACATCTTTCTTAGTGCGGTCTCATTTGGATGTTTTTTCGAGTTATACAACCACGCAAAGATGGAATTTTTAACTTCTTGTCTAGACATAACCTTGTTGTTAGATAAATGTCTTCTGTTCCATTCATGAATATCCATTGTCGGCTGGTTTTTGTCTGACAACGCCATCAGAGTTCTCAACTCCGCTCCATTGTAATCCAGTTCAACAAATATATCATTATTTGGTTTGAGAATGGACCGATATTTCTTCGGGAAGGTGAGAATTGGAAAACTATATTTCTTTGTTGTCAGTCTTCCTGTTTTGGTACCAAAAATATCATATTTTATATAAGGAGAAATACCTTGAATTTTCTTTCTCCATTGTCTCGCTTTATATTCAGCGAGATGCGGTTTAAATCCGTCAATATCAATATTTAATTTTTGCTGATTTATATCCTCGACTACTCTTGATAATAAAGTTAAAAATCTCAAATTTTTGGGCGGCAAAAAATTTTCGAAAACGTGCTTTGTAATTCGGTTTTTGATTTCACAGAATTCAAGTAAGAACTTCTTCGGCACCAAGTCATAAAAACAATTGTCATCAAGGGACACTTTTGAAAAGTGAAAAGATTTCAGAAATGCTTTTAATTTATTATTAATACTATCCCAATCTT
>Ga0208790_1001148_pt1 | contig 11880 bp, 13 predicted proteins | sample 10_taG_FD_184083 | JGI IMG/M metagenome (GOLD analysis project Ga0208790, IMG submission 184083) | Marine viral communities from the Subarctic Pacific Ocean - 10_ETSP_OMZ_AT15264 metaG (SPAdes) (version 2) | ecosystem: Environmental > Aquatic > Marine > Oceanic | place: Pacific Ocean | collected... | reverse complement strand
GTGGCATCTAACTCCGCAATTATATCCCCCTTCTGCACCCCGAATAATTGCGGATTATTCGTTGCAGACCCACCATTTGTAGCAAAGGGAGTGCTTGCAAAAGTAATAGTTCCACCTGAACGGGATACATCCGCAGCCGCAGCATCAATATAATGGTGAGGATAATTAGTTACTTTATAAGTACCCCGTTTTATAACAGTTGTATTACGTGAAAGAAAAGATACTACTTGATCTCTAACTTTTCGAGGGTCGGTCGAATCTGTTACAGTAACATTTCTAGATTTCTTCACCCCGAAATTTTTAGCAGGGCGACATGAAGCCCCAGTAGACGCAGTAACACCAGACGTTATCCCTGTAATTGTCCCAGCTTCTTCTGGAAAATCACTATTAAAATGACCGTCTGGATTCGTAGCGTCATGTCCGCTACTACCGGGCGTATAAGCATCAGCATCTAAAGGGCTAACAATAAGAAAACCAGTCCCACTATCTACCGATTGATATTCTATTCTACCAAACCCGTATGCCTCGTTTGGAGAGCCGTCAGACGCAACAAATTTAACTATTTCAGTTTTACCAAACGGAACATTTTTTGCAATGTTACTACCTGAATTTTCAGAAGTAAAGTCCCCAGATATACTAGTTACGTCTATTCGCTCAAAACGACGAGTCTTAACCTTTTCTGTATCCCCCTCAGTATCCGGTACTTCCGCCCCACCAGACGTTTGAGACCCCGAATCCTGATAAGTTACAATTACATCTGAATATAACTCTCCTTTAGGTTCCTTAAAGCTAAAATCATTAAACATCCTAAGATTATAACCATCTTGTGAAAACTCAGTTGTTGGATATTTAATGGATAATCCATGTGTGTTGGGGGCTGTTGTAGGACGGGTACCTCTTTTAAAGTAGTTAAACGCCGCTTCTGCACCATGCTCATCATGATCTCTAGTAACTACCGCAGGGTCTACAAAATAATCGTATCCAAAGTCATCTGTGTTCCCACTTTCATGGGGGTCTAAGGCAGCTAATCTAGCAATTGTTTTTAGGGCTGTGTTGTTATTACCTTTAAACTGCCATTTCCCCGCTGCCGCATGTTGTGTTGCGGAACTTTCAAACTTGTCTGTATCAGAGAAACCTATACCTGAAGAATTTACATACTTAGCATTATCTATAATATAATCAATCTCACCAGAAATTCTTGAAGACCCTGAGTAATTTAAAGGTTTATCAACCCAGTTACCCGTAACGTAGTTTTTTAATTCCTCTAAATTATCTCGAATAGTTAAAACAATTAAATTGCCTAACCTCGTATCATATTTTTCTTCTAAATCGTAAATTTTCCCCGCTAATAAAATTACCCCTGTTTGAATATCTCTAATTCTCACATCTTGGAAATCTGTGAAAGCCCCCGTAAATCTGCCTCGACCTTCATGATCGGTTGTGGACTTAAAATCTTTAGGTCTGTTTGAGATGGTAACTGTACCCCCACGAGGATTACCTAAAGCTTCATCAATTGAAACTCCTGTGACGGGGTTCTGGGTTGTTGCTGGGGAAGACTCTAAATAACTAACATCAGCCCACGCACCACCAGTGTAAGTGCGATATGTGGCACTAGCCCATAAAGTGCCAGTCCAATATAAAAGCTCTGACCTCCCAGCCATTAGTCTAGGTCACCTTTAGATACCCAATCTTGACGGGCTTCTGCAACAAATTGCATGGTAAAATCCCACCTATCCTCTTGGCCCGGATTTTGCCCAAAGCGACACTGTTGTAGGGATACCCTGTAAATCGCACCACCAGTCCAGTAACCTAACGCTAAAGCGTTAGGATTAATTACATTACTGGCATAACCTTTAGTAGTCGAATCTGTTTGTGGGTAAGAAGTATCCCCAATCTCAAGCTCAAGAGGGTTAGAATCACTGGCTAATAAATCATATACCTGATTTTCTAACCAATTTTTAAAGGGTATATAATAAGTTTCTCCATTAACTGTAATACTGGTAGGCTGTGGTTGAACCGTATCTACCACTCCACCAATACTAACGGTAGGTCTGAATGACCCAAAATCCATTAACTCAGGCGATTGCTGCGGAATCGGGATTTGAATTGGAGTTTTAGAAATACTAACAGAAACTGTGTCACATTTTAATGCGAATCGTATAGATGCATCTGCGTGTACCCCATTTCTAAAAAGTACGGATAATTCTTGTGAACTATTTTTTGCTGATGTATAAGCCATACTAACCCAGATTTCCTATTTGCATACCTAAAGCGTTTACTGCAACTCGTTTTTCGTCCACATCAACTGACACCTTCTCTTGGGGGTCTGTTCCATTTATATCAATTTTTACTTCGATAGGAGTATTTATACCTCCAAAACTTTTAGCATCCATTCTCATCCCTGATAAATCTGGGCCAGTCAGTGTCGGCGTAATACTCTTTCCCATTATTTTTATGTCAGACAATGCACTAGTACCAGCATCTAGTATCTTTTGCAAAGCATCGATTATCCAATTCCAAAAATGTGCGATGACTGGTTTAATATAATCTGAATAAACCCCATTCCACCAATCCCTCAAATCTCTAATAGGCTTAAACTGTAGGAGCCAATCCCAAGCTTTAGCTATAAGTTCTTTTATAACATAAAAAGCTAGTATAACTTTCCAGAAATAGAGCATAAGGAGACCTATGAGAATCTCTTTAAGAAACATCCAGTATCTGCCCTCTTTGAAATACCCCCACGCTGACTTAAATCTATCAATTATATCGCCAAAATAATTATTGACTCCATCAATTATCCCTGTAAGAATCCCAGCAAATGCCCCTAATATCCAATAAACAACTTTCATAACTATAGCTACAATTGCTACTATTGGCCCCAACAGGAATTGAGCAATTTTTGCAATTACTGGTATCATTTTACCCATGAATACGAGGAACGGCATTAGAATAGGCATTAACGGAGCTAACATAACGTCTAGCATAGCACCAATAATTTGGAATAGGGAACCAAAGAAACCTGTAAATATCTGAGATTGCTTCAAAATAGCCGCTATACCAAAGGAGACACCCGCCTTCTTTAATCCAGCTTGCACCATCCCCGCTCCCTGCTTTGCCAATTTCATTCCTTTACCAGCCATGTTTCTCCGACCGCCCCCACCACTTTCACCTCCGCCAGTGGCTACACCCAGAGCTTCCGCTTCATTAACTAAAGACGTTAGAGCATCAGATGGTTCTAGACGTAAAACAACGGTTGCGTCTTCAGGCATTATGCAAAGCTCCTAACGTTACTTTTCGCAGTTGCGGCACGACTCACAGCATCTTGATCATCACTTTGTTTTTGTTTTATCGCTGCCTCAACACCCAGAATAGTATACACTTCGTCAGAAGATAGGTCAGAAATTACATCCCAAGGTATTCCTTTATCTAATAATACAAACATAATGATCCAATACTCAAATTTTAATTTTTCTGTAATAGAAATATCTGAATTTCGTAGAAAGGCTAGACATCTTTTTTTATTTCCTCAGGGTTCCCTCCACCGGATGCGGCTAACGGGACTAATTTTTCTAATGCTGCTCCTAATCTGGCATCTATGGACAATAAAAAGGTTTCCGTGGTTCTTCCCCAAGGTGCTTCTACAAGAATTTCTCGTAAACTTGCCCTCATAAATGCATCCGCATCAAACTGAGTATCCTTTTCATTAACCCATTTTACGCATTCTGTCATCAATTTAGTTCTACGGCTCCAAGACATTTCACGAATTTTAACTTTAAACGATTCCCCTGTTTCTGGAATTGTTACTTCATGCTCTTCGACATCTGAACCAATTTGGTATTTACTAACATCGAATGTCTTTGCTTCACTAGCTTCTGTTGTCATACTATCCTCCTATGGATAAAACGGTTCTGAGTCTTTAATCTGTATATCCATGTTTCTAAACAAGATATCTACATCTACTTGAAATGGGTTGTCCCCTGTAATGGTGTGGGGCGCTGATCGGATAAACGCTCCCTGTTTAGCACCCCCCTTAGCTGCGGCTCCAGCAGTGCTTCCTCCACTACTACCGGGAACTGTAAATGTTACACTATCATTTGTACCTCTAAGGAAAGTTAGAACTACGTTAAATCCGGACATATCCGTAGCAGTGTCTGAACCGTAATCACCTTCAAGTAGTAATTCGGTAAATAACCTTCTAGTCGCAGCCGCTGTACCGGAAGGCATTCCATCCGCATTATGTGAATCGGGAAGTACAATTGTTGCAGACATTGAATACTCTCTCTGCATTTCCCTGATTTCCGTTGGCCCACGATGCCTTCGACTTCCTTTACCTTGTCCACCAATGTAATAACGAGCTTCCTCACCGTTATTTATAGACAAACTAAAACTTCGGACTCTAGCAAACTCTACCCCAAACATAGTTAAAGAACCCTGAGAGAAGTAATACGGTTCCGTTGAAGGGAATCCCCCAGCCGACATACTATCTATGTTGGTACTATAGGAACCAGTTTGAAGGGGTGCGCCAACATCTTTCGCTTCTATGCTATGCATAAGGGAATAGCCGGGGACATCTGGAGTAACTGAGCTATGATCTTTCTGGTTGTGTATCATGTCTTGGAAAGTAACGCTATCCCATGAAGCAGTAAGTAACCCTCCCTCTTCCGCAGTTATCGTAGTGGAACCTATATGCCCTCCATAATAACGCCTATCAAAATCATTAACAGCAGTTTCACTACTGTCTCGCATATGGACATGCCATGAAACTGTATCTAAATCAACTTGTTCACGGATATCATGCTGATAATAATTAGCGGAGGAGATCATTTGTATAGGGGTTATTTTGTACACTTCGAGGGGTTCGGAGTGGGCAGCTTCGGAAGTTCCTAATTTAGCCCTAGCCAAATTCAGAAAGGCTTTTGTGTCACCAGATTTATCAGTAACGCCAGTAACTTGAAGGGCTTCACTTTCAATTAATACATAATCTCCCACCGTAAGACCATCGGATATTGCGTTACCGACAGCGGGGGTATCTACATCGATTACCGCTGCGCTTGAAGATGCTATATCTTCGGCTGTCGTACAAACTTGTCCACTATTCTCATCGGGGTGATCATATTGTAACGGATAATTTAATCTATAGTACTTATCCGTATCTGTGATAGTATCCACAATACGACGTATCTCACATTTATCGTCTACGTCAAGATTTGCTGCGGATTTAGAACCAATCCCAACAATATCTCCATTCTCAATAGCTTCTGATCCCGGTGTATTTGTCCTAATCCACAAATCTCCTTTTTTAGGAGCGATAGTATCTATACCTTTTAGATAACGAGCGTCGTTACCAGTATCAGAGGCTAACCCCGTATCCGGTATCGAAGTGACACTACCAATAGAGTACCGTAAAGGCCAACCGTTTAATAGTACGAATCCACCGATAGACCCCTGAAAGGTTTGTTGACCTTTATATGCAACATAAAAGTTTCTCTTTTGGTTTGTACCTAATAGGTATCTTCCTTCAATTGCCATTTCCGGGTCTGGGACATCGACGGTTTCATATACACCCGGAACCCAAGTAATAAATTTGTCCTCATCTTCATCGGTAAGACCTAAAGCAGCTACATGTGTAATATTAGTGTTGTTAGCGTGAAAAAAGGAGGTGGGAGCATTTAAAGTAATTGTAGCCGCATTTGCAGTTATATCCCCAACATGCTCTACTCGACGTACTTCTGTATTGTGATATAGGTTAGTACCAGATAACAGAGCGCCTATTTGTATAAAATCGCCAACCTCAATCTCCGAGGAATCTGCTAAACCATCTACCGCTATCGAGCGACTCCCCGCTTCAGTATCAGCAGTTAGTAAACAAGCTTCCGAACCTTGTGCGTTAACAGAAGTCGCCGCTTCTGGATAACCACCATGCGCTCCAGATTCGGTACCAAATGTAACTTGTGCTTGATCAGAACGATATACTGCCATTATTTAATCTCCTTAAGATGCTGTCACCTTTGTTATTATACTCATTTATATCTATTAAGTTTCCATCAAAACAGCGTCATTAATTAATGCTATCTGAATTGTCCCCATCCAAACATTAACTTGATCTGTAGTTGCTTCCGAAAAGGATACAAATTGTAATCTTTGAAAATTAGTTAGATTGTGCATTCTAGCATGGCAAATACGCCTTATTTCCTGCATAATATTAAATAATCTCTGCCTTTCCCTTAAAGTCCAAACTTCTAATTGTATCCCATATTCTCTATTTGCATATTGCCATGTACCAATAGGGGATTCTGTGAAGCTTGTATTACGAGCTATTAAAGCATCTCCTGCATTTAGATCGAATCTAAGAGGTTCACCATTTCCTGTGACGACGACAAGGTTTGGTTTAGCTACATTATCTGTATCCCATTGGGTATTGAAGTCCGTCAGCAAGTCATCTGCTGGCATAGGTTCATTTGCCATTAGAAAGTCTCAAACGAACGCATACTATCTAAGCGTTCTTCTACTTCTTGTGTCCAAGTACTAACTTTTTCGGAAATTGACATCCTGTCCATCCCACTTACTGCGACATTACCAAAATCTGCATCACGTAATACTTCAATTGCTGCAAGTTTTCGTGCCATATCAAACACCATTCCACCTCTTCGGGAGTCCGTAGCTATATCTTTCCCATGCATATAAGAGACTTTCACTGGCATTGTGAACTCTCCACCACCCCATCTCCATACAGGGGCGTTGTAGGACGTAAATCTTGCAGGAAGTAAGAAGTATCTAGAGAATTGAATCATATTTGTGTCTGGAACAAAGAAGTAATCATTCTTTCTCCCCTGCGTTTTAGCTTGCCAATCCGCCCCACTCCAAATCTTTAAATTAAAAATCTTATAGCCATCCGGTCTATCTAATTTAAATCCATTTAGGTTGAATTGATGGTATTCCTCATGTATGAAATTAGATCGCCACGATTGTCTTGACGTAAAATCTATGTAAGATTGTGCAGCTTCAACATATTGTTCTACCGTAGCTTTAGTTGGGATGGTCGATGTGGTAAAATCTGTCCCACTTCCGTCAGTAGTTGTAACATTCTTTAATTGTAAGAGATTGAAAACATCTTGGGTTGAACAGTATGACGCTAGGGGGCGTTTACGTATGCTACGTATGGAGGGAGCGGTACTAACGGACGATGCGGACGTAACTCTTATCCAATATTTTGTAGCACCATTTATGGTTTCTGTCGCCCAATCTGATAACCTACCTATTGGAAATTGTTCTGCGCCATCTTCGGTAAAGTCGTAAGCGGTATCAGCGCTATCATCTGGATCAACATGATACGTAGCTGATAAAGGGGTAAATGTGGGCCACGTAGACCCGTTATAATATGTCCAAGTCAAAGCCCCTAAACTACCCGCAGTATCTATATCAAAGATTGCCATATCAAACCGATTATCATCCCCAAGATACAGAACATCATTCGTATCTGATAAAATTGTAGACGAGGTTCCGCCGTGGGATTGCATTTCTAATGTTATATCAGAGTAAGCCGACCCATTGTAATGGAGTACTTTATCAAAATATTGATCTGTTGCACTAGTAGGCATTATTCCTCCTGCGGTGGAGTTAGATTGTTATTATCTTCCTGTTCTTCTACTGGTTGCTTTCCTCTAAGATACATGGCTACACCATTCAAATTTTGAATCTGTTGCGCTAACTGAACTCGTTTTTGGTCTAATTCTTGTAACTCTGCAATTAAAGTTTGTAGTTGCGCTGTTACTGCTTCTAAATCTTGCGTTACGTTTACTTCAGCCATTAATTACTCCTTACCCCACTCTGGGTCTGCTTCTCTCGCCTTTTTATAAAAATCCGCATTTTCAAGAAATTCCTTTAGATAATATCTACGTATATTTGTAACTTCTTTTACAACCGGATTCCATTTATTTAGTTTTTCTACTTTAGTTCTATCAGTTGGGTGTTCATACAACCACGCTGAAAGTTCCTCATATACCTTATCGTCAATCTGTTCGTGCCATTCTGCATACGTTAGCAACGCTAACCATGCTGCTGGCTCTGATTCTGGTCTTAGTTCTATCACTGGTTCACCTCGAACTATCTTTATTTTTATAGCCGATTTAGCCATACTTTTCTCCTATACTAAGCTTTACCTCTATTCATTATACTCTTATGCTTGGTAAAGTCAACTCATACTTATTACAGTTCTATTTGCCCACGATGTCGTATCTTCATCCCAAGTATACTCAACTATCTCAGTTGGGTTGTCTGGGTCGTCTACGCCAGCGTCATCAGGTAACGCCACAGGTGCTTCCCATTGACATGTTGATTCATTTAATACCCATGAAGTATAAGATTTTTTAGGAATAAAAGCATCTCTATCTTCATCATAAGTCATTCCTATTCCAGCATAATTTTTTCTTTTACTTCTATCTTTAAAAGTTTCTACCCAAAAAGGATAACCTGTTTGTTTGTTTAAAAATGCTGTTCCTGCTTCTTCAGTAGGAGCATCACTTTCATGTAATAGATGTAATCCCGTAACTTTACTGGTTAAGCCTAATTTTGCAAAATATTTCATTATCCTGTATAAGTCCCATCTGTTAAAAATTTTACTGTTGTTTCTCCTGAACCACCAACATCGGTAGTTACAGTTGGAGAACCTGTTGTTGATCCTGAATAGTCTCCATCAGCCATTCTTAAAATAACTACTCCGTTTCCGCCATCTGCTCCATTAACACTTGCATCATCAAAACCTGAAGCACCGCCGCCGCCACCTATACCATCTGTTCCAGCTGTAGGAGCAGAAGAATCACTAGTAGCAGCTCCACCACCGCCAGAACCACCTGTTCCGCCAGTACCAGAATGTGCCCCATCAGTTCTACCTGCGCCGCCTCCGCCTCCAGCGTAAGTTACAGAAGCACCAGTAATTGAATTTGCTGTTCCAGCTCCACCATTTCCACCATTTGGAGCAACCGCATCAGCACCGACAGCAGAAGAACCTCCACCGCCTCCGCCACCACCGGGAGAAGCGGGTGAACTACCTCCAGCATAACCTTCTACTGGAGAATAACTTCCCTCATTTCCAGCTCCACCAGATTGAGAATATATAGCTGCACCACCGCCAGAACCACCTGTAGCTCCATCAGTATTAATGTTAGAACCTCCTCCTCCTCCAGTTGCAGTAATAGTAGTAATGTCTAAACCAGAAAGTGAACTATTACCACCTTTTTGACCAGATAAATCTGTAGCAGAAGCGTCTGTAGAGCCAGAACCTCCAGCTCCAACTGTAATGGTATAAACTATACCTGCGGAATCAAAACTTATTGCAGAACCTCCATAATTAGTACGATAACCTCCAGCTCCCCCACCGCCAGCGATTTGCCTACCTCCACCCCCACCACCAGCTACTACTAAATATTCTACATCATAAAGTTGGGGAGTTTCCATAGTCACAGTTCCTTCATAAAGAGGAACCCAGCCTTTAGTAGTATCCATATAGACAATATGGATACTTTCTCCTCTAGTATCATATACTGGATTAGGTGTAGTGTAGCCTTGATATTTTAAAGAATTTTGATTGATTGTAAGTGCATTGGTATCCCAGTTTCTTGCATAGTCTGTAAAAATAATTTGATCTCCGACAGAAGCTGAACCCGGTAATGTAACTGTGCAAGCATTTGAAGTTGTATCAATGGGGTAACCATTTCCTGCTGTTGCAGATAAAGTTGATCCTGTTGTAACAGCTTGCCAAGCAATACCACCAGCAGTATCTTCAAAAGCAGGGGGATTATTAGCACCAGCAGAGGTAAGTACCTGACCGTCATTCCCCGTTGCGATTGCAACGGGATCACCATTTGCATCGTAACTAATGATGTTGCCATCTACACCACCAGCCATCTTTGCAAGCGTTATCTGGTTATCAGCTATATGTGCCGTATCAATAGACCCATCTGCATAATGCTCGCTGTCAATCGCATCGTCAGCGATGTGTGCGTTATCAATAGAACCATCTGCATAATGCTCACTGTCTATGGCATCATCAGCTATGTGAGCATTGTCGATAGACCCGTCTGTGTAATGCTCGCTGTCGATAGCGTTATCAACTATCTTCGCTCCTGTAACAGTATCATCCGCAGGAGTTCCTATAGACAAAGTATCGCCTAACATAACACCAAAGAAGTCCGCACCCGATTCCGGTGCAGCAGTAAAGGTTATAGTACTACCAGATATAGTATATGCTGATACAGGCTCCTGTAAAATACCGCCAACTGAAATCATTACAGTAGTTTCTTTTGGGGGAGTTACATTAACACTTCCTACTTGAAGCGTAAAACCAGTAGTACTTCCATTAAATCCACTGGAAATATCGTCTAATTTTCTATAATCCCCCGAAAGGGGAGCAGTTCCAACATAACCCATGTAACAATCTCCTCTTTATATTATACCTACTTACTACGGTTTAGTGAACTTGTCTTTTGTAGCCTTGACTGCCAGATACCAACTGCCTGTCTCATCTAGCTTACCATCGGTTATATCGTGATACAGCTTGTCCAATTGGTCGGGGATGCTTGGGTAACTACCATCAACCATCGAGTCAGTCCTGAAACTGGCGTAGTCTGCTGACTGCCCACCGTTTGCTTTAAGATCGTTGCGAACATCTGTTGCTGCACTAGCCGTAGCCCACCCGTCTATCGTTACTTCGTACTCAGATGGACTTAGTGTTTCCCTGACATTATTTACCAGCCTTGTCAGCGATGGGTGCTGGGCTTTTAGAGCCGTAACATGTTCTGCCTTAGTTGCCATTTAATTACTCCTTTATGATACTCCGTACATATAGATTGTTCCTAAGTCTATGTTGCCTACGTCAAAAGAGAACTGGAGTGCATCGACAGCACTGGTGGTGTTTACGTAACCAGCAACATAAGTATTATTAGCGTAGTCACTCCCAGACGATTGGTGTATCTGAGCGGTGAAATGCTTCACGTATGTCGTGCTTGAAGGGGCGTACAACGTCATAAGCCCACTACATGCTTGGTCATTGTCATACCCTGTGCTATCACCTATGGTGATTTCGGAAGTAGATGCGTCAGAGTCGGTAGATGAGTTATACGACAACGAAGTAGCATCATCAGCTTCGTTGTGGTACGCCTGAAACACATTTGTAGTAGTGGCAATGCCATAACTAGAACCACCATCGGAACTTGCAATCATTCGCAGTTTCTTAGAGTCAGCAGAGGGGTGCATGTTCACAAAGTAAAACTGGTACTCGTTGTATGTGCTGTCTATACCAGATGTTATATCGAGAGTGGCATCCGATGAAGCTGTGTGTGTTGAGATTAGTGTAAGTCCCATTACGACACCCCGAACATCTTGATTGTGCCAGCATCTATGTCACCGCTGTCAAATCTGAAACGTATCTCAGGTATTGCCAGAGTTTGATTTATATACCCCGCAGCAAAACACTCCAACGTATATTCCCCATTGTGATGGTTTGCATTAGTCCTAGACGTAAAGTGCTTCACGTACGTCGTGCTTGAAGGGTCGTACAGCGTAAAAATACCAGCTAAAGATTCATCGCCATCATCTTGGTCAATCATGTAAGACAGTTCTTGATACCCAGCAGATTGCGCTAGGTCTCTATCCGCTTTATAAGTCGGACCAGCGTAATCACCAGCTTCACCCATATAATTTCGGAAAAAAGACGAAGTAATTAGCGACGTATCGAAATCACCGCCTGTGTCATCCGAAGCATTTACTTGAAACTCAAAATCAGTATGTAGAGTGTCTGCGTGTATACCCACGAAATGGAACTCATATACCGAATAGGTGCTATCAATCCCAGAGGTAATATCAACAGTGGATACCGGTGTATCA
>Ga0208790_1001147_pt1 | contig 11887 bp, 15 predicted proteins | sample 10_taG_FD_184083 | JGI IMG/M metagenome (GOLD analysis project Ga0208790, IMG submission 184083) | Marine viral communities from the Subarctic Pacific Ocean - 10_ETSP_OMZ_AT15264 metaG (SPAdes) (version 2) | ecosystem: Environmental > Aquatic > Marine > Oceanic | place: Pacific Ocean | collected... | reverse complement strand
ACACCACACTTTATTAAATCTGATGAAAATACTAAACAAGCTCCACTTATCTTTGGTTTAGTAATATACGTGAAATCAAACTCTTTAGCTTTAGTATTTATCTCATTCATCTTCTCAATAGACATCGGAGACTTAGCTTGATTAGGATTTAAGTGTCCTTTATCATCATCAATAAATACATGACTTTCATAATCAACATGCACTAACGGATCCCAAGACGCATCCCACATCTTTCTATCAGAAAAACTTAATAGGTACCTATGTAAATTTTGTTCTTTTGTATATTCAGATAGGGTTTCTATTACATCAAATGCTTCTTTTGGAAAGAAACTATCAGTTTCACCCCACATAACATAATCTACTTTCTTACAATAGTTATAATTTAAATCCCTTCTATAATCAGCATGAAAATAAAACTCGTCTTTTTCAATTATTCCTGTATGTACATTCTCATAACCCAATTCAACAATTCTATTAACACCAGCATAAAACTTACCTAATAATTCATCCTTTGATATTTTATCATAATCTATATTCTCAACTATTTCAGACATATTAAAACATAAATCTATGGTTACATTATCTCTGTTCTCTACAGTTTCTAATAAATTCACAAGACCATCAATGAAATCTTTATACATCTCAATTTCAAAAAACATTACGTGAGTTCCTATTACATATTTATTTTTTAATGTAGTCATTTTATTTCTCCATACAAATGTCTATAAGTTTTATCCATCCAATAATATGTTAATTTATCTTCTTTATTATTCGGTATACTATTGTACTGATATATCCAACCGACTTTAGTAAATAATAAATCATCTGTTAAAAGTTCTTTTCTAGTTAAATCAACCATGTTAAATTCATATGGAAATAATTTCAAATCAATATTATGTTCATGTATTAAAAAATTAACCGGTGTTTGGTCTGTACCTCCGTGCCACTTCTGTTCTACTTGTCGTAAAAGTTCTGAATTAACATTATAAAAGTTAACAACTTCATTGAAGAAGGGTCTATGATTTTTATTAACAAGCACAAATCCACAATCTATATATTTCCAGTATGGCATCATATGTCCTTTAAAAAGATATTTACTATAATTTTCTATACTTCTAATAACCCAATCATAACTACCATTATTATGTATACCACAAAATCTATTCTCTGACATCTCAAAAACATTTGGACATTCTGGATGTACTATAGTATCAGCATCTACCATTAGAATTTGGTCATATTCTATTTCATTAGCATCTAATATATCAAACAAATAATATCTTTGCCAACATATTCCCATATCTTTATTAGATAACAACAAATCATTTAACACAAATAATTCACAATTATTTTTATTACACCAAGCTTTCCAACTTTCTATTGAATATTTATATGGTAATCTTCGTGTACTTGAATATCTACCATCCCCCTGTATATCAATATCTAACATAAATACTATATTTTTTTTAGTCATACGTTGTACCCCGACAAACTAGGGAAAGCGTCATTAATAATTTTATATTTACAACTTGTCTGAATTAGCGTTATTTTTGTTTTTTTATACCTAACCATCCAATCAATATTATCTCTTTCTATACTTCCCCCTTCAAAAATAACTTTAGAATTTGGATATTTATCATACATTTTTGATATAATATCACCGTCATTGGATATATCCAAATGTAATAAATCAAACTCTATTGTATAATTATCTAACCAATAATAAAAGTCCATCTTTTTTAATGTAACATATTTTTCCAAATCATGATGTTTCAAATTATTTTCTACCATTTCTTTATCTGAATGTTTATATTCATAACTATCAAATAAATCATATGCTATTATTTTCCCAAAACCATTATCTCTCATGGCTTGTGCTAAACAAATTGTAGAATAACCGTTTAATATACCAAAATCTATAACCTTTTCTGGTTTAAGTTTAATTACAATATCATATAAACTTTGACCTATATTATTTTCTCTATATGATGAGTAAACTTTTGGTTCTTTATACATCTTGCTCCTTAAAAATTTCAATCATTAAAACATTTCTATCATTAACCATTACGTAACTACCATCCTTCAATAAAAATTTAGTAAATTCACCTTGTCTAATTGTATGTGTATCTACGCCTTCTATTGTTCTTTTAACACCACCAACAAAATGAATTATTTGAGTAACCCATTGACCTTGTTCTGTAACTGATGATTCTAAATTAACCATTACCAACCCCTTTTTATACAATCTACAATATATTCTCGTTGTTCATTAGTTACCCACCAACCATTTGGAATACAAATTAATTGTTTTTGAATTTCATCTAAACTTGGAAGGTGTGATTTGTATTCTGAAACGCAAGTATGTATATCGTTTCTTTCATGTACCTGACTAACCATAATATTACACTCCTTCATCCAATTCATAAATTTTTGTTTTTCATCAACTAACATAGAATAAATCCAATAAGAACTTTTCCTATTCTCCATATCTTGTTGTGTTAATGTTACACCAGATACTTCTTTTAATTCATTGCTATAATATTCTGCATTTTCTATGTGCTTATCAACTAACATATCAACGTGTTTGAAATTTTCCATACCAACACACGCATTGATGTCATTCATATGAAATTTAAATCCCCATTCGGCTACATCGGCTTCACATCTAAAATCTTTCTTATTTGTTTCTCTATCTATACCGTACCATCTAAGTAATTTAGCTCTATGATGTAAATCTTGATTTGGTAATGTTAATATACCTCCATCTATAGCTGTAACGTGTTTTATAGCTTGTAAACTAAAAGTACATATGTTTCCATGGTTTCCAAGAACTCTACCTTTCCACTGAGATCCTATAGAATGTGCACAATCTTCAATAACCATTGGCCTAAATCCCAACAAATGTTCTGTTTTATCTTGTATTTCTTTTACTCTATCTAAATCTATTGTGTAACCACCCCAATGTACTAAATAAATTATCTTAGTCTTTTTAGTTATTTTTCTAGCTAAATCATTTAAATCCATGTTCAATGTTTTTGGGTCTACGTCTACCCACTTAATCTTTAAATTATTAGCTAATACTGGCCAATTAGTAGCAGTACAAGTTAATGGAGTACATAATACTTCATCTCCTTCTTCTAAACCCGACCATATTTGTTTTTGTGCACACCCATCATAAGTTTCCCACATTGGTTTCTTCAACATATGTAGTGCCAAATGTTCTGCGGATGTTGCAGCATTAGTTGTAATTAAATACTCGTGTCTAAAATAAGACTTCAATACTTTTTCAAAATCATCAACAACTGGTCCTTGTCCTATATAACCAGACATTAATAATTTAGACACATTTTCTGGTACGTCTTCTGACATATATACTTTGAATAATGGAATCATTTCTTTAAATTTCTTCACTATATATTCTCCATATCAATATTATCATTAATAAACTTAACTATTTTACTCATTGTATCATCTCCGCCGTTACTCAAATATCCTCTCTCACCTTCAAAACAAAAAGTACTTATTCTATACGTATTCGACAAGTTTTTAATTTTTTCATTCAAATTATTATCTTTAATAAACTCCCCAAATTTCCTAACAGTATAATTCCAATCTCCTATTTCTATTTTATCTATTGGAGTATCAACCTTTCCAATTCTGGTCATAGTAGAAGCACTCAAATCAAATTTTCCTCCAATCATATCTAACATTTCCTTTTTAAAGAAATCAAAAGACCCCCTAACTGGATAAACATCTGGACCAACATTAATCCCATTTGTTATAACTAACCAATCGTCCCAATTAAATTGAAAGATAGCAGTTGTAAAAAGTTTATTATTAAAAATAAAATTATCATCATGAGTAAATAACAAAATATCATAGTCCCTATAATCATTTTTATCTAACCACTGATTCGTAATTCCCCAATCTCCTATAGTATTTAGTTCTTCTACATAATTCCAACCTAAATTTTTAATTTCTTCAAGTGTAGCTAATCTTGAATAAAACTTTACATCCATACGCTGAACATTAGATAAATCTAACTCACTCTTCATATCATCTAACTTATAAAGATATTCATCTTTTTCTAATTTAATTATATCTAAATCTGGATTTCTATGAGAAACACAAAACAAATCTACCTCCCATCCTACTGGAATCTCTTGATTTTTTATTTGTTCATAAAAATGTAAAGGAAAATGCCATCCACCAGCAACAACTGCTAATCTTTTTTTATTCATAACTTATTAACCTCAACATTATCTGCATTTGGATTATAATTACCATATGTATTAATATAGAATTTTTTATTAGGAAATTTATTTATTATATTTTCAGTTAAAAATATCTTCATTGGTATTCTTTCAAATTCTGAAACTCCCATAACACCACTTGAATCAATCTCATTTCTTTTCGCTTCTCTTCCAGTTTGAAACGCATATGTTTTTTCATAAAAATCCATACCACATATATAAATTTCTTCCGGGTCCATAATAACAGTAGCATAAAGAACTCCAGCCATTCCTGTAGTAGGTAAATCATATTTCTTTCCTCTATAATTTTCTGGACAATTACCTTTTCCAGCTTCCCACATAAATGATTTAACTTCATCTGGTAAAGGTTCTGCTAAAATAGTCCCACTTTTACCCTCTACTTTAAAATAAGACTGTTCTCCACCTGGTACACATTCTCCGACATACGGTAAAATTATTTTTTGAATGTTAAAATTTTTATAATGTTTTAATAATTCACTAAAATTCATACCTGGTGCATCAAAAATAGATAAACTCAAGACGTGAATAATTGGTTTATTATCTGAAAATCTATCTATAATAAATTGCTGATTCAATTCTAATCCCCAATTATTAGTGATAATATACGCATCAACTTCTGGTAAGGAATTTAAAACTTCTAAAGATTTTCCTCTACCTAACACAGCAATCTTTTTCATATTTTTAAACTCCTAATTAATTCTAAATCTTCCATTGTATCTATTTGAAAACTACGTGAAAGCGGCATCTCAACAACACCAATTTTTCCACTGTATCTTAATTTTGAATCTAATAACTGTTTTCGTGTTGTGATATAAAATGCTCCATTTTCAATAAAAGTTTCAGATTTATCTTGTCTCATAGGTCTATGCTTAGGTTTCCAATCTAATGGTTTAACATCAAGTGTCCATCTCGGAATCCAATGTTCCTTTGTAACACTAAAAACTGAATCATATTTGTTCATCATCTCTAAACCTTTATTTATGTCTTCTACTTTTATTAAGGGTGATGTTGGTTGTATAAAAACTATTATATCGAAAGTGTTATTCTCAGCAAAATGTAACAATGCTTCTTCACTTTGAGAAGTATCTGTTGATATATCATCAGGTCTCATTTGAATTTTTGCACCATAACCTAATGAAATTGTAGCTATTTCACTCGAATCAGTTGATACCCAAGTTTCATCTACATTAGATCCAACGGAAGTTCTTATAGAATAAGATATTAAAGGTTCACCTCTAAGTTCTACTATATTTTTAAGGGGGATGCCCTTACTACCACCCCGAGCCAAAATAACTGATACAATTTTCATTTTCTTAATTTATCTCTTATACTTTTTTCTTCTTCTGTTACAACTTTAATACCATTACCTATTGCACTTTCTAATTCTCTAACACCTCTAACTAATTTTAATAGTCCATGTGGTTCAACTGATGCCATATGATCTGTACCCCACATAGTTTTATCCAAGGTAATATGTCTTTCAATAATAGTTGCACCAAAGCATAACGAAGATATAGTAGTTGTCAATCCATATTCATGACCACTATAACCAACTTCACACTTATATCTTTCTTTCAAAGTACGAATACATCTCAAATTTAATTCATCTGCTGGAGCTGGATAAGTTGAGTTACAATGTAAAAGTGCAAACTCACAGCGTCTCATATGAAAATCATAATTCCCAACTTGACCTCCCATAGATTCTACCGCCTTATCTACTTCACCTATCGTACTCATACCCGTTGATAATACAAGTTTTTTAAATCTTTTACTACTCTCTTGTATTAATTCATAATCAGTCAAAAGTGCAGATGGTATTTTAATAAAAGGAACATCAAACGCTAACATAAATTTTACACTATCTAAATCCCAAACTGAAACTGTCCAATCAACTTCTTTATCCTTACAATAACTATTTATCTCATCGTACTCATTCTGTCCAAACTCAATCTTGTGTTTATATTCCAAATAAGTCATTTCTCCCCAGGGAGTCTTTCTCATCACACCTTTCTGGTGTTCTGGAACACATACATCTGGATTTCTTTTTTGAAATTTTACTACATCACATCCCGCAAAAACAGCTATATCAATAAGTTTTTTAGCAATTTTTAAATCTCCATTGTGATTAATTCCAATTTCTGCTATAACTTTAGTTTTCATAATAATAATTCCTTAGGAAAAGTTTTAGTTTCTGTATTCATAGATGATATTAATTCATTATTTCTTTCTTTTATCAAAAGAGTATAATTACTATAATTATCTGGTATTCCCTTTTCAGTCCAAGAATATGGATGCGTCAATAACTGTAGATTATTAACTTTACTAAAATCTAAATCTAATGGGTGTCCATATTTCCATTTATGATTCGAATCTGCTACATAATGAACTCTTAGTTCATTTGGCTTTTCTCCCTGAAAGTAATGAAAAAATTCTTCAGCGTAACAATTTATTTTGTTTGGAACTACAATATATTTTTCAAGTATTCCTGGATTACTACCACATCTATGAAATGCAAATCTATCGACTTCAAACTCATAATAGTGTTCTAAAGTTTCTATATCTTTTAGTATATACTGAATTAACTTTTCATCACTCATTTCAGGTGGATTCTGGTGTAGTCCAATACTATGTCCAAGATTTTTTATCTCTTGTACTGTCTCTATGTTCTTTTGAGATAACGCATTATACGTATTATTTCTCAACTGTACAGTATACGTAGATTTCACACCTAAATCATTTGCTTCCATTCTTGCCATTGCAAGAGCCCTGTCAACTGAAAATTCTATGTCGTGTCTTAAAACACAAAATTTAGGCATATAATCATCTATATACACATCTGAAAAATCTACTATGGGTAAATGAGCTCCAACTAAACTTATTAAATTTTTATATTCATTATAACTAAACATTACAAATTATCCCTTCTCTACCAATAAATACTTTATTATTAGCAGCAATATAACCTTTATCTTCTCCAATGTGTGTCCATAATTGTAGTTTACCTTCATCTAATTTTGCATTAATCGCATCTCTAACAGTTCTACCTTCATGACCATAATCATCAAAAATTAATATAGGATTATTCATTTGATTGATACATCTATCAATGTCATATCCAACTGATTCATATGTATGACCAGCATCTATATGTACAACATCTACAGTAGGTAATTGAAAATCTTTATCATAAACATCACTACAAATAAATTCTACGTTATCTACGTCCTTACATATTTCCTTAGTCTTCATTAAATTACTTTCATCTCTTTCAACTGCAATAACTTTATTAAAACATTCTGCATAAACTCGTGTTGTATTTCCTTGATGACATCCAAGTTCTAATAAAGTTTTATCTTTATAACCGTTACCAAATATTCTAAGAATATCTTCTTTAAACTTACGAGATGTAGTACTCTTATTATCATTTTTATTTTCAATCTTATTTAAAATAAAATTTTCATCATAATGATGTTTTACTGAATTCCAAACTTGGGTCATAATTTCTGTACGTTTATCTTTATCAAATCCACTAAAGTTCCAAACATATCCATACTTTATAAAAAATGGTGTTTTATCTTCATCTAATTGCCAATTATAAGAATACATTTCTTTTCTATGTATATGAGTTAATTTCCAACTTAACGGTAAATCTAATTTTACATCTACATCATTTATCTGTAACCAATAATTTAAAGGTGTTTGTTCTGTACCTTTTCCTACTAATTTATCCTGTAAATTTACAAACGTATCAACATTATCATAATATAATTTTTTAAAAGATTGAAATAACTCTTTATGTTTTTCATTAAAAATAATCAAACCAGAACTTATATATTTTGTTAAGTCTAATTCAAACCCATCAAAAAATTCTTTATATCCAACTTTACTTTTATATACCCAATTTAAGTTATCAATATCTCTCCATCCAACAAACTTATTTTCAGTCATTTCAAATATATTTGGAGCATCCCATTTTATCATATTCATTCCATCAACTAAATAAATTTGATTATAATCAATTTTTCTTTTTTCTAATTCATCAAAAACAAAAATAGCTTTTTGCCAATTAATTCTAAATCGTATCAAATCTTCCTCTATATGGTCTTCAAAAGGTACAAATAAAACATCATTCTTTTCACACCAATACTCCCACGTCTTTCTACTAATATCCATCCAATCCCAACCACCATACTTCTCAGCGTATCTTTTATTTTTAACTCCTACCCAAAATACTACATTCTGTTTCATGTTACTACCACTTCACTATAATATCTTAAAACTTTAATTAACTTTGGTTCATTTATGTTTACGTCTTTGCCAGATATTAAATTTAATATTACTTCTATAAAATTTACTCCTGCTAATGTAGTAAAGTAACTACCACCACCCAATCTTGGATTTATTTCTATAAACTTTAATTCTCCGTTCTTATCTTCCTTCATTTGTAAACATATTGGACCTTTTAAATTAAGAAACTTACATATATCAAAACAAGCTTTTTCAATAAATTCATCTTTAACTATTTCACCTTTAAATGATATTCCTGCTTTAGTTTGTAATCTTTTTCTTGGTATAACCACTAATGGGTTAGAATTCATATCACTTAAAACATCAATCGTATACTCTTGACCTGGAAGATGCTCTTGATATATATATTCATACTTATCTGACTCTAAACACTTGATAGTTGTTTGGTCTTTACATACAAAAACTCCTTTACTTCCAGCAGAATGTCTTCTTGGTTTAGCAAACAATGGAAAACCAATTTCATTATAATTAGTGGATGTGTTTGGTAAAGGAAAATTATCTTTACATTTGTCATAAAACTTTAACTTATCAGAACAAACTTGGATAGACTCATAACCTGACATAAATACTGTTACACCTCTAGATTTAAATAAATCTAATTTTTTTGATATTGAAACTATATCATTCGAACTTGTAGGTAATATTAAATTAATATCTTCTTTATCTACTATATTCAAAAGTTCTTTTATATAAGAATCATTAAATGCTTCAGAAACAACATAATATTTATCAGATAAATAGAATCCTGCAGATAACTCATTACTATCAACAGAAACTATTTTTCCATTAAAATCTATGTCGTGTAATGATTTTATAGCACCATGTGCAGCTGGTCCGCCCGCAGCTAAAATTAAAATATTCATATTTCTTCTATTCTTTTTGTTTTATCACAAATTAATAAATCATAATTCGGTTTTTCACCTGTACTTAATTCGTGATATTTACATTCCCACTTTTCTAATTGTTCTCTCGTTAATTTGTAATAATCTACTTTAGATACTGTACCCCTACCGGTCCAATATGTTATGTGATTACCCTCATTATATAACTTATTTATCTTATCAATATTATCATAGTTGGGTATAGCATTTTTATATTGTCGTTCTACTCCAGTATAAAAACAAATAGTTTCATCTATATCAACAAATATATTCATTTATCTCCCTTAACTATAAAACAAATATTATCTTTATATTTAGTATCATATAATTTAATACTTTTTATATTATTTTCCAAGTACTTTTTTTCATCATCTAACATATATTCAGAAATAACAACTTTGTCAGAAATAATCTTTTTTAACATATCTAAAGTGTTATTTTCCTTTTTTTCCTTATACTTCCAGTTTCTATGATATAAATGACCCTTATTGAATTTATTGAACGGGCCCGGGTTTGATTTATAATCTTGACTTAATAAATCTTCTATAACATATATCCCACCAAGTTTCAGATATTTAAACAAGTACCCTAGACTTATTTGATGATCAACCATATTATGACTACCATCATCTATAATAATATCAAATTTACCACACTTATCAACAAGTTTTTTCAAGTCTTCTCTTTTACCAGCATCTATAATAAAACAGTTTTCATTTATCATATGTACGTGATCAATATCAATACCAAAAATATTACCATTTTCAAAATAATCATTCCACATTCTAATTGAATCACCGAGTTGTATACCTATCTCAAGTAATTTTATATCTTTTGTTTGATATGGACTAAAATACTCTTGATATAACGACATATATCCATGTACGGATTCTTTATCCGTTTTACTATATTTTTTAACTAACTGTATTAACGTTCTCTTGTTGTAATTCATTTTTCTTTCCTCTATAATTTTCTGGACAATTTGTACCAATCTAAATAATTTTTCATTCCATCTTTAAATGACATAAAATCAAACTCATCAAACTCTGTCTCATATCTATCTAATGATATTGATACTTTTTTAGGAGCTGAACTAGCTACTTCGTTATTAACTTTACCCTTAACAACTTCTTTATTAAATTTATCTCCTATTATCTTAGCCATATCATAAATTGTAATTTCTTCTTTACCACCAACATTATAAACTTCATTCTTACCGTTAAATAAAATATTAAATAACATTATACAACAATCAGATATATGTTGATATTTTCTAAATGAAGAACCATCATCAAATAAATTTATTGTATCGTTCTCCATACCTTTTCGTGTTAAATCACTCATTACTCGTGAATCATCCATTACGTGTCCTGGTCCATAACATGAAGAAACTCTAGCTGATTTGACATCGAATCCTAAATCTCGAAAAATATTTACTTGATATTCTCCACTAACTTTACCTAAAATATAAGGTATTCTTTTATGTGAAAGTGATAAGTTTAAAATATCATCTTCTCTATGAGGTTCTGAATTATCGTTCAAAGCATAAACTTCAGAACTACTTATATAAATTGCTTTAGCTTTTTCATTATTATTAAATATATTTTCAAGTGTATAACGTAACCCATCAACATTTAATGAAAAAGTTTTAGATGGATTAGATAAAAATTTACCTGGTTGAGCATATCCAGCACAATAAAAACAATAATCAACCTTTTGATGAAAATCAATACTACTGTCTTCAGTTAAGTCTTTTGATATATAAACTACATTATCTTTATCTAACAAATGTTCTAATCTCTTTGGATTCTTACTCAAACTTGTTAAAATAATTTTAATATTATAATCATGCTCAACATTAAGATAATGTAAAAAATCTGCTATAAATCCACCTATCAATCCATTAGCGCCAGTTATCATTATAGTTTTATTTTTGAAAGATGAAATATCACATCTATCAATAATTTCATGACTAGTTTTAAGTATATATTTATTCATTTATTTTCTCTTTTCCTCCAAGTGTTTTCACTCTGTCAGAGTATACTTCAGTAGAAATAGATTTTCCTTCACCAAAATAATTTTCAAGAATATCTATTCCATATATATGACCATTACAAAAATAATCATTCCACATTTTTAATGGGGCTCCTTTATATATTCCTATTTCAAGTAACTTAATATTATGATTCTTCAGTGGATGAAAATAATTTTCATAAATTTGTGTATATAAATGTACAGTATATTTATCACATTTATGTTTATGTCCTAATTTAGATAAAGTTTCAGTCATTGTAATTGCCTTAAAATTACTTTTCTGCATAATAATCTCCCCATTCTATTACAACAGTAGAACCATTTCTATTATACGCTTCTTCAAACGCTGAAGATACTTGTTCTGGTTCTGTTAATTCTACTAATACTGTA
>Ga0208790_1001146_pt1 | contig 11889 bp, 23 predicted proteins | sample 10_taG_FD_184083 | JGI IMG/M metagenome (GOLD analysis project Ga0208790, IMG submission 184083) | Marine viral communities from the Subarctic Pacific Ocean - 10_ETSP_OMZ_AT15264 metaG (SPAdes) (version 2) | ecosystem: Environmental > Aquatic > Marine > Oceanic | place: Pacific Ocean | collected... | reverse complement strand
CTCCGTACCATATTGGTCTTCCGTTGAGGCGGCGATAAGTGCGTCAGGATCTGTCGTGGCATCATAAATTCGAGCTGCATCGACGGTTGCTGAAAAAAGGTTGCCCTGTATGAGCGGCTCTTTGTTTTTGGGATCGGTATAAAAGAAAACTCTCGGAGTGGGGGCGGTTTCAAATTCCCTCCGAGAGTGTGACGAACGATATTTAGGATCTGGATCTAATACAAAACTATCGTCATCAACTTTGCTGTAGTGGTACAAAGTTGCTTGACCGGCTTGCTCCGCTATAAACCTACGAAAGTTTTCTACGATACTCTTCATGGCTGTAAATAGTTATGCCTTTTTATAAACCTTAAGATCTTTTCGCTCAAAGCCGGTGAACCCGAAGTAGTCTCGACCTGTGGGGAAGGGGTCTTTGCCGATCCATCGGACCTTATACTTCAGGCAGTACGCTCGGTTCTCAAGCTGGACAACCAGTCCGATCAACTGCGCGGGAAGCCCAAGAGCGCTTCGGCGGCGTAAGATGGTCTGGACACCCTTCAAACTCTTCCCGTAGGCAGAGAGTGTAACTAAATCACCGACATTCACTTATCACCTCAATCCACGCTTCACACCAAAGGTCGGCGCATCGCTCTACGACCACTGTGTAGTTGCTTGAATAAAATTGGTGCCTATTGTTCTTTATGCCGAGATAGATGCTCCTCTGCCCTGTTCTTCTCCACCGTACTAGATCACCGACTTTCACTGATTACCTCCAAGTCACTTTTCCAAAGCCACTCTCCATCGGGTGCGGTGGCGATGGCGGGATGGTTTTTGTATACAGGGGGCTGATTCCATATAACGTCTGCCAAGCTAGCGTTTTGATTCACAACAATGCCCAAGCCCCAGTACGAATGGCGTCGCCATTTCACCAAATCACCGATATTCATTTATGCCTCGATCGGCTCGGAAACGTGCAGCGCGGAGAGGCTAGGATCGCAATGCTGTGCTGCCACATAAAAAAGATAATCTAGAGCGGCTTTTTGGGGGGCGGTGTCGGCGGCTCCCACGTCAGTGTGCCTTTTCATGGAAGATATCAAGTGGCGCTCGAAACACTTATACACTGCTTCCTTAAATGCAGCAACGTCCTTAATGCCCCCAGACGGCACACAATTCTCATACAGATGTTGAACTAAATCCTTCTCTGCCTGGCGAAGCTGACGAGACAACTCGGCGGCGACGGCGGGGGAGAGGTCGGTCTTATAAAGACCCCAGTCGCCCACTGTCTGTGGGAAGGCGCTCAAAGAGCCTCTCTGTCGGGAAGCAACATCAAACTAACAGCCTCATCATGAACGCGAGTTTCAATCTCCAGAGGCTTTACAGAATTACGCGGGCACTGTTCTAGCCTGGTTACAACCCTGGTCTCTACGACGGAAGGGGTGTAAAGAGTCTCAGGTATGTGGTGGTGGTCGACGTGTATTACGGTGCCATAACCCATGGTTCGGTGGTAAACGCGATCGCCCTCTTTATAATCATACTTCACTGAACAGCCTCTCTTTAATTACAAACTGAATACCGAAGGGACTATCCCCTCTGCGTTGGTAGGACCAGTGGGACTTGAACCCACAAGAGCTTGCGCTCGGCGGATTTTAAGTCCGCTGCGTATACCAGTTCCGCCATGGTCCCGTGCGAGGGCAAAGCCCCTACACTTCCGTGTCGTCGTCGTCAAAAGTAGGGAGGCTCAATTGGGCGGTGCCGGTCGCCTCGATGGCGGTCGTGTCGTCGTCGCTGCCTTGCAGTTCGTAACCATGAGCTGACATCGCTCGCTCAACTCCGTGCTGGACTACCGTCTGAATCCACTGATGATTCGTCGCTGAACGACCAATCCGAATACCAATCATCAAAGACACCAAGCCTATCGCCACGCACCCAATCATCACAATTACACCAGTCATAATAAATACCTTTTACCCTTTTCAATATATAGTAAGCAAGTTAAGAATCTTAGCAGAGCCAAGAGGACTCGAACCTCTAACCAATCGCTTAGAAGGCGACCGCTCTTCCGTTGAGCTATGGCTCCTAAGTAGGAATTTGTTTAACACTTCCATATTTAAGTTTGTAATGTTCACTAAACTATTGCTTGTCTTAGGAATCGTTGCCGTCGAGTTCCTCTACGGATTCTTAATGCTCGCCATCCTTTTTCTCTTTATCAAAGACTAACACATAAGTGGCTATCTGTCAAGATAAAAAGTGTTTTTATTGGTGGGTCGCCAGGGATTTGAACCCTGACCGGGCAGATTAAAAGTCTGCTGTGCTACCATTACACTAGCGACCCTATAAAGCCCCCTAGCAGGCGATTAGCGGGCTCCTACTGCCTCTAACGTAAAAAGCCTTCATCCACCGTCCCAGAAGCGCACGAGGCGGCTAGGGAGCGAACGAGGGTCATCAGTGCCAAAGACATCTATCTGTCGAGTTGCATTGACTGAGGGGGGTGGGGGGTCCACCGGCAGCAATTGAACACTGACAAGCTCATAGCCGTTTTGGGTCAGGTCTGCTACTACGGACGACATAGAAGCATCGCTCGTGGTTTTGTATAAAAAATCCCAACATGGGCTAGAGCCATGAGTATTCTTTGCGGTCACTTTCCACCTCTTTGTATTATCGGGCATATTGCACCCTCTCTTTCCTATGTGTACTCTACCCTAAAACGACGACAATGTCAAGAAAAAAACGCACTTATCTGAATTTTTATTCCACGACGGGGAGGCGTGTTTTTACAGGGGAAATCGCCGCTTCAGGGTCTGGGGGTGTTCGCAAGTGTGAGCGCACCGTATTCTCAGCCTCCGACAAGCGGGACTCAATCTTCACAATGTGTCTCAGAGATTTACAAGACTTGGGCGAAAGGTTTTTGCAGAATTCATAAGCACGTTCATGAGTATACCTGTCGTCTTCTCCCCCTCCTCCGCGGAGATCAAACAAGACTGATTGTAGCACGGTCTCTGCCTTGACAGCTTGCTCGGTCATTTGGGTACGGTGAATACGGGAGAGGTCCTGCACCTTCTCTTTCACAGCTTGGTCGCGATCGGCGCGGTAGCGTTCTTCCCTTTGGGCAAAGCCTGCCTCCATCTGTTCAAAGTGACTAAGTAGCTCACGCTCCTGTTCGGCTAGTGCGCTCGCTTGGTTCTGGGCGGCGTGGCGTTCGACGGTAGCAATCTTCGCATCAATAGACGCGGTGAGATCTTCTAGCTCCTCCTGACGCTTCTCTTCGCGGGCGCACGAATCGCTAAGGTCTTCCTCGACTTTACGAAGGTGCTGTGCTTCTGTTTCTAATCGTAAGCGTTGCCCTTCTAATTCTGAGGCTTGATCGGCAATTGTTTCTTTCAAGGGGGTGATCTCGGGGGCAAGCAAAAGACGAAGGTCTTGCGTCACCTGCATTCCCAACAACAGTTTGCATACCAGTACGATTCTTTTCCAGATCCCTATTTTCATTTTTCTTCCTTCTTTAGAGGCGCGGATGTTGGGGTGCACGAGGTGCTCCTCTTCTGACACATCCGTTCTAATTGCTTCGCTAATACGCGCTGCCGAGTACAAGAAACCCTAGAGACCGAGTGGTCGACCGCCTCTACAAAAAGTGCTCGCCGAATAGCATTAATAAGTTTCGTCCACAAGGTTGAGGTCATTTAATTAGTATTTTCTCCATTTGTCAAAACGTGCCAGAACCACAAGCATGAGTGCAATAAACCCCAGCGCCAGCATCATGTCGCCCTCCCAGAAGATCTCAGGCTCGGGTGGTTCGCAACTCTCGGGAGCACAAAAGGAGCCGGTACTGGAAGGGGGGTGCTCGGGTTCCATGGTCACCTCTGGTGTGTTCTTACACGAAAAGGGACCAGTGTCCGCGAGAGCCCCGAAGGAGGGGCTGACAATTCATGAGAGACAGAACAGGCGCGAACAGTGGGAATGCCTGCGTCTGTAATCTGACAAGCAAGTTCACGGATGAGTGAAACATGCACTGAGAATACAATATGGAAGGGTCCTCCGCGAGAGATCACGCCAATGATTTCATTGCGTGAATTTAACAGAGGTCCTCCGCTATTCCCATAATATGCTTGAGCGGAGGCTTGCACATAACGTGTGGCAGTCGGGTCGTTAGAAGACGCGCCGCGATCCCCCATGCGGCTGGCTTGCGAGACAACACCATAGGTGAGCGTCCAGCCCAGACCACGAGGATGACCCATGGTGAAGGCGTGCTCTCCCGTGCGCGGGTCAGAAGAAGCTAGGCGAAGGGTGCCTCGACGGTGGGCGTTCCCTTGGCCATCGCTTAGGCGTAGAATGGCTAAGTCATTATTGGCATCCACTGCTACAATGTCGTGCCATCTCCACTGGCGTCCCTGAAAAGTCCCCTGCGACTGTTGGTACTGAGCGTAAGTCCCGATCTGCACTTGGTGTCCAAGTTCGTGGCGGTCGTCAACGCAGTGATACGCGGTCAAAACAAGGTCTTCTGTAAGAAGCGAGCCAGAGCAATAAATCCCATATGACATCACCAAAAGATCATCCTGACTCATCTCATCCGCGTAGGTGTCACCCGTGGAGCGAGGGTCCGAGCTGAGGGTGCCCGGATTGGCTCGGAGAGTAGGGCGCACAAGTGCGACCACGGCGTGGCTGATTTCTTCCACTTGCGATGGTGTTCGGGCAAAGCGCATGCTGCCACCGCCGGAGGTCGAGGCACAACCCTGCTGACAGGCAGTCAGAGCCAGGGTGGCGAGAAAGAGAGTAGCGGTGCGTGGGTAAAATGAAGGGTTCGTCATGGGTAAATTTCCTTTTGGGCGTAAGCAATACGCATAAAATAACTAGAGGTTCGCAACAAAACAAAATAACATTTTCTCTACTTGTTCGGTAATTTACCAGAAGAGGGGTCGGGCACTCTCTCAATTGCAGTCTCTGCGACTTCTCGGGTGCGGTGGGACTCTTTCAATGAACGGATAACATAAGTTTTATAAGGAAATTGAAGATAGTGCCTTTCTTCAAGAACAAGATAATATTCTTTCTGCGAGGTCAAGGAGACCACCAAGTCTCCTACTTTAATATTTTCTAACGGCTCGTCTGCCAATTTAGTCACTCTCTCCAACACGAACACACCGATAAAGAATCAGTGATTCGCGGCGAATCATTAAAGTCTCCCCCGCGTGGGGAAAATAAACTGAATGGTATTCTTCAGGCTCTGCTACGAGGCGGGAAAACACAATTGGTTTTTGTTGAACAATTCCCACCTTATTCACCCATAGCTTCTCATCATAACGATCGCCCTCCGTTACTGTTTGGGACATCAAGCCACCTAATGAAAAATAATATGCAACATAACTCCCACGGGTGCGAACAAGGTCCCCAACCTTATACGTTGTGTCGGAGGGGGGGCGCTCGTCAACAGAAGGAGGGGCGGTTTTCATGCTGCTACATTTCCGTTTCCGCAGCCGCCCTGTGAATAAGTTTAGTGGAGCTGAAGGGGTTCGAACCCTTGACCCCCACACTGCCAGTGTGGTGCTCTCCCAACTGAGCTACAGCCCCTAGATACAGTAAGGTGGTGAGTGGCGTCACTGTTGTTCGCCTTCTTCCGGCTCTTCAGGTTGAGGGGGTTGCGCGTCCTCTACGCGGGCGCGTGCCAGGAAAGCCTTGAATCGGTCACCGTTTGGGTTGAGGAGATCATAAACCTCATCAAGTGCCCGTTGAAAACGATCGCCATTATCTTTGTTTTTTTCACCCATATCCATAAATAGATGGAAAAAGTACAATCAATTAAGTTTTCTCTGAATCTTTTCTACGTTGTTCAAAGGCGACCTTCCCCAGCATGGGCGACGGGCCTTGGGTATATTCCGGCTCCGCTTGTGGGTTCCCTACCCTATCGCGGACCTCCACGAGGAATTCTTCACGAGCCTGAGCGCTCATCATATTGGGATAAATAGTATTGGGGTCTTCACCAAGGAGGGCTCGCTTCAGCGACACAGCGCGGGGAGATCGATGTGATTCCTCTAACTCTACATAAGCCGCTCGCATTACGGTCTGCTGGCGTCGGTTCTCTATCAAAAGGGCGTGGGCTATTTCCAAGGCAGCATCAATCGGGCGGGAGGCTGACCACACACGTTTCTTAACAGCGTTATACTGGGCTTCAAGAGTGTCTTCTATCTGATTATTCTTTTCATCATCCACGGCGTTTCCTCCCACCAAATTCTTTATCAAAATCCAATAAACCAACAAACTTTTCAACTACGGCGGCTTCTTGCTGCGGCGTCCTACACTTCATAAAGCTCTCAAACAGGCTCTGGAACCACTTTCGAAAAAACACTTCGTCGAATGTGGAGGCTCCCTGACGGGTCGTAAACCAGCCCTTAAGCCGGTCTGTCACTTCAAACTCTATATCGTACCCCCCCTGGGGCGACTCAACTAAAGAAACTACACTAAACAAATCTTCAATCTCTTTGTACATGTTTTTCCCTATTTTGTCTTAGGAGCAGAAGATGTGGTAGGCATGTGCTGAATGCGGGCGCAGATGCCGCGCTTCAAATAAAGGTTTTGTACTTGGACCGCAGAGCGCAAGGTGGCGCTCACAAAGGCACACAACATCTTATCTGCATGCATGCCAATTCCTTCTTTAACCCAAACTTCGTACAACTCTCGCTCCCTTTACTCCCAACAACATATCACAAAATTACGAAGGTGTAAAGAAAAAAACGCACCAACTTCACGATTTTTCTAACGAAATGATCCAATCATTAATATTGGCGACATCACTGTAATAGCAATATTTATTTTTGCGCTGCGTCCAAACAGGAATGCGAGGTGTGGGGGGTAGCTTATACGTCCAAAGCTCTACCAAGTAGACTCGTTTAGCCCGTGGCTTGGGAATGGTGCTCACAATGATTTGAGTGCTTCGAGGGAACTCACGCTGGAGGTATGCGGCTAGTTCCTCGGGAACTTGAGACACGCGGCTAATCTTACACTCCATTTCTGTCTTGATAGACAAGCCCAGGTCGATGGTAAGGAGAACATGCCCGTTGGGCATCCACTCCATTACGGTTGCCTTATAGAGGTTGCCCCCATAAATATTCTTGGTCTTATCGTCGCGGACTCTGATCGTCGGTTTTGTTGGCTCCATGACTTTCCCGGTACAAGAGTATATAGTTTGTTGTATCGGCTCTGCCGTCATTCGGAGTGTAAATTGTTTCCTGGGTGATCGATGCCTCAGAAAGCCCAGTCGAAGGACCCACCGGGAGAGTGGGGGCGAAAGTGCCAGTCGGCATTGAGGGGGGCGTCCCGCATGAAAGGGAAGCTAGAATAGAGCAAGTAGCTAAAGCTGCCAGCATCGAGTCTTTAGTAAAGGGTTTCATAATTTTATCTCTCTTTTTACCATCGTTACTTAGTTCCCCAAAAGATAAAATAGCCATTAACTATGTGCCTTTTCTCACTTAATACGCCGGTTCTAATTCATTATAAAAAAGCCAGATGGGGCGAGGTTCCCCGGTGCCCAACGGACCTTGCCACAGCACCAAATATACCTCGTTTTGCCCATCAAACAAAACATCAGCATGAAAACTAAAATCTGCGGGATTATGCTCAGGGAACTCCGTTTCAAGGAGTGCTGACAGAAGCTCGGGAGAACTGGTTCTTTGTTCTAGTATGACTCCGACGCCGTAGCGGTAGTTGTGGTCCCCCGCAATACGCACCAAATCACCCACGCTCAACAAGATTCTAGTGTCCACCTTAGTAATAACTAAGGAGGGGGACGAAGAAAGCCAGTTATTTTTTATTTAGATGCACGGATCAACAAAGACGGAACTCAAGTTAGGGGCGAAACCGGCATAATCATATAGATTGAACCACTGTCCGCAATCGTCATAATCGTGTCTTCGATAAGGAGGGGTGAAAAAAACCAGAACCTCGCCGTGTATCGCCGCATCACACATATCTAGTTCGTTAATGGGGGTGGGCACGCCTCCGGTTTCAAGGTAGCTTTGCCCGTGCTCGTCCGTTAGGGTTACAATAATTCTAACGGCGTCTTCGCGCCATGTCAGCGCGGTGGAGCGAGACATCCCCAGTCTCCCGTCGCGTAGCTCACCCCGCATCGCCAGGTAAGGGGCGTCCCAGGTTCCTTCTGCCCCAGACCCCCCAGAATCCAAGCCGTTCACTGCGTCAATAAAATCAGCATATACCGTCGTTAGGTCGATCTCAATGTTGGGGTAAGGAGAGGTGTAGCCCGTCGTAACAAGGGCAAAAGCATAATCAGGGGAAGCAGAGTAGAACGCTGAAAAGGCTTGCACAGCCGCTTTCACGCGATTGATAGTAGCACTCATGCTTCCCGACACATCCACAATAAACACAATATCGTAGATAAGCGGGGGGGGTGGCACACAAACACCTGCCGGGTTCATAGTAGAATCTACGCAACCGTCGCAATCGTCGTCGAGCATATTGCACATCAACAAGCCAATTTCAGGAGTGGGGAGAACCCCGCCAAGGCATTCGCCCCACGCGCCGTCAACGCAAACTTGGACGCCTGGTCGGCACGGGAGAGAGAGAGGGGTGCTGGAACCACAATACTGCGCGAGAGGAGCGTCGCCTGGACCTGAGCCTTCGTCCACTTCGCTATCACAATCGTTGTCATAACCATCGCACACCTCATCCACGCAATCGAGCGACGTGCAGTGACCCTCAACGCACCCATAGCCAGCGGGGCACTCAGGATCAAACTCGCAAACGTCCCCCTCTAGATCCGATGCGATGCAGCGGGCACCACGACAATCAAAGCCGGGAGCGCATTGGGACTCATTCCCACAAACGCAGGTGCCGCCTACGCATCTATCGGCATCGTCCACATGGCAGCGATTGTCGCAAGCACCACAGTGGTGGCGGTTGTTCTGGAGATCGGTGGTAAGCGGGTCACAGGGAGGAGCAGGAGCAGCATCAATGGGAGCCCACTCATCAATAACGTCAGGAGCCGCGCAGGCGACAAACGCCATGGCGAGCATCCCACAAATTTCAAAGCCACGCGACTTCTTTCGCACCTTTTAGCACTCTCCCTCTCTTAGTATATTAGTTTAAGTTTGCAAAAAATGAGGTTATAATTTGCATTTAATCAATTATTATTCACCCTGGTCGCGATAACTACCGACGTGCAAGTCGCCGAGACCGCGTGTCTTGAGTGAATTCACTTGGGAATCTGCTAAGTGCTCCCCAAAAAAGATGCCCTTGGCATATTGCATAGGGACCACCGTCCCTAGTTGGTCCACGAGATCGCTTGCGCCGTGACCGGAATCGGCTGCTGAGTCTCTCATCTTCACCTTTGTCTTGAAAACCCCCGGTTCCACATTTTCAGGATAAAAATCGTACTGACCATCTGCGCCTAAGGTGGTACCATCAAAGACCAGAATAAGCTGAGAGGTGGGGGAGGCAGCGTTCACCGCTTCGGAAAAGTCATTATATAATATAATGCCCTCTTCTTTGCTGATTTCCTCTGTGCCATGCTGAGGCTCTCTGAAGTCCACGATCCCTTCTTGGGCGACGTTCCATAAATACTTGCGGGGGAAAACGTAGTAGAGTTCCCCAGGCACGCCCGATGCCGGAAGTGGTTGGTCGACGAGTTCTGCGCCCTCGGGCGAAGGTATCACTTCACCCACTTCATTTATGAACCGCTTCCACTCTTTTAGTATCTTCTTCATGAATATGTGCCTCAACAATATAAATAGTTCCTCATTTTATTACTTTAAGGATTTCCAGGGGGCGAGCAATAATTTCGTTCCACAAGCTTGTTCGTGTGCCGTCATCACACCCAGCCTCTAGATCGGGGCAAATATTAGTTTCGTCATCGCCGGGATATTCCAGCCGATACATGTTAGCAGCTCGGAGACCATTACTGACCCCAAATGATTTTATATCACTCCGAAAGGCTGCTTTCACCAAGCCATTAAAAACCATGATAATATTAGACTCAGCGCGAAAGAAAGGGCGCTCAGCAATGGTAAACGAAGAAATATCAAACGCAGTGCCCCTGTCAATAGCCTGGCGGATATTCGCAAGACCCGCTTCGGATGTATAATGCTTCAGGGGTTTCACCACTTGAACATCCCCATATAGATCAAACGTATAATTCTCATCCAACAAAACGTAAGGTTCCATGTCCCCACGCGAATAGAAAAAAGCAAAACGGAGGGAAGCCATATCATTAAAGTAGCTACCAAATAAACGCTCAAAAGCCCAAACGCGGTGGTTTACAAAATCTTCTATATGATCAAGCACATTTTTAATCGTAAGCAATTCATAACGCTCCACTTCCACATCTAGTTGAAACGAATAAAACTGGCGCACGAGGCGAGCCAATTCAGGGTCATCAATAGTTCCGCCGCGAAGGGAAGACCCCATCTTCTGCATAGCCAGAGCCTGAGTGGCGAAAGCCTTCCACTCGGTAAGAGTATGAAAGGCTTCGATAGGCTTGATATAGCCGCGTACTTTGTATGCGCTCTCACTATGAATAGCGACGGTTTTACGCCAGGTCTGGAGGAGATCTTTCACTCCTCCTTCTCCCTGTCTTCGTATCTCTGTCTGGCTTGTAATCCAAAAGTCAACAAGGCTATGTTGGCAAAAACCAACAACAATAGTTCTGTAGAGGAAAGGGCGATAGCCGTAATAAGGATGGGCACTTGAGCACCAAGAGCAGCCCACAGGAGCCCCTTGGGTATAATAAACCCCTTATTCATTGGTCGCTTCTCCGCCATAGGCTTGCTGTTGTCCATCTTGATATGTGATCAGAGTCTTGTTAGCGGGATGGGGACCCACATGCACCTTAATGAAATCGCTCATCGAATCAAAGATGGCGATGCCGCCGCGAGGGGGAGGGTACAGCCAATGAATAATACATTGACCCGTAGCCAATTCCACGCCTTCAATGACGACACCTTCTCCTGACACCCCGGTCTCATCTTCCTGGCGAAAGACCGTAAAGGTTCGGATGCCGCGAGGGGCTAAGCGAGGTGGGGGGGCTGGCAGTAGCTCTGCATTGTCCGCGCTCTCGTCTTCGTCTTCGGTAGTGCTCATATTTTGTTCTCCCATGCCAGCAAGCATATCTAATAAATAGCCTTTAGAAAAGGAAAGCCCTGAAAGGGGTACCCTGTTAATTGACTCCCAAGACCACATTGTGCTGTTGGTGAAGGTCTTTTTCCCAGTCCACAATAGCGTTAATGAGGGTGTCGATAAGTTCAACCTCCGCAGCATTCAGTTCATAAATGCCTGGTGTCGGGTGTCCCTTCATGTGTTCTGCAAAGTCCGCGTCAGGTGCTGCACCGAAGCGTTCGCGCATCAAGCCACCGAACTCTTTCACCGACATATAATATTCAAACAGAGGTAGGATGGGTGTAGTTGCCCAATCCTCGACAGCATTGCGCCCGACGTGGTGCTTAATAAGCGACGCCGCGATGAGCATCTTAGTGTTCCCCCCTGTCACATACTCTACCACACGGTCGAGGGCGAACTTCAATTCCAGAGAAAAATATTTCCGATCATCACCACTCATAGCTTTACTCCTTCTCCCCAAAAGTTTCTATTACTTCTTTGGTCCGTCATTATGATTGCCTCGATAAAAAGCTCCCCCTCGCTGTCCTTCTTAAAGGACAGGTGAACCGGCTCATAAGATAGAGTGCCATAAGGCTTCCGGCGTTGGCGGCGTTGAAACTTCTTACGAGGAGGGATCTTGTTGAGGTATGCCACACACCCCCTAAAGATATCCAACTCGCTCAACCCTTCGGCAACCAAAGTTTCCCAGTCTACCCGAATCTTGGCTATCACAGGCCAGCGATTGACACCAAAGCCCTTCACTGACCAGAAGTTGGATCCATGATATCGTCCGCTTTTTCGAGCGGCGGCGTTCCAATT
>Ga0208790_1001145_pt1 | contig 11906 bp, 27 predicted proteins | sample 10_taG_FD_184083 | JGI IMG/M metagenome (GOLD analysis project Ga0208790, IMG submission 184083) | Marine viral communities from the Subarctic Pacific Ocean - 10_ETSP_OMZ_AT15264 metaG (SPAdes) (version 2) | ecosystem: Environmental > Aquatic > Marine > Oceanic | place: Pacific Ocean | collected... | reverse complement strand
ATTGTTTTGACTTTCAAGATACTCAATTAACTCTTTTTTTCTAATACTAACTTTAAAAAATATAAATTGTTTTTCGTTAGTTTCTATGTTTTTTGTAAGGTCAGTTTCATTAAAATACAAACCTTTGCAAAATTTTTTATTATCGTATGCCATTATCTATTCTCCTTTATGTAATTTAATGCTGTTTTTATTGCTTTTATTTTTTTATTAATCTCTTTCCTTTGTCTTTTTAAAACAGTATCTACTGCTAAAATAGATTGTATATAGGCATGGTCGACAGTTTTTAGTTTCTTTTGTGTCCAATCATTATCTGCCAATGGATCATAAAAATTTTTCATATTGTCTATCATGTCTTGCCATGGGTTGCCTGTTATAAACCCTCTTTGAATTTTTGGTTTAATGTCTGTTATTTTATTTGCCATTTCTTTTCTCCTGTTTTAAATTGTTAATCTCTTGCTTTAAACTGTCAGCACATATTTTTCTAATAATTTCTTTTTTATCAGAATCGCTTAGATTTAAGTCGTTCTTGATTTTTTCTAATGATTTTAGTATTGGATTATTCATTCTTTTTTCTCCATAATTAAATTAAACTTATCTTTATCTACATCAAAGTTTTTAATCTTTTCTGTAAATTCTTTTTCTGATATTAAATGCTCAGAATAGCTTTCCAGGTGTTTTATTAAATATTTTTCATACTCAATATCAAGTAAAATCTCATATATTTGCACAAAATTTTCTGCCCAATTAACAAAATGAGTTTTCTTAATAGGATATCTCAGCATTTTCAGGACTAATTGCTGACCATAGATTTGAGGTGTATATTTCTCCATAATTTGCTTTAAAGTATAACCCTTACCCATGCCACCAGCTTTACATTCTCCGATTGTGCTAAAATCATCACATAAAAAATCAGGTGTAGCACTAATGCTGACAAACCCCTTGCTTATCTGTGTCCAATTATGAACTTCAAAAGATTTCTGATTATCAAGAATAAAATTAAAGTCTTTGCCTTTAAACCCTCTAAAAACTGCATAAGATTTTAAGGCATTAATTTCATGCTCAGATCCGTAGACACCAAACGGCTTTACAAAATCTGACACCTCAATCGGTGTTTTTTTAATATCAGAATTTAGCTTGGTATTTCTCTTGGTTAATCCCTGAGTGCCTTGAATATATTTATTAAATCCTAAATAATCAATAAATTGACTAGCCGACAGGTTATAATAATTATTCTCCATGACTATCTAACTCTTGTTCAGATTTCTCTTTTCTGTTTGGTTTTGGGTTAGATTGCTGTATTTCTGAATCTGAATAAAACAAATCATAAACATTAACTAGTTTAAGAACTGCTCTATCAAAACCTCTTTTTTCTGCCATAGCATAGTAATACTTGCTTATGCAGTTTTGAGGACTAGCTTCTCCATAGGTTTCAATAGTTATGTCTTTATAGGTAGCAATACATTTAATTGCCACACAAACATCATATCTGCTCTCAACATCATGGAATTTACACACTACACCCTCTATTCCAGCTACTTTTTCCACAGCTTGATGAGAGATAATCCATTGTCTACTTTGAGCATGAAACCAATAATCAGCATTTCTATCATCTTTATTTTTTGGTATTGAAAGATTGTACTTTTCAGCAAACTCTCTCCTTGAATTATCTTTATTCATTGATGGCCACCTTTAATCTAGTTTCAGGTATCTCTACTGCATGATATTTAGCTTTATTGCCCTCTTTAAGATCAGCAACCTTTTGCATAGCATTAGCCAGGTTTTCTGCTTTTTGCTTATCTTCTATGCAATTATTGTCATTTCCAACATAGAATGAACCATAATTACTCTCTTGAACGATTATATATCTCATAAAAACTCCTTTTGTTTTATTTATATAGAAATATTATGTTATTTAAGTGTATTTGTAAAGAAATATATTGGTATTTATAAAAGAAATATATTGTTTATTCTTTAAAAGTATGGTTTCATTTGTATATGGAATGTGATTATATTGTTATATATAGGGAAAAACAAACAAAGAAAAAAACTATTATATATAATAATAGTAAATATTGAAAAATATCACATAATGAACAACAAAACAAGAAAATAAATTATATGAGTAAAGGTGATAAAAATAGAATTACAAATCAGGCTAAATTTAACAAAGAGTTTGATAGAATTTTTAATAAAAAAGGAGAAGCAGATATGAATGAGTATAAAGAACATTCAGTAGAAACTAACGCATGGAATGATAAGCCGAGAGAGTATTGGGTATCATGGGATTATGATTTTCCAAATGTAGATTTAGCAGATTTATTGTTATCAGAAATAAACGAGTTAGTAAAAAAACATGGCATAAGTATAAACCATGCTTATGTTGAAGATGAAGAAAATGGGAATAATTATAGAATAGAATTAACAATAAAAAAGGAGAAGAAGATATGAGTGAGTTTAAGGATTTTTTAGAACAAGAGCATGATAACATTTTATGTGATTTTCAAAAATATATGGTAGAAATTAATAAGGTAAGAAAAGAATATGGCTTATCAGATAAAATTTTCTCATCAGATGAGGAAAAAGAGTTTGAAAGAAGCTGGGTAGAAGCGAGGTCAATATGATAAGTAAAAAAGAATCTTGGCAAGACAACAGGATAAATGAGATTAACCTAATTAGTAAGATTAAAGGTTATCCCTCATCACCAGGCAATCCATATTTTGATGAGGTTTATGCGATATATGATTCAAAAGCAAAAACCTATGATGAATTTAAAAAAGAATTTAAAGGAGAGATAAGTGATTAGTTTAGGAGATAGCAAAATAGAGGAGTTGGTAGCTGACATGAGATCAACAAGTGAAGAATTAGGAAAATGTACGACAAGTTTGGATTTACTAGAGAGCAAAACCAAAGAATTAGAGAGCCAAGCATTTTTAAGTGCTGAGGGAACGATTAAGGATAAAGAACATAAAGCTCGTACCTGTAAGCTAGTTGTAGAAAATAATGGCAAAATAGCTCAATTAAGGGGAGATATACAGAAATTGAGGTGGTCGTTAAAGGTGTCAGAAATAGAATGTGATTTATTCAGAAGTGTAAATTCGAACAAAAGACTTGAAAGAAAATTATACGAACATTTGAGTTAGTCTACAGGTCAATAAAATCAAGGGATTTGACAATAAAGAAATATTCTGTCATAATGGGATATCCCAACAATTAAGTTGGAGTGAGGAAAAGTATGATAATTAAAAAAAATGTTTCTTGGAATGATATATATCCAAAATCATGCCGAGAAGAAATGATAAGAGATAGAATCAAAGATAGTCCATGCGAAACTACTAGAGAAATAGTGTTGGTAGATTTAGAGCAAGACAAGTATGACTTAAAGTACGATAAACTATACAACACTTTTATTTGGACAAATGGTCGGTATTCAACAGCAATGCCAAATGGAAATTATTGCAAAAATAAAGTCATTGTGGGTTGATAAAAACAGGAGTGGGTATCTCCTAACCTACCCATAACAAAACAGGAGAGCATTATGAATATATTAAAAATTAAAGACTTAGTTTACCGAGTGTTAGAAGAAGAACCAATAGCTAGGGATCACGATAATATACTCGTTGGTATGGTTTGGCATTATCAGTTAAATAACATAGGTTATAGAGGAGATAGAGACTTTATGACCATTTTAGGAATAGATGAATTATCTAAATATGAATCTATCAGCAGATGTGCTAGGAAAATCAAAGAAGATAATATTAGTTTAAGAGGTAGCAATTATATTTCAAGACAACAAGAACAAACATCTGTGGTCAGGCAGATAAGGGAATTTTAAATGAAGAAATACACAACAAAAGTTTGCGTTGTTGATAAACCAAAAACAAAAGGCAAACAAAAAAAAATAAACCCTTTTATGATAAGAAAAGGTATTTGTGGCAACAGAAAAAAATAGAGAGTTCTAATGGCAAAGAAACCCAATAAAGAAATACAGAAAAAGTATAAAGAGATGGTCGAGTTTGGTTGTGTTGTTTGTAAAAAGCTATATGGGGTAAATACCCCACCTTGTATACATCACTTTACAGGTGCAGGATTAGCACTTAAAAACCGAGAAAAGTTTATTCCCCTATGTTATACCCACCATCAAGGAAAAGAGGGAATACACCATATAGGGAAGTTTACATGGGAAGATAGGTTTGGAACACAACAAGAATTATTAGATTGGTATGAGGAAAACAAAAATGATAGAGATTGAAAAAGATATTCCTATATCTCATCAAAGCAAGTATGATGAATATATAAAAGCTATGGTTAATATGAAATCAGGTGAATCTTTTATGGTTAATGATTATAAAATAGTTGATGCCGTGAGAGGTTTTGCCTGGAGAAAAGGACATAAAATAACTTTTCGTACTATCAAAAAATTCGGTCAAAAAAAAGAATACAGGATTTGGAAATTATGAAAACGGAAAAAGCAGATACCTCATTAATTCAGAAATATGTAAAAAATTTATCGGATCAAAACTTACTTGTTCTATTTTTACACTATCAAAGAATAATTGATGATATCCATTTAACAACCCTAAATGATTGGGTTTGGTTTTTTGTGCTTAAAGCTGAAAAGCATGAGAGAAAACTAAATGAAAGTTGAGTTATTATCTAAACTTTTACCAAAATCACTTGATATGTCATCAGTTGGTACTTCAAAATCCCATGATGCTATTACACCACAAGATATATCGGTTATATTGTCGTATTCAAGGCTATCTGAGAATCAAACTAATTATCTTTTAATGAAATACCTTAATGACCATTCAGCTATGAATAGGTTATTTGATTATTTTTATACAAAAGCAGCAGAAATATTTGAAGATGTTAAGTTTAAACACCCTAAAAAGACTTTAGAGAAGATAGTAAACTGTGCAATTTTAGAATGTGTAGTAAGTGCTTGTCCATTTTGTCAAGGAGTTGGATATACTACTTTCAATAAAAAAATTGAGAAATGTAGACATTGTTCTGATGGACTTTTTATCTATGATGATTTTACTAGATGTAAAATAATGGATATTAAAAAAGGTACATACGGAAAAATAAGAAAAGGATATAAGCAGATTATGGAAATGTTTTATGATTTAGAACAAGAATCTTTAGCCAAAATAGGTAATACATGAAAGCACACCAAAGAATTATAAGAGAAAAAAAAGCCATTGAAGATAAAAACGATATTTTTGAAAAATGGTGGCAAGATATTGATTGCTCTAAAGATAACGCAGTTATAAAAGAAATAGATAGAAAAACTGCTTTACCTATAATATTAGATTATGAGTGGCTAGGTACTTTGCCTGTAAATTACAAGAGATTTTGTGGCTTATATTTTAATAATGTCTTGTCAGGGGTTATTTGCTTTGTAGAAGTAAAGTTTGGTGGAAAATTTACTTTATGGAATTATCCTGCTGTATGCTTGGGGAGAGGAGCTTGTACTCATTGGTGTCCTAATTGGTGTTCTTCTTATTTAATACAAAATGGCTTGAAACTTCTTTACTCAAAAGATGAGCCAAAATATGTTGTTGCTTTTAGCGATTGGGGGGCAGGAGAACTTGGAACAATATATCAAGCTTGTAATTGGGTTTATCTAGGACATAAAAAAACTAAAGAATGGGTTGATAAAAATAATAAAAGATATGATATTAATACACCCTCAGTTAGAGCAGTAAGTGGATTTGCTAGGAGAAATAATAAAAAATTAAAAGCGACAAAAGAACAAAGAGAAGAACAAAAGAAAAAAATGATAAAAAATGGTTATAAAATTGTTGATGGAATTGTTCGTGGGAAATATGCAACAGTTGTTGGTAAAAAAAATAAAATGTATAGAAAAATGAAAAAGCTTTTAATAAAAAATTCTAAAAACTATGTTAAAAGAAATTACGCAGGGCAGGTATCAAGAGAGATACGCAATATTTCCAATATTGAGGGGGAGTGCAATTCTCTAGCCCTGCACACAAAAATAGGTAATACATGAAAAAGAATTACTATTGTTATAGAGCCACAGATAACGATGACTAACGAGATAGGCAATACATGAAAATATTAATAGCTTGTGAATATTCTGGAATTGTTAGAGATGCTTTCACTAGAAAAGGACACGATGCTATGTCTTGCGATATTCTTCCAACAGAATCTGAGGGTAAGCATTATCAAGGTGATATCTTTGATGTGCTTTATGATGATTGGGATATGATGATTGCTCACCCACCTTGTACTCATCTTGCTGTGAGTGGGGCCAGGTGGTTTACTGAGGGTAAAAAACCTTGGTCATTGCAAGTAGAAGCATTAGATTTTGTTAGAAAATTATTAGATGCCCCTATTAATAAAATAGCTTTAGAAAACCCTGTAAGTGTTATCTCTACTAAAATAAGAAAACCAAATCAGATTATACAACCATTTGAATATGGACATAATGTGTCTAAAAAGACTTGTTTATGGTTAAAAAATTTACCTAATTTAAAATCAACTAAAATTGTAAAGCCAGATTTAGTTATTTTTAGCAATGGTAAGAAGATGAGTAGGACTTTCTATGAATCCTTTAAACTGCCACCAAAAGAAAGAAGCAAAGTAAGAAGTAAATTTTATAAAGGCATAGCAGAAGCTATGGCAGAACAATGGGGAAATGAATGAAAAAGAATTACTATGTGTATCGTTGCACAGTTGTTTTTAGTGGATCAGTTGGAGCAACATCAGAAGAAGAAGCCATAGATAAGGTTGTTAAGGAATCAGAAAAATATCCTGAACAAGTAAGTTTTAAACCTGGAGATATAAAAGTTAGAAAATTACAGAAAAAACCTGAAAAGGGTTTATATCACGATTCTAAGTACGATTGGTAAGAAATTGGACTCCATACATACCCCTAGAAGCCACGTTTATTAGTCTTGGCATACTTACCTACCACCCCTAATGCTTAACAATATTCTTATTATCTTCTTGCTCGTTAGGATTGATTTGGTTATTTTCTTCATCTACATCTGCTAGATTTTGCAATTTAGGTTGTAAGTTAGGAATTGTCTTAACTAAATCTTTTAATTCAGCGATTAATTCATCATCTGATTTCTGATGAGTGTTATCTACATTTAAATTTATAGTTTGTGATGAGAAGTTTCCCAGTTCTAAAATCAATTTTGCAGTATTTAATTTAACTGCGTCTTGATCTGAATGTAATAAATCTTGTAATACAGATATAGCCATACCTGATGTTGAGGTTATTCTCTCCTCATTCTTTTCTCTTATCTCTTTTGTATATTTCTTTTTAAGATATGATCCTTGCTGTCTTGGAGATTTATCTTTATCCCACCCAGCTTTAATAGCCGATTGAGTTGCATTACCAGCAGTATCTCCCTCGCAAAAGGCTTCTATAAATGCTTGTTCTTTTTCTTTATTTATTTTTTTTGGCATAATTTTCTCTTTGTTAGATTGAATTGGCTTTTTTAAAACTTATACATCTGTGATTGGTTTATCTCTTTTTAAATTTTTTTTAGCTTTATCAACAATTAGACTTCCATCTAACCATTTACCAACTATTACTCCTATATCTTTATCAGGTGTATAACTTATAAGCAAATTTTGTCTTTCGATTATCCATTTTTTATCTAAAACTAAACTACCATCAATATCTGTGCTTTCTTCATCACCTGATATATGAGATACGATTGTTATAGTTTTATCATTTTCCTCTACAACAAAACCAACAGATACACAATCTGCTAGTTCTGATTTTAAATCAGTAATATCTGTCCACCCATCTGTAGGTGTAATAGCATCTTCCCAATGTAATAAAACTAACTTTGCTTTCATTTGTATTTAAAAATATATTTACTCCATAAATAACTTCTTGCAATACTTATCGCTGTAAAGATTAACGAGAAATGTAACATTTTCCAAAATGGAATAATAATTCCATATAAAGGAAAAATATACATTTGTATTAATAAAGATATAATTAAACCACTCCCTATGTCTAATGTTCTATGTATTAAATGTCTTAAGTTGGTCATTTTTTCTTTCTTAAAAACTTTAAGTAATCTGCTCCTTCTTCGACTTCCCAAAATATCTTAATAAAATCAGGGTGTGTGTCAGGAAGCTGTGTGTTAAATACTGCTACTGCACAAGGCGACATCATTTTATTGGGTAAGTTTAACATCTTGGCATAGTTATCATATTTTTTATATGAGCCAACTTGAACACAATGCATTGTTATATCTGAATTTGCATCTTTAATAGGCATATAACCACTAACATGAGTATGACCTGCCATAAGTAAATGATCTCTTGAATTAAATATTGCGTGTCTTATTATCCCATGTGCTGTGTTATAGATTGAATGTCCTCTGAAATTATGAGAACAATTTACTCTTACATTATGTTTGGGTAGTTTTAATTTAACTCTTATATTATGTGGTGCGTATGTAGTCTTTAAAGGTTTACATATCCATTTAACAGGGTCGCCTTCTCCACTCCACATATCATGGTTTCCAGCTACTATAAATAACCAGTTAGTATAATTAATTAACCACTCAGTTAATTGCCAACCTTGTTCTGCTGATGTAGTTTGTTCTGCCCATAATCCTGCAAGTTTAGTTCTTCTTGCCCAATTATTTTGTAAATCACCTACATTACAAGCATACATTCCATCAGTTTTATTTGTTATATCTAAGTGCTTTATAACACTAGGCATATCGCAACCATCATCATCAATGTGAGGGTCGCCCATAATATAAAGTCCAATGGGTTTTGCATCTTTTATTCTTATGTTTAAAAATTCTTCGTTATTTTCTCTTTTCTCTTTTCGATTAAAAACATCAACTCTTTGTTTAACTAAATCTTCTGTTGATATTTCTTCATCATAGAATTTGTTTTCTACTTCAAATCTTTTCATTACTTTAGGGGAGTTTGTTTTTCTTCCACAATCTCTACATTGATATCTTTGTGGACTTCCGACTATGTGTGTATCTTTTCCTCTTTTAATAATATGGGTAGAGCCACACTTAGGACAAGCTAACATATTGCCATCATCATCTAATTGAAGAATATCTATTTTAGAGAAGTTTCCACCATTATTGTGAATTGCCATTCTTTTCTTCTTCCTTGATAAGACATTCCAAATACCAACGAGCTTTCTTTAAATCAGACAAAGCAGTACCTTTATATGGATATCTTGTAACATACTTAATGATGTTTCCTCGAACATAGTCCATCTCCCATGAACGAATATAATCTATCGTTTCTATCCCTTTCGTGTAATGGTCAGGGTGATTGATTATGTCTTTCTTGTCTTTGCTCATCTATTTTATCTAGTATTTCGTTCCAACCTATAGGGTTGTCATTTAAAAACTTAATACCACCATACAAGTAATCCCAGCGATTTTCAAGTTTTCCCTTGATACTCACTCTTGCGTTTGGGTTTATAGAATAGATAGCATGGATTATTTCCATCTCTCTTTTTGAATAAGCTACATTAGTACACATAGCTTCAAACTCCTGGCTATGAATTTATTAATAAATAAATAATTAAGCCGATTGTTAATAACTCGAGAATACTAATCTCAGGTCTTAGGTACTTAGTTTTTATTCTATAAAAAAACCAAGAAAAAAATTCAGGTTTATAGTGCATTAACAAAACAACAAATATTGTTGATAGTAATGCTTCTAAATAAGTCATTGAAGTGGATTATCTGACCTAGCTTTTATCTCAACTACTTGAGATTTAAGGACAGCAATCTCAGCTTTATTAATAGCTATACTTTGTTCTAGTGGTTTTATATTAGGTGCAGACCTTGCTTCAACCACATCTAATCTATTCATTATTTTACCGACAGTAACCATCATACCACCTAATGTGATGACTAATCCAATTATGCCTAGTATACTTTTAATATCCACGAATACTCCTTAAATGTTCTTGTGCTCTTATTCTATTATCTACAGCTTCCTGTACATTTCTTTGATATGTCGCCACAGGGTCGTTATAGTTGTTTTGATTTTCAGCATATATATTTCTAGTATCAATATATTCTCTTGTTTCATAATAATCTCCCCCATCTATAATGGGTTGGTTATTAAATATATCTTGGTTGATATTATCATAGCTGTCAAGAATCTTATTGTTATTCATAGCTTTAGCTACAATTAATGAGGTAGCTATAAGTCTTTGATCTACTCTTTTTACAGCTTGATTTACTCTTTTTTCTATATTCTCTATTGAAATAGTTTGAGTAGATACTCTAGTATCTTCTTCATTCCTGCCTTCTTCCACCGATTCACTTCTGCTTTCGATACTTTCTTCTCCTGAATCAGCGACTTCAGTTCCTTCATCTCCTGATCCACTATCGCTTGTTTCTCCAGCTCCCTCGCTTTCCTGTTCTGAGCTAGTAGCGACTTCAGTTCTTTCTTCTTCTTCGTTAGTGATGGTTTCATCTTCTACTTCTTCAGTAGCAACTGTATTTTCTCCTTCAGATTCTTCAGGAACATTGTTATTTTCTCTAACAGGTTCTTCTTCTGAGCTTGATATTTCTGCGACAGACTCTCCATTAGTTCCTCTTTCGTTTTCTCTTGGTGAATTTCCATTTGCTGTTCTGCCAACTTCTTCTGTTGATTCTGCTTCAACAACTTCTTCTCTTGTATTGTTTGGCTCAATCGTTGTGCTAGATTCAAAGGTTTCTTCGATGGTCTGCCCAACTTCTGCTGTTTCAATAATTCCTTCTTCAATTTCGATTTCTGTTGTGAATGTTTCGAGGGCCGTTGGTTCTTCATATAATACCTCTATTGTTTCTACAGGCTCAAAAAATATATTTACAATACCTGTATTAATTTCCTCTACTGCTATTTCCTCAAAATATAGTTCTTCAAATAATTGTACCACCATTTCAGGTTCTTCAAAAACTTCAAAGACAAATTCTTCTAGTGGTATAAATTCTACTGTTTCTATTTCATTAGTTAATGTTTCTTCTATTTCCTCAAATGCTGTGGCTATAATTGCTGTTTGAGTAGCAGACAATACCTCATCATCATAAGTCATAGTAACTGATATATTATCTAAGTTAGGGCCACCCAAAGTAGCAGGAGCATTAGCATCAGACCCACTAACAAGAAGATTTCCAATGTTAGAGCCAGTACCTGTATACGAGATACTATCTTCAAAATCTTTGCCATTAATTCCTGTAACATTTGTTCTCTCCTGTGTAGTAGTAGCTAGTACATTGCTATCTGAATCTCTAATTTGTAATCGGATAGTAAAGCTATCAGCTCCACCTGACCCACCCCAACAACCTGATACACTACATTCTCCATTTTGTACTTGAATACTAGAGTTTAAAGTAATGCCATTATTAAGCATAGGTTGGGTTATAGTGTTTGATGTAAGATCAAATGATTGTTCAATACTTCCACTATTTCCAAATTCATAGTCATATGATGAGCCACAACAATCTGAAATAACTGTTCCATTTCCAATTTGTGTCCAACTATTAGCATTTCCATTTTCAAATGTACCATTAGTAATTAAATTGCCAGTAGTCTGACTTTCAGCAAATAATGTTATTGGTAATAGAAAAATAATTGGTATTAATTTATTCATTCCAGGTCATGCTCGGTTTAGTTGTTTGATTTCTTAAATTTCCTTTTCTTTTTTCAATCCATCTAGCTTTAGCTTTCTCACCAATTAATCCATCAATAGGGCAAGGAGTTCCTGCCATCATCATAGCTTCCCACACATTTTCATCTTGACACATTAAAGATATTGCTGCGACTTTCATACCTAGTTTAGATAATACTGCAACTGATTTTCTTCTCTCACATTGAGGGTCTACATAATAGCTACCAAATGTGCCACTAAATCCTATAACTGTAACTCCAGCAGCTAATGG